>ENA-ORCS01000755-ORCS01000755.1-marine-metagenome-genome-assembly--contig:-NODE-755-length-17759-cov-36.567357_pt1 | contig 17759 bp, 20 predicted proteins | sample MGYA00237781_ERZ508513 | MGnify/ENA primary metagenome ERZ508513 (study PRJEB26184, sample SAMN06268793) | marine metagenome | isolation source: Eden Landing Ponds, San Francisco, CA, USA | place...
AGCGCGTTGTACGTCTCCGGCGTCCAGATGTCCGCCGGCGGCGTCAGCAGTTCCGTCCGGAGCATCATCGCGTCGACACCGCCCCATAGGCCGGCGGCGGTGCCGAAAAAGATGTACAGCAAGCCGATGTCCCGGTGATCCGTCGTCGTCAGCCAGCGGGACAGTTCAGACTGGATTCGACCGATTTCGAATTCGACCTCCTCCCGCGTCGTGTAGCCGCCATCGCTCTCCGGTCGCGCCTTCCGTTGCTCCCGGACCCACAGGAAAAGCACTGCCAGGGCCAGCACAGCGAGAGCGGTTCCCTCAACGATAGCTCTGTTTAGCATCTGTGTGTGACGTGCCGTGCCGGAACGGTTGCTCGTGTCGCCATGCTATACGTTACCAATTTCTGACACGCCCACGCTCATAAAACCACACGGAGACCCGGATCTTGCGGCGATCGCCCCTCATTTAACGCAACGTTGGGCAAGTTATTTGACATGGCGATTGGTACAGTGTGACAATGCGTCTCCGAAGGCGCGTGCTTCAGGCGGGCCTTGTCGTGGTCGGGCTCTCGCTACTTGCTGCTCCGGTCACAGCGCAGTCGGTCAACAGGGCTGCTATCGACGACCTCAACGAACAACTCCTGTACGTCGCCCTGCCACTGACGCTATTCGTGGAACTCACGCTTGTGTACGTGATCTACCGGTTCCGAAACAACGACGACCCGAAGCCGACTGTTGACGACCCGGCGCTAGAGGTGACCTGGACGGCCGCGACGGGCGCGATACTCGTCTTCGTCGGTGTTTCGGCGTTCGTGGTGATGGCCAACCCCTACATCACGCCCGCAGCAGCCGAGGCATCCGCCGACGGGGACGACGCGTTCGCGAACGATACGGAGATAGACGTCCTCGCCTACCAGTGGGGGTGGGAGTTCGCCTACGGCGAGGCCAACGTTACGACAGAGGAACGGCTCGTTCTTCCGGCCGAGAAGAACGTCACGTTCAGGCTGCGGACAACAGATGTGATTCACGCCATCTACATTCCGCAACTGGGCGTCAAACAGGACATCTTCCCCGGCCGGACGATGACAGCCCGGACCCACGCCACCGAACCCGGCGAGTACCGACTGTACTGCGCCGAGATGTGCGGGGCCGGACACAGTAAGATGGACGCCACCGTCGTCGTCAAGAACCAGTCCGGGTACGACGCCTGGATGGAAAATCAGACGACCGCAGCCGGGTAGGTCGACATACCGACGTGACCGCTCAGTACAGGTCGTCGAGTTCGTCTTCGGTGTGGCTGTGTGACTCGCGCGGGAACTCGCCGGACTCAACGGCGTCGATGTACTCGTCGACAGCGTCGGCCACCTCACCGCGAACGTCGCCGAACTGCTCGGCGAACGGCGGGCTGGACTCCGAGAGGCCGACCACGTCGGTGAAAACGAGCACCTGACCGTCGCAGTCACCGCCGGCCCCAATACCGATTGTCGGGATATCAACGGCCTCGGTGACCTTGGCCGCGAGGTTGGCCGGGATGTGTTCGAGCACCAGCGCGAACGCGCCGGCGGCCTCGTGCTCTCGCGCGAGGTCGAGGATTTCCTCGGCCTCCTCACGGCCCGTCGCCTGTCTCGTGTAGCCGGTCTGGTTCACGCTCTGTGGCGTGAGCCCGAGGTGGGCCATTGTTGGGATTCCGAGCTCGGTCAGCCGTTCGGTCAGTTCGACTGTATGTGGTCCAGATTCGAGCTTGATCGCGTTTGCGCCCTCTTCTTTCAGCATTCGCCCACAGTTCTGGATGCTCTCGCTTTCGTCCGCGCCGAAGGAGAGAAACGGCATATCGGCGACGACCAGCGCGTCGTCCGCGCCGCGTGCGACCGCGCCGACCCGGGAGGCCATCTCATCGAGCGTGACCGGGAGCGTGTCGTCGTGGCCGAGCACGGCGTTCCCCATGCTGTCGCCGACAAGAATGACGTCCACGCCGGTGTCGTCAACGATGCTCGCGGTAACGGCGTCGTACGCTGTCAGCATCGTGATCGGCTCCTCACCAGCCATCGCCTGCAGGTCCCGGACAGTTGGCATATCCGAGCGGGGGCGCGCCTGGGCCTTACCTGTTCGGGTTGCGCACTTCGCCCGGGAAACCGCAAGGCGCTTGCCGCACCTGGCTGTACCATCAGACGTGCCAACAGTCGAGAAAACGGACCCCGACGGCGTGGACTTCGGGTGGGTGATGCAGGTCACGTTCGTGACGACGATTCTGGTCGGCTCGCCGCTCGTCGTGCTCGCGTCGACCGCGGTCACGCTCCAGACTTGGACCGCGCGAGCGCTGTTCGCGGTCCGCGTCGGCGCGCTCATCTGGTTCCTGACGGCCGTCTGCGTCTATCTTTACGCGCGGTACCGGGCCTGATCGAACTCGCTTGCCCACTCGAACGTCATCCCGGCCCGCTGTGCAGCCGTCGCATCGCTCTCCGAATCGCCGACGAACACCGTCGCTTCAGGATCAACGCCGATTTCATCGGTAATCGCTAGTAGTCCCTCCGGGTCTGGTTTCGGTGACTCGACGGTGTCACGGCCGACAACCGGACCGACGTAGCTGTCGAGGTCATGCACATCCAGCGCCGCCCGACACGCCTCCTCTGCGTTGAGCGAGCACACGCCGACGGGGACGCTGTGTGGGAGCCCCTCGGCGAGGGCCAGTCGGTCTGACTCATGCGCACCGGTCCGCTCGTGGTCGGTGATCGCCGCTTCGACGGCGTCACGGTGGCCAGTCTCCGAAGACAGCGTCAGCATCTCCCAGAGGTCACGGCTCTCGGGCTCGACGTTTCGTTCGCGCAGGACCGTCGCCACGTCGCTGGTCACTGTGTCCCAGTCGACGGCCAGCCTGACGAGCGTCCCGTCAAGGTCGTAAATCACAGCGTCGTGTGTCACACCAAGCGGTAGGGCCGACACCCGCAAAACCGCTTCGCCCCGGCCCACTCACTCCAGCAAGTCCTGCGCGATAATGTTCTGCTGGATTTCGCTGGTCCCCTCGTAGATAGTCGTCACCTTCGCGTCGCGGTAGAACCGCTCGACGGGGTAGTCAGTCGTGTAGCCGTAGCCGCCGTGGATCTGGATCGCCTCGTTAGCCACCTCGACCGCCGTCTCGCTCGCGAAGTACTTCGCCATGCTCGCTGCCGCTCTCGCATCCTCGCCGCGTTCCAGTTGCTTTGCGGCGTTCCACGTCAGCAGCCGCGCCGCCTGTACGTTCGTCGCCATGTCCGCGAGTTTGTGCTGAATCGTCTGGAACTCGCTTATCGGCTGGTCGAACTGCTCGCGTTCCTTGGCGTAGTCGAGGGCCTCGTCGAGGGCTGACTGTGCGAGTCCGACAGCCTGTGCAGCGATAGCGACCCGACCGGTGGTCAGAATCGACAGGGCTGCGGCCAGCCCTTTACCTTCCTCTGTCAGCTGGTACCGCTCGGGAACCCGGACGCCGTCGAACTGGAGCGGTGTCGTGTCGCTCGCGCGGAGCCCGAGTTTGTCCTCTTTCTCACCGACGGTGAGTCCCTCTGTGTCTTTCGGCACCAGGAACTGCGTTATCGAATCCGGGTCGTCGGGGTCAGCCTTCGCGAAGACGATGACGACGCCAGACCGTTTGCCGTTGGTGATCCACTGCTTCTCGCCGTTGATGACGTACTCATCGCCATCGCGCCGGGCAGTGGTCGACATCTCCCGCGGGTTCGACCCGGCCTGTGGCTCCGAGAGCGCGAACGCGCCGACCGGGCGGCCGTCGACCATCTCCGGGAGCCAGTCGTCCTGCACTGCCTCGGAACCGAACTGTGCGATACACGAGGTTGCGAGGCAGTGGACCGACAGCGCCGTCGCGACCGCGAGCGACCCGTACGCGAGTTCCTCGTTGACCAGCGCGTACGTCGGTTTGTCGGCGTCGAAGCCGCCGTATTCCGCCGGTGTTGTCAGTCCGGTGATGTCGATATCCGCGAGCCCGTCCCAGCATTCCTCGGGAAACGATTGCTCTCGGTCGGCATCAGCGGCTTTCGGGCGGATGTCCTCGACGGCAAACTCTCGAACGGTGTCACGGATGGCTCGCTGCGCAGCGGAGAGATCCATACCGGCCGTTACACCGGAGTCGGCAAAATATCCGGGGTCAGTTGGACTCGACGAGGTCGATGTCGAGGTACTGCTCAAGCGCCTTGATTGTCGAGCCGCCGACGTTCGCTTGCGTCGCGCGCCCCTGCTCGACAGCAAGGATGTCTGCGTCGTCAAGATCGAGTTCCTCGGCCAGCTCACTCGTCTGGAGTCCCTCGTCCTGTCGCGCCTCCGTTACGCGCTCGCCGTACTTACTGACCAGATACGGGAGCTGGTCATCGTCGTAGTCAGCGCCGTCCTCCCAGTGCGACGTATCGGCTCGTTGCGCGTCCTGCAGCTTCGCCGCGTTCTGTGCGGCTTTGCGTTTCCGGTTCTGTTCGTCGCGCGAGCTGTCATTGCCTGTCGTTCGCTCGTTTTCCCCGTGGTCACGCGCACAGCTGTCACACACTTGGAGGGTCGCACCAGCGACGTTTGCGGTCTGGAGGTCGCCGCCGTCGCTACCGCAGAGCTCACAGCTCCCGCCGGCGCTATCGCCACCACTGCCGGTCGAGTATTTGGCCATGCCCCCCGTAGCGGTTTCGTGATATTTCAAACGTCCGGTTCGACCGAGTGTCACACCCTCCCGGGGCGGGTCCAAACGAAAGCGCTTTTATTTACCCACCGGGAACAGTTGAATGCACTCAGACAGAGCGCGCGTGGGTAGCCAAGCCAGGCCAACGGCGCAGCGTTGAGGGCGCTGTCCCGTAGGGGTCCGCCGGTTCGAATCCGGTCCCACGCACTCTCAGAGTGCAGGTGCATTCCCTTGGGACTGCACCCACGCAAACTTACTTCGGACACAACGCTTCCAGAGCGTTCGCTGTCCATTCTGTCGTCAAGAAATCGATAGACGCGACCTGAGCGAGCCCACCCCTCGCTCACCGCATCTCATCGAGCGCGACGGCGTGTTCGATGTCGACCGAAATCCAGTGGGTTGGGAGCTCATCGTCCTGTTCGCTGAAGACGGTGAGCTCGGTCGGATTGTCCGCGTCGTCAACCGCATAGTCGAACCGAGTCGATCCTGCGGGGCGAGCAGACGAGTCACGGAGTGGGTCGTACACTGACATCGTCAGTCCCTCATTTTGAGACAACGCCAACACTCATTATAAGCGGCAGCTGTGATTCCTGCGGTGTGAGAATCTGGCCGGCGTCTCTCGCCCGCGTTTGTAACAAGACCGTGTGGGACCGCATTCGAACCAGAGCAAGAAATGCTCGCTCACAGCAGTTCGCTGTGCGTTCCTTACAGGGCTCGAATTCGCTCCAGCCGCTATTCGTCCTCACTATTATTCGGACAGAATATGCGCGGGACCGGATTCGAACCGCCTGAACATCGCTCACTTCGTTCGTTCCGTGCTTCGAATCCTCGTTCCGCACTCACGGCTCTAATGAGTTATTCGAGCCGAGAAGTGCGCGGGACCGGATTCGAACCGGAGGAAGACTCGTTTCACTCGTCTTCCAGGGTTCGGAATCCGCTGACGATTCTGCTGCTCGCGTGTTGCTCGCAGCAAGAATGCGCGGGACCGGATTCGAACCGCCTGAACGTCGCTCACTCCGTTCGCTCGTTCCGTGCTTCGAATCCTCATTCCGCATTCACGACTCTCACGCGTTGTTCGAGTCGAGAAGTGCGCGGGACCGGATTCGAACCGGCGGACCCCTACGGGATAGCGTCCTAAGCGCTTTAGCCGCCAAAGGCGGCTCAACTGCCCCGCAAAGGGTATTCCAACTCGTCTACTTATATGGAAAATCGGCTTCTTTATAAAATTACCTACGGGATAGCGTTAAGCAACACCGCCGATTTTGAACTAATATTCAATATGGTAAGGAGTGTATTTGTTGGAGTTGGCTCTGAACTGGGCGTGATTTATTATAGACCTGAAGAAATTGAGTATCTAGTATAATCAACTAAGCTGATATCTGATGACATACATTATTAGAAGCATATTTAAATCTGAGTGTCAATATGGTTATTATAAGTAGCTGGTGACTTCTCTAATGGGCGTGGAAAAAGAGAGTCCTTCGGACAAACTGAAGGTTACTATTAGGAAGCTACATGAGTTGACAGTTGCAATCATAATTTTATCCCTCATTGTGCTAATTGTTTTACTGATTTTGAATCAGTGGCTTGGCTGGGTTCCTATCCAGAATGCAAGCCTTATCGCCAGCGGAATGGGTGCTGTTGGTACTCTAGTATTAGCATGGATAACTTTTCAGACAATACGTCAAAACGCAAAATTAGTAGAACACCAGCAAAAGCAACTGGAATTTCAGCAGGATAAGTCCAGACCGGCACTCAGGCAGGTTGGTGATTTTATGTCCGGTGATAATCCAGATGAAATCTGTTATGAACTACAGAACATCGGAAAGGGCGCAGCATTCGATATAACATTTAGGACAGATATTCTGATTCCAGAACTTGGGATTAATACAACGGTTGATTCATACGATGACAGACCGGGGTCAAGTATTCCCCCTTTAGCTTCTCGACTGGGTCCTGCTAGAAAAAATCGGGATGTTAATATGACATCTATCGGACCAGATGGCGGTGTTCTAGAAGCTGGTTCAACAGATAGCTTTACTTCTAGAATCAATTTTATAAATGAATCCAAGAGTAACACGGATATATTCGAGCAAGAAACCGATAGCGACGGTTTTCCGCTAGTTATCCGATTTACTCCTTTGATAGAGGAATTAAAGAAAGAAGAGATTTCCAGTATAATCGTCCAGTTCTCAATAATGTATGAAGACATATATGACGAGGATTATAAAGATTCATTTCAACCGCGTGTGGTCAATATTAAAGAGGTGAACAGTGCAGGAGACATATCAGACTCAGCCCTCTACATACGGTCCGACCTCAATGAAACATCTATTGAAAATATTAACTAACAGTACATAGACCTCGTACCTGATTTCTCGTTGTGTTGTCTTAGGAAATATTATTACTACGGCTTATGGACGAGCGATTTTATGAATCCTGCCTGTCATTGAATCCTCTTTCTGAAGCAAGTCATGGAAGCAGTTCTGCGTACAGTATGTGTTCGTGTTTCTACAGGTGGTACTAATTGCTGACTTTATGTATGCTGGAAAGCATTGGAGCGTGTTCACTTCAGACCACTGGTTCCCTGCCAGCCTTGCTCGCCCTCTGGTTGCACAACACTCGGCAGAGCCTGTCATAGAAATGTTTACAGAATTTATTTTCGACCGGAAGATAACTGAAAAGATAACTCAGTAGGGTGCAACTTGAGCGACCGGACCACTATTACTCTCCAACACAATTAATCGGGTAATGAGAGACCGGCGACAAATGAAACTCAACGAATTGAGTGACGACAATGTCGCTGGGGTAAGTGAGTCGGATGAGACTATATGTCCAACCTGTGGAAAAGAGTTCAAATCTTCTCGTGGAGTGAAAATACACCACAAACAGGCACACAGTGAGTCTCTAAAGCCTTCTGTCAACTGCGAATATTGTGGAGATGAGTTCAAAATCAAACCCCGACGAAAGAATACTGCTCGGTTTTGTTCAGAGCAATGCCAAGATAATTTTCTCAATGAGAATCACCGGTCCCGATTAGAGTGCGACCATTGTGGGGAAGAATACACTGTCAAAGCCGCCGAAGCCGATTCTTCCCGCTGGTGTTCTCGCGAATGCCAGACAGATGCACTTAGGGTAGCGCATACGGGTTCAGATAGTCCACTATGGAGCGGAGGAGAAGCAACAGTCACATGCGATTACTGTGGTGATGAATACAACGTTAAGCAGGCCAAGGTGGAGGAAACTCGATTCTGTAGCCTCTCGTGCAAAGGTGATGCGTACGCAGAGGAAAGGCGTGGTCCCGACCATCCGCAGTGGCAAGGGGGATATAGCGCGCTGGCTGCAACGCTGAGAAGCTTGACCGGACCAATGAGCTGGAATAGAATGAGTGAAGAACATCGTGGTGACCAGTGTTATTTTTGTGAATGTTCAGGAGAAGATAATGACCACGCACATCACGTTCATCACATTATTCCGGTGTTGGCTGGTGGTCTAAGTGAAAAATGGAATCTAATTACACTATGCAGCTCTTGCCACAAAACCGTTGAGTCCTACACTGCGAACTATATCCAGAGCCAACTACTTCTCAACATTGATTAGAATCGGCAATCAAGATGAAATATTAAGTCAATACATTCTTCAAGTGGCTGTATTCCCAGAGTCTGTCATACAATAGTTCTCAACATATATGATTCATGGACCCTATCCTGAATAGAATTGGTGAATAGCGAAGTCGCGGACTTCAGCGCGAATTGAGGCCTGTACAATCGCTAGGTAAAGGGCGTGAAACGCATCCGTGACACGTTGCTCGGTGAAAAATTCAGGCTTTGTCAAGAAATTCTGCGAACCAAGTTGCATAATGAATTATTCCCATCGCCTGTTGGTTGTTGTCAAACTGTGGGGGAAATATGGAACTCAATGTGATTCAGATGCCGGAGTATACGCACATAGAGTCGGATACCTGCATCACATCTGTGCTGATTTGGGACCAGCAGTAAGAGCGATTATAACAGACCGGCCAAGGTTGACACCTGTGAAGTCTACGTAATATGTAGTTAGTAACGGTCACTTCACATGACAATATACTTATAATTCTATGATACAATCTGGACTCCGGTAGGCGTAGAACACATCGGCGTTACATTAGAGAGATATCATAAATTCTATTACGAATTCTGTTGCTTCAATTAATATGGCAAAATGCGTCATCTGCGGGAAAGAATGGGAGCAATCGGACATTGAACGTGTCGTTGACCACTTCGAAGAGACACATGGATTCTTTTGAGACCGCGACTACAAGCTAAGGCTCAGAGTCCGTCGCTCCTCTTCCGCTTATTTTGCTGAAGAATAGGGTGTCATGGAACTACTGTCACACCCAATTTGAAACGGTCAGTACAAAGAATGTATGTAGCATACATAATCTCAATTTATCTTCGTCAACCGAACGGGCTATACAGTAATTAGCATATCATGGTTTGGTTCTTTTATTTGTAAAATATGAAAGTTATGTGCTACCCATCTTTAGACTCTATTTCATTTCTGACTTCTTCGCGTTTCTTTTCTCCGATATCTGGCATAATCTGTTTTGTATCGATATCCACATCTGAATCTTCATCCAATCTCTGTCGGATGTCTGTATGGTGACCATAGTTCGATAGGTCATCCAGACCTGTGATTTTGTTAACATCAATCTCCATACTGTACTTTGCTATGTTCGCTATGATATCCCCTAATCTCTTACAAACAGACTCAATTTCATTTAGTTCATTCAATCTGTAATCATGCTTACTTTCTTCGGGTTCCTCAGTAAGTTCACCAGATTCAATTCGTCGACAAGCAAAGGCAAGATGATTTATTCCCTGAAGCGCTCCTTCTACTTCATTAGTCGAAATATTTGACAATTTTGGAGCGTCTAATGATTTTTTATTTAGTTTATTTCCCAATTCATTAAGTCTATTAGCGGAAGTATCAGACACCTCTCTATCAATACTATAACATATAGATTGAACTTGCCAAAGGATTTGAATTATCTCATTATACCATTCTAATTCCCTCTTGACTCTCTTCCTCTTGTTAAAATACATCTTATAAATAATACGAATATTCTGACTAAGCACAGCACCAACCGCTGCTCCGATAATTGCGGCGACTACTGGGGTGCTGTTCACGAACATAAACGGTAGCACCTATCTCTTGTTACGTATGCCTTTACACGGTGAGAACAATATAGTTATTCAATTCAGCACTCAGGCCCTTGCTCTACTGTTGTGCAGGATACGCAGACCTACAGTGCAGTTTATTCAATCTACACTGCCTGAAATCAATACTCTGTAAAGAGTTGTATGACGCCCTGTAAAGAAACCTATCTGGCATTCTTTGAGCGCAATTTACGTCCTTGCCAGCATTGGTTCCATGAATCAATGTTTCAGCAGGATTTGGCTCTCAGATTTTTCGCGGAGTGTGAATCCTTCAATCCACAGCTGCTGTGATGAGTACAAGATACTGACCCACCGCTGGAAACTCTATCAAAGAACGAATTATTGCAACTGCTCGCGTACTTTGCTGATGTATTCTGGCTTAAGCTGGTGCGAAACGTGCCTTGTGCTGCCGTCTATTTCACTCTCATCGACCCACTCAATGGTCACCATATATCTCGGATACCTTGTGTCTCTGCTTATTACACCGTTCATTCCCCTCTTTGTCAATTCTATACCGTAATCCTCTCTTAGCCGACGACGTACCTCAACACCACGGAGGGCTTCACCGTCTGCGTCTGCCAGCACTTTCAGTATGCCTTTCATATTTTCTGTCAAGTCCGTCAAATTGCTACCATTATTTGAGTCCACTGTGCGAAATACATCTAATTAACACATATTTAAGTATTTTTATAATATCGAAATGATATAGTAGACAAATAAAAGTATACCAAGTACAATCTCTGCATCAATCATAATTGGGCCAGATAGACACCCTCAGAGAATTTTAGCAAAGCTACAAAAGCTTATTTCCAAGGGCGTTCGAACTTCTGTTGAACAGAATACTGTTACACGCTCCTGCCATGTTTGACAACACGCAAAGCCTCGGTCGTTGTCCAGACTGTGACGAGACCATCACTACTGCGTGGGTTCTAGTGGAATACGAGAAAGAAGATGGGACAGAGGGCGTATGGGCAGAGTGTCCGGCGTGCAAGGACGTTGTTGCGCCAGAATAAGTTCAAACAGCAGAATCAAGTATCTCGATTTGAGTATCTCGCATGAGATACTACTGATGGATATTCCTGACCAACTTCGGTGTCTGTTTACTGCTACTGTAGAAGACCGGGACGACTCCTACGTGATTGAAGTTCCAGAGCAAGAACTCCAAGTTGGTTCTCTTCGACCCAGTGAGACATACCGTATCGCGGTTCTTTCGTCACCGGCGAACAATGGAACCCAGCAAGCCGAAACAGAATCGCAGCACGAACACGGGCCAGAGCAGCCAGTCGAAGAGGGTGAGCAACGGACAGTCGAAATCGAAGACCTTGGCGAACAGGGCGATGGTATCACTCGTGTTGAACGTGGATTTGTCGTGATTGTCCCTGATACCGAAGTGGGAGAGCGTGTCAACGTCAAAATCACTGACGTTACCGAGACCGTCGCCTTTGCGGAAGTAATTGAGCGGCTGAGCAACTTCGGGTAGTATCATGAAGTATCGACAACTGTCTTAATCTTGTATTTCTTAATTTGAATATAAATAGTCCCTATTTGGATGTAAAACACTCCTGAACCTAGGCAAATTCACCAGAATTTTTTGAGCCGACTTACGTAAAATGCAACCCATGGGGTGGGACTCCGTTGTCAAAACCCCACATGGTTCCATGCCCTTCGATGCGGTCTCGCTGCTGTCCAAGTTCGCCAGCAGATAGCCACCGACTCATACCAGCCTACTCCCTCATCGCTCACAGGCAATCAGAACGTACAGAGACAGTCCTGATTGGCTTCGTGTAGTTCTAGGCAGTGTTTCGTGTAGAATTGAAAGCCGCTCAGAAGCTATTATGCGTCTCTCATTGAAAATAGATTTTGCAAACTAGTGGGTATTTTTATCATGACAATATCTGACACGAACTATCGGCGCTTCACGCGTGTGCGAAATGACACTGAATGCTGTATTTTACTATAGTCTTTTTTATTCAGTATTAACTAACATAGTTGAGTCTATTATTTGAATCACATAGAGGTCAGATAACAGCTGTAACATTGTATTGTTATTTTGAGCTAGTAATATTTCAGCTATTATTTACAGCTGTATCTATAGCTGTTATTAAAGCTGTATCTAAAGCTTATATTGAATCACATCGAGCGTCCCAGTTCCCTCCTAGTCTTTGTCTCTATGATATTACTGTAGCCTATACAAGAGTGCAGGTGGGCAGTCAATGCGCATTGAGTCAAAGAGTGTGAGCATGAGTAGGCCTCTATACAGTCAATGGTCCTCTGTGGACTGCTAGAGAGCGTTCTGTTACTGTACAAAAGTTTGGGTCTCGATATCCTATGAATCCGCTGAGAAATCCCACAGAGCCGCTCAGAGACGGTGTAGAGGCTGACGTTGAACCACCGTACCCAGCTACACACAGACAGATTGTCGCAAGTCTGATACATTTTCGTTTCAATCAGATTTGTAATCATTTCCGTGAGATTTGAGTGTAAAAGTAGAAATTAAAGACTATTTGCACCGCTGTATATTGCCATCACTCCTAAAAAATACGATAGAGGTTATCCCTGTTGGGCTATTTCTTCCGGCGAGGCATTCGACTTCGGAGTTCTCTCCCAGTGGACTCATCAGCTTTGCTCCGCAGCTTACCGCCAGCAGGAGATGACCGAATCTTATGTGAGTGAGAATCGCTCTCCGAATCAAGCAGGTCGCTAGCAATGTCGCTCGTATCCGGGCCAACGCTTGGCTGACGGGGCTGGACCTCACCCGCTCGATTGACAAGCTGGGCCTGAATGTAGCCGCCCTTCTCAACGAGCCGGACATCGAAAGTGTCGCCCACTTCTCCGGCAGGGACATGGATGGTCTTACCATCGCGCTGTTGCTTCGCAATCGCATTCCCGCTGTTACTGATGCGGTCGACCGTCACGGTCTGTGTGTCTGTGGATACCATCCATGTCAAGCTGTCGTGTCGTTAGTACTTAACTATATTCCTGAACACAAGTTGTAAGTATCTGGCTGCAACGGTTCATCCGACGTATTCTCTGCTGAGCACAATCCTTGCAACGTCCTGAGCGTGGAGTGGGATTTACGGGTTAGCCCATTGTCATCGCGCTCCCACCTATCATGCTGCGCTCACTCTGTCAGTGCTCACTTCTTGAGCAATGGTGAGCGGGTGCTTGCCCTCTAAGTGATTCAGCTTACAGACTCCAATACAGTCGACACAGAGTGCAGTCCGTTTCCCGTGACCGGGGAGTTCCGTGCAATGGCGCTGATGACTATGGGCCAGTCCCTAAATCCAGCCAACACAGACCACAGGTGAAGGGTGCCTCCTTTGATTGGCTATCGTATAGGGTGCGTAGAAAAGTTCACAAGGTAGTTTGTTTCCGGAGCTATTGATGAGAGCTATCTTCTTAGCACGTCTGCGTATATATCAGCCAACAATGCGTAAAATGATAGATATAGACCCCCATAAGATAGCCATTACAGCAGTTAGATAATGTGATTTTCTTCTAATTGCTTCAGACACCCAAAGTTCCAGTTCGTGAAGAGAGAGAGTTAGAGATGGGCTTTCTGGATAATATACAATCAGCTCTCTTTGAGGAATAGCCCCATTATCGTAATCAACAAACAGAGCGGCATTAGGCCCAATTGGGACTTTAGAACCAGTCGGCATGCTATTGTTAAATTCTAAAGACCCAATGAGACTTATTGGTCCAAATATCATACCAATCGCAGTAACTTTCGATTTCTCTATTGTTCGGTTCTGAGAAATAGCGTCAAGTAATATATTGAATCCATTGTCACTCTTCCGGACATAACCGATTTCAAGACTCTGAAAAACATTCTCGCGTTCAATTTCTTCTTCAAGATTTTTAAGTTCAATGTCAAATTCTTCTCCAATGGTTTTTAGTGCTTTTTCTTCGGCTGAATTTGGGTTCTCTAATATTTGGTCTATATCCGTTGACTCAAGCAAATCACCATCTCTTTGTTTCAGTTTATTCATGCCCTTCCTTGCCCGTTTTTGATATGGGTTTAGTTGGTGTTCGGCCAACAGAGGAACGAGAATAATTCCAATAGTTAACAATATCTGGATGATTGCAAGCGTCGTTGCAACTATTGACATAGCAATATATCCAGACTGCCAATTGAAGAATGTATCTTCTGTACTGACCAACTCGAAGATGCGAAGACCGGGTATAAGAACCGTTGTATGACTCCCTATATCGTAGTCCATCTTTAGCAAAACCTTGGGTTCAGGGCGTCTTTGTTGCTGATTTCAGGGATAGCCCATAGTCATCGGCCATCAAGTGTCGGGACGCCATTGCTAGCTCCGAACCACCTACTGGGTGTTGCCCAGTCTATCGCACCCCCTTCGAGAAGCGTGGGCAGTGGGTCGTCTTCCTTTGGGTCAAATTTGTCTCTCAACGGAAGGTGTGACAATTGCGATGCAAGGTACTGCGCTGCTAAGGTGTGAAGAATTACATACTCTCTCGCCCCAGTCTCGTCGACTACTGGGGGTGTGTGGCGAATGGTAATCGCACCGTCATGTCCCTCTGCGTCAAACGGGTGGTCCTCTCTGTAAGCACCCGGGTAGTCCAGATGTTCTTCCAGTGCAGGACGGATATGTTGGATACAGACCTCGTTGTTCGGGTCATCTATCCATAGATAGCGATGTTCATGTGGTGTGGCTGCGGTTTTTGTGGGTGCAGTCACTCTGCAATACTCGAATTCAAGACCGGCCTTACGCCTGAGTTGATAATCCAGTATCTCTCGGATTCGTTTCATCAAGTGCTCGTCATGGAGTGTTGCATCAAGCTGGTAAGGTGAAATCCAGTCACCGTCTTCATTTTTTGGTCGGAGCCGACGGGTTAGAAGCACGGTCGTCAAGCCATCAAACTGCTTTATGAAGTGTCGGTCGCCAGCTATTATTTTTGGGTAGGTCTGATATTGATGATGCCTGTACTTGGGTTCCCTATCACTGGACTGTGCAGCGCTCCGCTCGTATTTGATATAGACTTGGCGTGCTTGCCATATTGTAATGGGTTGCGGTGAGTCACATTCCTCGATTGCCCAGAAGTCATTCCGTATCTCTCCACCAACATCGTAGAGTGGGTCGACGAGGTCAGGACAGTTGCCGCAGCCACACTCTACGAACACCTTCGGGAGATTTTCTACTTCGCTGGTAGGTGCAATCTGTATCGAAGAACGAAGCGCGTGGTCAATATTCTCCGGGTCAGCTGGTTCAGTATCTTTGAATGGCAGAGATGCCTCTGAGCGATATGTTTTAGAACTCATAATTTTGGATGGAATTATAGTAGAATCTCGTTGAGCCGAGAAAACACAACAAGAAGATGATGAAGTTGCTCGGGCAGTACTTATTCCGAGAAACTCCCCTCACTTATTACACTATGCTAGATAAAATTAAATTTGACGTTTCCAGAGATAGAGTAACAGCAGCCGAGAAGACTGGGACCATTCGGTCTATGAGGGCCAATAAAGACTGGTGAATCAGTCAATTCTATTGACACTTTATACAGGAGGAGGTTGCCAAGGAAACTCACAGGGCGTGAATATAATACAAGATTACTATGTAAATCTATTAATAACAAAAATTATTAGATACCAACACTTTGTATGGCCACTACCTGTACCCGGTGTGCCCGAGATATTCCGGACAATAAGTGGTTCTGTAACTTTTGTGGGAAAGAAAGGCCAAAATGTCCAGATTGTGGCGCTGATATGAATGAAACGCAGTGTATTAGTTGTGGTCTTCCCCGAAAAGGCCCATGTACAAAGTGTGGCAAGTTAATAACTGCTTCAACAGAGGAGTGCCAGCATTGTGGACATAGTATAAGCAGTTCAGGGAAAAGTCTCACATTTTGGAGCGCAGGAATAATTATCGGATTATCATTAATTGTTGGAATAATCCTAAGCATCATAATTCCCGGTCCAACAATTGTTGATTTGATAATAGTTAGAGTCTTTCTTGTTGGAGGCATAATGACCGGTGGTATCATCTCATTTTTGGGCGTTGGTGCCTCTATGATGTTTTCAGAAAACCATATAATTTCATTAGAAAAAGGAGAGAAACAAAACCAATCACCTGAATGGGCTGAGGAGCAAAGACAAAGAGAACATGAGCGAGAAATGAAAGAAAAGGAGTTACAATCTGAGCAAAGTCGTAGTGAAGTTGAGGCCCCAAGTGAATGTCCATATTGTGGGACATCTTGGAGTGGATTCGTTAATACAAATTATAATCGATTAGGAGATAAGACGTTTGAATGTGCAGAATGTGGGCGAACAAAAGATTTTGGATGATGTACCATTAGTTAAACTTTCACTCTGGTTTCAGTGGGTCTCCTATGGAAGTAGGGATGCGGTCAAATGACTATTCTGTCATCTCCGGTCTAAGAGGATAGGTATAGTTGCTACAGCCTTTGGATGTACATTGAGCGCAATATTTGTTCTGCCTTCTCAGCATCATCAGGAAGGTCCCGAGACAAGATTTCAACCTGCCTTTCGTTAAGAACCAAGAGGTCGTCTTGAGCTTGTGGAAGGGTTTTCCAGACAGTCTCGGCAAGGACCTTGTTTTCTATCTCTCGCTGCTCTTCCCGGTCAGTTGCGTCCTTGTACTGCTGGATGTGTTCAGATAGCTGGTCAACGTCAATCTCAATGTCGATGTTGGTGGTGGTATCTTCGGTCATGATTTACCCCATTTTGTCAAGTGCGTCTCGTCGGTCACTCACCGGAACTTGGTCGTATTTCATCGTGGTCTTCGCATTTCTGTGTCGAAGCTGTGCTTTTGCCGCGGCGAGGTCTCGTTCTTTGGTCATGTAGGTTCCAACCGAATGGCGGATAGAATACCATGACATTTCGCGGTTTTCGTACTCAATGCCTGCTCGGTCACAGAGTTTTTTCAGTAGCCGACCAAGTTCCTTTGACCCGTATGGATTCCCGTGCTGAGTGAGCCATAGACTGTCCGTGTCGTCATATCTACCGTGTTGCTCTCGCTGCTCTATCCACCGGGAGAGAGCCGTTGTAGTGCGGTCGGTAAGGCTGACAGTCCAATTTCCTTCGTTTTTGCTCGACTCCTCTCTTGGGATACGCAGAAGACCATTCTGAGAGTCTACCCAGCTAACCTTTGCTCGACCAACTTCGACCGGACGAAGGCCAGCGTCAAGACTAGTCCATACGATTGAAGTGTACTTCCAATTCCCGTCACTGGTGTTATCAGGGAGTTCTGATTCATCCATCCCATATGCTGGGTTGCCGTCCAAACTGAGTGCAGCCTGCCGTACTTGTCGCCGCTCTTCTTTCGTCAGGAAGTCCCGTGGAGCGTTGTTATCTCCACCACTTTGGAACTCCCAACTGAATTCCCACTCTTCGCGTCCATGTCGTCGTTGTAGCCATGCAGAGTAGCGTCTCAGCATTTCGAGGGCCTTTCCCTTTGTCGAGTCAGACACGTCCCGTAGCGCCACCTCGTCCATGTATGCCTTCGCGTCGTCGTGGTTTGGTGGGATGGAGTAGCCACCTCTATTGTTCCATGTCCATAGGTCAAATCGAGCAGCACGGTAGCTGGTATTTCGGACTGTATCCGGAGAGTAGCCCTTGGCCTTCTGCGGATTTTTGCCTAATTTCAATAGGTAGGTCAGGAACTTTTTTCGGTACTCGTGGTAGTCGAGAGCTTGCTTGTGATTGAGATATTTTTGATTGCCTTTGGGAATGATTACAATTTCTCTACTCGGTTCCATTGCGTCGTCACTCAGAACGTCGTAGCGTTCTAGTGAATTTGGCTTGTCGAGTGGCATTCTCGTCTCTGGAGTCGTTGGACGAGTTAGAAAACCGCGGGACGGGGCGGGGGCACGTAGTGCGCGGGACCGGATTCGAACCGGCGGACCCCTACGGGATAGCGTCCTAAGCGCTACGCCTTTGGCCTGGCTCGG
>ENA-ORCS01000756-ORCS01000756.1-marine-metagenome-genome-assembly--contig:-NODE-756-length-17750-cov-27.581452_pt1 | contig 17750 bp, 15 predicted proteins | sample MGYA00237781_ERZ508513 | MGnify/ENA primary metagenome ERZ508513 (study PRJEB26184, sample SAMN06268793) | marine metagenome | isolation source: Eden Landing Ponds, San Francisco, CA, USA | place...
TATACTCCGGACCACCGTTTCGCATTCTAACGTTGCGTTCGCGTAGCCGTCGATGAATCGGTGACGTGGAGACATCGAACGCATCCGCGATCTCACTTATTGACTGTCCGGCCTCGTATCGGTCAACAATTTCGTCTATTTGTTCGTCAAGCCACTCGTAGCGACCAGACATCAGCGAGCCCCCAGAGACGCTTGAGAATTCCTTTTCGCGCCGTATATGCGGTAATCTTCATAACCTTGCCCGCAGTGGCTAAGTTGGTTGTCAGACTGTGCAATAGATTCTTGTAGCGGTCTTTCGGATACTGTCATGCTTCGTCTGGTTGGCGAAGCGCGGCGGTCGGTGTTCCAGCACCGGCCCCATTTCTGGAGCAAGCCACGCTTCTCATTCTATTAGACAGGTGACAGACACTTATATTTTGCGCAGCAAAATGTTGGGCAATACATTGAACCTATCATAGAGCATTTTGTCCTTTGGGTCATAGAAGTCCGTTACTAATGGTCAATGAAAATTACGAACCCAATGATCGAGAGGAAGTGATTCTCACCTTGTTCAAACAAGGACGTACCGATGACGAGCCGTGGGGACGCGTCAATCCACTCTACCTCCGTGAACACTCTGACTTGGATAAGGGACAAGTAGAATATGCACTTCGAAACCTCACAACTGCCGGCTGGATCAAACAACTAAACAAGGGGGGCTTGTATGAGTTCGTTGACGACCCACGGAACTAATGCCCCTTGACATTCAGCCACCTGACGTGTAGGGTGCAGTAATTACTAGCTTCGGAAGAATAAAATCATATCCCGAAAAAGGGTCGGATACATGACTGCTTCCCCGCGGAACATAATCTTGCTTTCTGCGGACGCACTCCGAGCGGACCACCTCTCCTGTTATGGGTACCACCGCGAGACATCACCCGTACTGGACGAGTTCGCAGCGGAGAGCATTCAATTCGAGAACGCATACAGTGCGAGTTCTCACACACGTGAAGCCGTGCCGGCACTGTTGACTGGAGAGTACCCTGATGTTGCAGTTGACGACGGGTACCACCTTGCAACGGACACTGTCGCGTCGACACTTTCCGAAGCGGGCTACGCGACCGCGGGTTTTCACTCGAACCCCTTCGTGTCACGAGCCTACGGCTTCGACGAGGGCTTCGACCACTTCGATGACGATCTCCACCTAGGGCAGAATAAACTGGTGGCGCTCGCACAGCGGGCGCTGGATAAGCTCCGGAACCGCCACTACGCCCGAGCGCCGGAAATTAACGAACGCTCGTTGACGTGGGTGGATTCGCTGGATGACGACCAGCCGTTCTTCCTCTGGAACCATTACATGGACACCCATGGACCCTACGAACCGCCGGGCGAGTACGCGACGCTGTATACCGACCAAGAGATATCTGACCGAGACGCACAGTCATTGTACCAGCGGGCCATCGACGACCCTGACTCAATTTCGGATGATGAGCGGCAGTTACTGATTGACTTGTACGACGCTGAGATTCGGTACAACGATGAGCATCTGGGAGCGTTCTTCGATGGACTTCGTGAGCGCGGGCTGTTGGAGGAGTCACTTGTGATTGTGACAGCCGACCACGGCGATGCGTTCGGTGAGCATGGGTATTATGAGCACCCGCGGTATCTGCACGAGGAAATTACGAGGGTCCCATTGATTGCTTCTGCATCTCCAGAAAGCTCGGAGACCAAAGCCGCTCTCAGAAGCACTATTGATATAGCAGCAACCGTATATGATGAAGTTGGAGTCAGCAGGCAGACAAGTGGAGAAAGCCTATTATATGACACTAGTTCGAAACAGCGATCGATAATTTCTCAAGCACGGTCGGAATCCGATGACGGTACCTATAGATACGCGGTAAGAGACAATGATGGATCTTGCTATTGCGAGTATGATCAGAAAAGAGATACGGCCAAATTCATAGAGTGTCATTCAGAAGCACTGAAGCAAAGACTGCGAGAACACATTATGAGAGATGGCCGAAAAGAACAGCAAGCAGACAAACAAGATGATGGTAAATTAAACTCACAAGTGGAAGATCGGCTAGAAACTCTCGGCTACAAATAGCAGTCATACACCTTCTCTCAGCTGGGATATCTCGTCACGAGTAAACGTCTTTAGTACAAAATTGAGGAAAAAGAATACAAGTCCGCCAGAAGTTGCAACTATGAGTATAGAAATAAGCCTCGAAGATATCAAATTATTCAAATAATTAATGACGGGATACGTTAAAAGGGTGCAGGCGACAATTCTGAAGAATCTAGTATCTGAAACAGGATTAAACCCAATCTTGTGAGCAGCTGCTGTGTGAAATAGGAACATCGATCCATAGCCGACTGTAGTAGCTACCGCTGCACCTTTCATACCGTACTTTGGTATCAGTGATAGATTAAGCACGAGATTTAATATAGAAGATAGTGCGGTGGCAATAATCAAAAACCTCAGTTCCCCTTTTCCTTGTCCAATTGCAAATATTGGCCGTGAAATAGAAAAGAAAAACACGCCGGGCAGAAGTATGACCAGCGGATCAACGGCAGACTCGAACGAGGGTCCAAAATACAGCGTAATAAATTCCTCGGCTAAAACAAAGATTCCAAGCGTAGAAATCGCCGAAAACATGATAGTAAATCGGACTGCAGTAGAGGCAAGGTTCGAGATACGACTATAATTTTCCTCTGACCATATTCCTGAACTAGAATGGACCAACACAATTTGAATCGCCTGCGGGACGAACCAGATTAACTCGGCGACCACTAAGGCTGATTTATAAAATCCCAGATTACCGGACGCGTTCGAGTTGCCCAATAGGAGAACGTCTGTATGGTACAGTGAAACTGTCAGTAGAGATAGGATCACACTCGAGATACCGAAAGAGAGCAGATTGGGGCGACTAACTGGAGCCTGATTTTTAAAAGAACCAAGGATAAGTTTCATCGAGTATATACCTACCAGCCCAACGATGAGTGCAGAAAACATATGCCCGACTAGCACCCCCCGGACATCAAATCCATATAGCGCTAGTATGATACCAAAAATTGAGGCACCAATTCTAAAACCAACATTAATTGATTCTGACATATTTTCCTTCTTCATGCCCATAAGACCATATCTTGTAACTTGGAATAACTGGTTGACTATCAATATTATTGCAATATATGGAATATATACTTGGTATTTTTTTGGTATTATATTTATTTGAGGGACTTCGACTATGATCAGTAACATCAGGGCAAAAAAAGCCGCTGAGATGAGACCATATTTCAGATAGAATTTATATATCCCAGCAGCCCTAGCGTGGTCCTCTGGTTCTTCTGCAATAAATTTTCTAATTCCTTCATTAAACCCCAAGTTCGATATAAGAGTTAGTATTGAAACCAAAGATATAGCAAATGCATATTCTCCGTAGAGCTCGGAACCGAGAATTCTCACGATAATTGGCGTGAAAACAAGGCTAGTCAATATCAGTCCAAATTTTCCTCCTAAGACAGATATCAACCCTTTAATAATTGAGTTATTTGTCCTCGCCATATTGGGATAGTATTAATTTATTTGCACTCAAATATTAAATATCTTTATTTCGGTGAAGTATAGTATGTCTCTCCATTTGAATATACCTTGTTGGAGTCTTCAATTATAGAATTAAATACTCTTTCGGGTATGGGTCCCCGACTCCCTGCTGCTCTTACACCGTAGTCTTTCATCCCTTCAGTGATTAAAACAGGGCGGTCTACAGCCCTGGAGAAATGTGAGTAATTATCTGGATAATAAATTGCACGGGTAAGGTTGGGGTTATCTTTTGGATACTCGGCTCTGAAATCACCAGTAGCAGCCAGAGGGGCTCCCAATTTATGATCCGTGTATATTGTTCCACTGGAATGGTCACTTGCCCACTGAGTTCCCTGCTGGATTCCTGGCTCATACGTATGTAATCGAATAAGAGGGGTCCCTAGTTGCAAAACAAGCGAGATTATAACCAAGATTAAGATAGCTATTGAAACAAATTGGCTCAGGTTAACATTCTTATCCTTTAGATATCTTGCGCACCCGATGAACAGGACCGGTTGGGCGAAAGTAAAACTTCGCCCTGCCAGCCACCCTTCCGATGCTATCATGAATACTACTGAGAGCAAGAATGCAACTGCTCCCCAAGAGATTGCAACTATTGAAGCATCAGGTGATCTATCTCTTAAGTCCAGAAGTGTATAGATCCCTCCTAAGATTGCTAAGGGAAGAACAACAGTCAAAGGAATCAAAGAGTAGTAGCCTCTAAAACTCGAGGTTCCACTTCCACTGCTTGGTGAACTGGACGTATACGCTGCGATAGGATTTGAAAAGTCTAATGAAGCGATTGACAAAACTACAGATTGAAACTGAGCAATATATGGTGGCAGCCCAAAGACTTGTAATAGTATTGTCACTGATACAGTGATAATTGATATGTACATTAGCATGTACCCGCCTCGAAGGTACTTGATTGCTCCTGCAAGCCCTATTACTCCAGACAAAATAAAGAACTTTTCAGGGTCCCAGTAGAAACAGAATAGCAGCAATAGTATCAGTATAGTAAATGTAGATGAGCCATTCACAACCCTGTGGTTCGTATGATTATGACTATCAATGTGGATATAGACAACAGAAATCCCTATTAGCATTATTCCCGTGACGACTGCGTACATTTCGATAGGGTATCGAGGGGTGGCAGGCACAGCAAGTCCAGCTGCAGTTGAGATTAATGTCCTGACGGATAGCGGAACCCCCATTCCTCTAAGCAGAATATAGAATGCAGCAGCGAGTAGCAGCCAAGAGGGAAAAAATGTAAATGAGGTTGAATAAGGTATTAACGCGACAATTTTTAATAATGCTAATAGCATCGGTTGTAATGGCAACTGTAGCTTCGAGTTTATTTTTCCCCAATAGCTGGGAACATTTATGCTTCCTGCAGTTGGTATTGAACCGTGCGATACAATCTGGTCAGCCACAAAGTAGTCCGCATAAAAGAATGTATTCCGAGCGAAATCGGTTGGTATCTGAGCGTTAACTGAGAAAGTGTGGGCTGCAAAAGCCAAGCACACAACTGATATTAAAAGCCGTCTGTCGCTAACGAACTTCATAAATAACCCAAATCAGATAGGGTTTCTTTCATCTCGTCATCAAAATCAGCGCTTTTGTCACTCTTTTTTGCCCGAGAATATTTTTGGACCATTTTGTCTAATCTATTGTCTAACTCTACAGCCTCCTCCGAGTATTGGTTGAGAATACTCTGCGTTTCATCCGGTAGTTTGTATAAGACAGACTTGTCCTCGGATCTGACATATTTGTATTTGTTAGTTCTAATAGCATTTGCATCTTGCTCGTGAAACTTGTCCAAATTTAGGTTATCTCCGTGCCGGTCCAAAATCCCACGAGTCTTGTTGAAGTAGTCTTCACTGCGATGGATTAGCGCTGCTTGACGGTCGCCGATGAAATTTCCTTGCAATTGCTCATCATCACACCCTGCCCTCACAGCAATTTCTTTTATAAAATCAAGGTGCTGGACTAGTTTATTTTCTTTGTTAACCTCAGTTCCATGTACAACCATTGGTACGCGTGCCAACTCATCACGTAACGACAGTTTATGTGATAAGACACCTTTCTCTCCCAGATGATCACCATGATCTGAGGTGACAACGAATATCGTCGGGCCAAGACTTTTAGATTTGAGAACGTCAAATGTCTTCCCTATCTGTTCATCTAAATACTTTATTATCCCGTCATATGCTGCTATAAGTGATCCCTTTTCTTCAGTGGTGAGATCCAGCCCATTTGCCATCCGCTCATACAAACTTTCACACAATTCGTTTGCTTGGGATCTTGCTTCTTTTGGGGACAACCCCAATTCCTCGGTAAATTCTTCGATATAACCGTTGGGAGGGTAATAGGGAGTATGTGCCCCCTCAGTATGTGCATAAATAAAGAATGGCTGTGATGCAGTTTGTTTATGTATCCACTTTCTAATTCTCTCATGAGCTATATAATCGGTACAATGTGCGGCTGTATTTGTAGTGTATCCTGCTGAGTGGGATCTTAAATTCAGTAAGAACTTTATTAAAGGATTTAGACCTGCAGCAGTCAAGTTTGATTTAGAAATGTACTCAAAGTGGTCAAACCCGCGGTTCATATTGGTTGCATCAGATACCCAAGGGTTCCCAGATACGCCGTATGTTTCGTAGCCCGAACTGGAGAATAGTTCAGGTACCGTTTTTATATCATTTGGAACGATATCATCTTCAGCGACTGTATTGTGAAATGTAGGATATGTGCCAGTGAGAATGGAAGTCCCGACTGGGAGTGACCAGATTCCTTCAGATATGCAGTTATTAAAACTACGACCGTCGTCCATATTTGCTATTTTTGACAAATTTGGAGTAGTATTTCTTGGATATCCGTGCACCGAAGTGTGATCGGCTCTTATACTATCCACCGTGAGCCAAACGATGTTCGGGCGCTGAGAATTCACTATCCTAGCCCAAGTAAGAGTTATCGTATATACTTTATTGATTCGTCACTTTATGCGGTCTAGTGATATTCCAGTTGGATGAGGTGATATCGAGTAAATTATATTACGGAAATGGACTATGGATAGCATGCAATATGGATAGCACTTACGAGTTTGCTTTTCCGTGGATTAAGCCCTTCCACGTAGACCACAATCAACCCTCATGAAAGTAGCGATTGATGGGAGAGTATTTTCGACGGACCAGCTTGGTGGTGATGCCAGTGTTGGTGTTCAACTTGCTTCGGAGGTTGCTCGCCACCATAGAGTCAAGATTTTTTCACATGCTGAATTAAATAGTTGGCCCAACCGCAAGCTTGAACATACTCCAATCGAAAAGACGGCAGATTACTTTTCTAATATGGTTTACGGACTCTGTTGGGAACAAATGTTTCTCCCAAATGCAATTGACCAGTGGGAGCCAGACATCCTCTTTTGTCCGAATAGCTACTGTCCTATTGTGAAGACTGATGCAAAAAAGGTAATAGCAATTCAGGATCTTCCTTCATACCATTCGTTTGGTAATAGGAAATATCGGTTATTTCGGAAGCTAATTCTACCCATGATGGTCAAACGTGCTGATAGGATAGTTACAGTTTCGGAATTCACAAGACAAGAGATCATTAATCGACTAAATGTCCAGCCAAGCAAAGTTGGTGTCGTGTATAATGGCATCGACCCAGTCTATTTTAATGACGGAATTCAGCCTGAAGAGCAACTTCCAGATAACTATATTTTATTCGTAGGTGCCAAAAGTGAAAGAAAGAATGTTCAAGGCGTTATTGAGTCTTATAAGATTCTGAAAGAAGAGTATAATACTAGTCAAAAATTGGTTCTAGTTGGGCCTGATCAGAACCCAACTTATGATCTGGTCAATGAATCAGAAACCCATCAGGATATAAAAGGAGATATTATAAATACTGGCTATCTTACCGAAGAAGAGTTGTCCTACGTCTATTCAATGGCAAATGTGTTCGTTTTTCCATCATATCACGAGAGCTTTGGCCTACCACCCGTAGAGGCTATGGCGTCTGGGACTCCAGTTGTTACCAGCCAGTGTGGAGCAATACCCGAAATTGTTGGAGATGCGGCTGAGTTTACCGACCCTGCGTCCCCCCAAGAAATTGCGGACAGTATACGTGGTGTGATTTCTGATGATTCTCGGCGGAAAGAACTTATTCAGAAGGGAAAGGATATTTCTAGGGAGTATAGTTGGAAGCAGTCTGCAAGACAATTAATGAGCGAATTTGATAAAGCATGAAAATAATACATATACAACATCCCTTTATTCCAAACAAAGGTTATCAAGAGAACTATTTACCGAGAGAACAGGCTAAGCTAGGCCATGATGTGACAATCGTATCAACAAACATCCTGCCAGAGAAATTCCGTAACCAATCTAACCCAAGCCAATTTAATACGGGAAGATATGATGAAAATGGGGTAGAAGTACGAAGGTTACGATCGCACTCGCTACATGGGGCAGCTACCTATAGTCTTGGTATTGAAAAAGTCCTTTCTCAGGAGGACCCTGACATCATACACTCGCATCGACTCATAAGTGTTCATACTCTTCAGTCAATTATAGGTCAGAAATTTACTGGTGGAAAACTATTCTTTGATGCACATATTGATAATGACAACTTTCATTTGAATACGCGAGGCAAAGCAATAGGATTTGAACTGTTTAAAAAAACGATTGCACCCTTTGCTGAGAGACAAGCAACGCGTGTGCTGCCGGTAAACCCCTACTGCGAACAGTTCCTGATTAATAATCTAGGCATATCTGATCAAAAAATAGAATTGCTTCCGCTGGGCGTTGATACTGGACAGTTTTATTCCTCAGAATCTGAAAGGATGGAAATAAGAGCGGAATTGGGATACTCTGCTGAAGACATCGTATATATCTTTGCAGGGAATATCATGCCAGAGAAGGATTTAGAGAATTTAATTACTGCGTTTTCCAAGTTAGACTTGGACAATAAAGAGTTGCTGATACTTGGAGAAGGAGAAGAACAGTATATGAGTCGGCTGCGGCGAACAGTTGATCATAATAGTATTAATGAACAAGTTACGTTTCATGATTTTGTACCTCACTCAGATTTATCGAAATATTATAATGCTGCAGATGTCGGCGTCTGGCCAGGGAAACTTGGAATCACGATAATCGAAGCCATCTCCTGTGGTCTACCAGTAATTTTGCCGTCTTCATCTGCCACAGATTTTTTACTTGAAAATAATGGCCTCACATATAGCCGAGGGAATGTAAAAGAATTGTCGGGCTCGATGGAGCAATACGGTGTGAGTGAGCACCACAGGGAACAGTCAAAAGAAAGTGCAATTCAGTTGGTTAATGATAAGTTAGCTTGGTCGGAAGTTGCGAAACAAAGTATTGAAATATATATGAAAGAGTGACGCAACGAAGTTAATATAAAATGGAAATTTTAATTTCATTTCATATTATAGTGTAGTGATTATTTTGTTAGACCGGACTCTGCCATACTTACATATTACTGTATATTTGTCTTCTATAAGTATACTTGATTTCTGTGTATCTGTACAGTACCAACTCATACTATCTAGATTGGAAAGTAGTTGTATGATATTCAACACCAAAAGATATTTTGTAGCCTCTGATTATATTTAATACAATCAAATGAAGCCCCCCTCTATCCAAGATGTCGAATCCGCTTCCGGGATTAAGCGCAAGAGCTCTGAAACCGCTTCAGAGTTCATTGATCGTGTTATTAAAATATCTGATATTGACCCAGAAGTTGGAGAAGAAGTAAAAGAATACATTTTAGAGGCCCGTTTCAGCCAAAAAGAACTAATTAAGCGCGATTCAGAGCGTGTCGAAGAGTTTTACAACAGCATTCAAAATCTCGATAATAAACTAGCACATGAATCGGACCCAAGCCGGAAAGATCAGTTAGATTCAGAGAGAGAAATTTCGGCAACTGATGGCGATGAGCCTACCGAGGAAGTAGTAAACAACCCCGATCGCATCAGCAAGGATTTAATTAACACCGAATCACCTCGTGGCCGTAAGACATTGGCAAGTTTGTATACATCTCGGACAAGTATGCACCTGCGGCTACGATCTTTTTTTGATAATAGTATATTGTTTCGTGATCAAAACTGGTTTCAGTCGTTTTTTAACCTCGCGAATAAAGATGTTCCATATTTTTTAACAGTGGTTGCAGTCGGGGCATGGCTATTCTTCCGTCGCTTAGGCCACTTTTCACTAGGAAATTGGGATGAAGGGACCTACGCCGTACTTGCTCGAAATGCACTTAAAAACGGCGACTGGCTTGTCTTCCATATGCACTGGCTTTCAAATGTAGACTCCATCACTTATCAACCATACTTTGAGAAACCACCACTCGCTATTTGGTTTGAGGCCATTTCGATGTATATCTTTGGTACAACTGAGTTCGGAGCCAGAGCACCCTCTGCATTTTTCGGCGTCTTGTGCGTGGTGCTCGTCTATTTTTTTGCTCGCAATATAGTTGGACTACGAGCGGCATTCTTATCTAGCATTGCATTTGCGACCGCTCCATTTGTTGCTGCAACGAATAACATGGCTCGGAATGGTGGTGTCGAAATGCAGTTTATCTTCTTTGGGTCGTTATTCGTCTGGTTCTGTTGGCTGACTGCAAAACAGTCGACCACAAAGTACATGCCTGCGATAGCTGCATTTGGTGGGGCCGCTGTATTAACAAAGGGACTTGCCGCTGGTGTCTTCGCGTTCATCGCCGCCCCTGCCATTATTATTTCTCGAGAAGAGTACTTGACAATTAAGGCAGCTAAGTCAATTCTTGCTTCTATTATCTTTTTTGGAGCCTGGTTCGTATACGTATTAGCAAAATATGGTGAAGTGGTTTATGAGGTCATGATTCTTGACCAAGTCGTTGGACGTGTTTCTGGGGGGTTTTCTGGGGAATCTGGTGCTCTTTTTGAATTTATGCAGTATCCGTATTTTCAGCGGTTCCCACTGTTCTTCGACCCTTGGGCATACTTTTTAATCCCCGGTATCGCATGTCTTATGATCATTGTTTGGGAGTATAAAACAGACAACCGAACTGATATGCTATTTTTTACTTGGTGGACTGCTTTCCCACTCCTGTTTTTCGCGGCGACCGGCAATCATGAATGGTATATTGCCCCTGCTTTCCTTCCCGCTAGCGTTTTGGTTGGCTGGACCCTTGCCGAAGCAACGCGTCAGAAGCCCACTGCTATCGCTGCGACGGTGTCTGGTGTAGGATTAACTCTTATATTTTCATTCAGGGTATCTGAGTATTCACCCTTTGCAACTCCAGAAACGCCCAATATGTCCGGTGAACCTGGTGGAGGTTTGGTTTTTATATTGGTGTTTTTATTTGGTGCCATAGCTGTGCTCAGTTTCTCAAAAATTGACAATATCGCTACTGAATATCTAATGCCAGATGATAGAATGATGGCTAGTATTTTTATTCCAATACTACTGGTTTCTGCGTTTACTGCTGGTGTCGCAGGCACACCAGCGATGTGTGGTTGTGGACTACATGAACTTGAAAAAGAGGTTGGGATGGGGGTAAACCAGAATACTCCACAAAATGCTGAAATATATATGAACCCTGAGATCACGCATGGGTCTGCATTCCAATCGTTCTCATTTTACGCCGACAGATCACTGTCTGGTGCCACTCCAACCGAGGCCAATCAGGATTACAGCGTAAGGTACTATTTGATGAAGAACGATACACAATCTGAAATCACTCGCAATCACTCTATAATTGCAAGGATGAGTCACGGAGGATACGATGAGTTTGTCCTGATCAAATTTTCTAATAATAATCAGTCGATACAAAGTATACGGAATGCTACGAATCCAAGATTGAGCAGTGCTAGTTCAGGTTGATTGTATAATAAATGAGAGAGCGTATTCTCAAGGAACCATGCACATTACACGGTTAGTGTGCAGGGTATATAAACAGCCTCTCCATTTTCGTTCGCATCACGTCTATTCGTCTGTTATTTAAGTATAATTGTCATATATGCTTTAATCGAAACTATCTTTATACTCTGCTTTTATCTGCCTGTAGTGTCAGATAAAGAAGTGAGCGTCGTGCTACCCGCATACAATGAAGCAAAAACCATTGAGCGGACGGTCACGGTGACGCTCTCCACCCTCGAAGATTTTCTCTCGGATGGTACATACGAGGTTATCGTGGCTGAGGACGGCTGTAACGACCAGACGCCTGAAATTGCCTCTCGAATGGCTAGCGAAGATAACAGAATCCGCCATATCCACAGTGACGACCGGCTAGGCCGTGGAGGTGCATTAGAGTATGCGTTTGAGCGAGCCCATGGCGAGACGTTAGCATACTTCGACACAGACCTCGCCACGGATATGCGCCATCTAGAAGAACTTGTAGAGAGCGTCCGAGTTGGTGGGTATGACGTAGTAACGGGATCTAGGTGGCTACCGGAGAACCGCGCAGATCGGCCCGCCAAACGTGGTATACCGAGTATCGGATACAACACGCTCGTACGGACATTGCTTCGGTCAGATCTACGCGACCACCAGTGTGGGTTCAAAGCAATCGACCGGCAGGCGTTTGAGCAACTGTCCCCCGCTATCGCAGACGAACACTGGTTCTGGGACACGGAACTGCTCGTCAAGGCCCAGCGCGAAGGATACCGCGTGAAGGAGTTCCCTGTTGATTGGGAGCCAAAGGGTGATTCGAAGGTCGACATCGTCCGTGACGTATTCGGCATGGGAAGCCAGATCCTCCGGACATTCTGGGAACTATCAGTCAGTCCGCGCATTACTCGTCGAGCGTCAATGACTGCTGGCACTGTGCTGGTAGCCGTTGCCCTCCTTTTGATGACACAGTATCTGAACCCTCAGACCGTTCTAGCAGAGATGGCTGGCGCGGCGCCCGATATCGTCGCTCTGAGTGCTGTCGTCTATGCGTTCTCGTGGCCACTTCGAGGGCTTCGTTACCGCGACATTCTCGATTCGATGGGGTTTCATGAACGCTGGACGTTCTTGACTGGAGCTGTGTTCATCAGTCAGACCGGGAACTTGGTTTTCCCTGCCCGGCTTGGCGATGGGGTCCGCGCCTACGTGGTCAAGGCCCGCCGGTCAATCCCCTATCCCTCTGGCTTTGCTTCACTAGCAGTTGAACGGGTTTTCGACCTGCTGACAATTACGCTACTTGCAGGCGTCGTGATGATAGGACTGGCTGCTACCGGCTCTGCTAGCGAGCTGTTGGCCGCGCTGACGGGTAGTACAGTGGGAGGAGACACCGCCCAAAGCGGACAGACCGCTGTCTATGTTGCTGCCGCAGTTGGTCTTGCAGCCATTGGAGCGGTCCTTGCTATCCTCGCTAGCGCTCGGACAGACGCAAACTTTGTCCGGGGAGTGATGGGCCGGGTCAGCAATGATTCCTATGCGGATTATGTCGCCGGCGTCATCGAAGGGTTTGTTGCTGATATACAAACGGTGACTGCTGACGGGCGGGCGTTTAGCAGAGTTGGACTCAACAGCGTCGCTATCTGGTCACTAGATGTCCTGACGGCTCTCGCGGTCTTTGCTGCGTTCGGTTACGCACTCACACCCTCGCTTATTGCCGTCGGTTTCTTTGCAGTCAGCGTCGGGAATCTTGCAAAGGTTCTTCCGCTAACTCCTGGCGGCGTTGGACTATATGAGGGGGCATTCACAATCATTGTCGCACCACTAACTCCTGTCGGCGTAACCGCCGCACTCAGTATCGCTATTGTTGATCACGCCGTGAAAAACGCTGTCACGATTCTGGGCGGCATCGTCTCGATGACGTGGCTCAATGTCTCGCTCACCACCGCTATTGATGAAGCACAGACGAGGGATGACATTGCGGCAGGCACCAACGAATGATATAGTCAAAATGAATTACGTTGTACAAAAATCAAGAGGAGACTCAGTGATATAATGACAGAACAGACTATCGGTGTCGTCGGTGGCGGTATCGCCGGCCTCGCAGCCGCGTATCGTCTCCAACAACGTGGCTACGAAGTCCAAGTGTTTGAAGCCAGTGACAACCTTGGGGGGCTGGCGGCTGTCTACGAGACAGCGGGTGACCCTATCGAAAAGTTCTATCATCATCTCTCCAAGTCCGAACAGACGATTGTCGAGCTTGCTAAAGAACTAGGTCTGGGCGAGAATATCGAGTGGCGAATTGGCCAAAACGCCTACTATATTGATGATGAAGTCCACCCAATGGACAAGCCTTGGGAGATTCTCTCTTTTCCGCACTGGAGTTTATATGATAAGTTCCGCCTAGGAATGCTGACGCTAGACATCGATGTTCGGGGCGGCATCCCGTCGTTCGATACCTACGAAGCTCTTGAGGACTTCGAAGATGTTCCCGTTGAGGAATTCGCCCGAAACCACACTACTCAGAATGTCTACCAGACTTTCTTCGAGCCGTTGCTGGATGCGAAATTCGGCTCTCGAAAGGAAAATGTGAGTGCGGCTTGGCTGCTTGGTCGCATCAAGTTCCGTGGTGAGCGAGACATACTGAAAGGAGAGATTTTGGGTTATCTTGATGGCGGTTTCGGTCGCCTTCTTGATGCTCTTGTCGAGGCCGTGGGTCGAGAAAACATCGTGACAGGCACCCGGGTGACCGACATTCAGGCCGACGATGGCGTAGTGACCAGCTTGACCGCTGAGTCTTCAGACAGCAGGGCAGTACATGAGGTTGACAGCGTCATTGTCGCTACAATGCCTAACGTCTTGGAAGAACTCACCGGCTACCGCTGTGAGATCGACTTCCAAGGTACTATTTGCTCGGTTATCAGTATGGACGAACCGCTACTCGATACCTACTGGCTCAACATCGCCGACGAGGCTCCTTTCGGAGCGCTGATCGAACATACGAACTTCGTAGAGCAGGAGCGTTACGGCGGCGATCATCTACTATACGTTGCCCGCTACGTTCAGTCGCCGGAAGAAGAGATTTGGCAACAGGACGACGAGGGGATTAAACAGACATGGTTATCGGGTATCGAGTCACTGTTTCCCGAGTTCGACCGTGATTCTGTGAACTGGATTAAGACCTCGCGCAACCCACGTACTGCACCAGTGTACGAGCGTGGATACCTCGACATGGTTGTCCCGTATGACCTTTCCGAAGAAGTCGCCGATGGCGTCTACTACGCCGGTATGGCCTCAGAATCTCAGTACCCTGAGCGGTCGCTTAACGGTGGTATTGTCGCCGGATACGAAGTTGCCGACCGCATTGAGTGAGCAAATTAACAGAGATAGGTTTCATGAATTCTCTGGTGCCTCCAACTCCACCAACGTCAGATCCCGGTCTAGCATAGAGCAATCATGCGGCGGATCACCAATAATCTCAGCAATCCGATACTCCGAATCAAATTCAGCGCCGGCGAGCTCACAGTAGGGATGGCTGGGACATTCAGTGTGCGGACAGGGGCCCATCGGCGAGGCTTTGCTGCCGGCGTACGCGCCCTTGGAGGGTACAATAGCACAAATCGAAATAGTACTGGTTAAACCACGGCACACAATCTTGATCCACAGCGTAGTCTAGCGTTTTCTCTCAGTCTGACAGTGATGATTTGATACTGTCGTCCGGTTCCGTGTTTTCTGGTGTACAGCTTGTACCATCGGCACGCCCATGAGAGGTCCACTCCGTTCTGGTCTCACCATTACCCGAATTCATGAGTGTCTTTGGTAGCACCGAACAGTGAGGTTGTGGCTGGGCGCGCAGCGAAGCGAGCACGGAGCGGAGGGTGGGGCGGTGGGGTCGCGGGGCCGTGGTCGAAACGAACGGGGAAGGGCCCCGCTAGTCGCCCGCTACCAGCTCGGCAACCGGATCAGTCGGCGTCAACTGTGTTTCTCCCGCTTCGTACACCGCCTGGGAGTAGCTCGCGATCTTGGACTTCGAGGTCGGCACAGTCTCACTCACTGCCTCGACCACGTCCGTCTGAGTGAGTGCTTTCCCCGGCGTGAGCCGATCCGCCGCGTAAACTGCCGCCCCGGCCACGGTCATTCGTGCCGTGCCCGGCCCGAGCGGGACTGTATCGGCCACGTCTAGCAACCGTTCGCCGACGCGCACCAGTTCGATCCCTGTTTCCACGTCGATGCCAGTCGCACCGAGGGCCGTCACGACCCGGTCCACCGCCCGATCGCGAACCACCGGTGCATCTACGGAGGTCTGCAACCGGATCTTCCGTGCAGCAGCACACACTCGCTCACGACTGCTTTTTGCGAACTGGGCCGGTGTTCGCTCCACGCCGCTTGCACGCCCCGCTAACAGCACTGCACCGGCCACCAGCGATTCCCAAGCCATCCGCCCGCCCGGCAACCGTGCGTCTTTGGCCGCCTCCAGATAGTGCGACAGCGCTACAACAATCCGTGTGGCATTAAGGCGGATTTGACTGCGTATTCACAAGTGAAGCGTCATCACGTTCTAAGGCTGTACGCCAGCATTTCAACACACCTCGGGTGACAACCTCGACCTGTTCTACGTCGATACACGATGGGGCTCTCGTGTTCGCGGTAGGTGGTTCATGAAAGTGCTTCTCTGGAGCATTCGGCTCGGGATGACGGTCGAAACGAAAGTCAACACCATTTTTCTCGGTATAATGAAAGTTGTAACAGTCGCGTTCGGTCCAGACAATGTCGAACCGACCGGACGGACTGGCACCGAACCCCTCACTAACGGTAATGTTCAGTTCGGGCTGTGGATCGAGTCGACCACTAAGATTGTGATGGGTCACCAGAGGTTCGATGGTGAGAAAGATGTCGCGGATCTGCTGGAGCGCATCATAATCGACTGGTCCCGTATTCCCTGTGAGATATGACATCGCTCAAACGACCATTTTTTCCGCGTCATAGAAGCTGATCGCGGCTTTCACGAGATAGAGATTCTTCTGAGCGGTTTGCCACGTCGTGTGATCTTCCCACCCTTCGTGGTCGTCCGGGTCGAGTTGCTGGGCGAGTTCTGCGGGCGACTCGACGCCGTATGTCGTTCTGATTTCACTGACTGTCTGTTTCAGGTCCTGCAGTTTCTCGACCAGTTCGTCTGCAGAGTACTCATCGTGTAGTTTCAGCACCTGCTGGTAGATATACATCTGGTCGTTACGCTTGTACAGTGCGCCCTGTCCACCATCGATCTTCTCGACGAGTCCGCTATCAGCCAGGTCGTTGAGTTCATCACGGACGACTGGCTCGCTCGCGCTTGCTTTGTCGGCAACCTCGGAGGCTGATGTCGGTTCGGTCGTTCGCATAATGACGGCCTTTATTCGTTCGCGTGTCGTCGTCTCGCTCTTCCAGTCGGCAACCGCTGCCTCGTTCACGTCCTCGTATTCCTCAGTTGGGTCGAAATTCATGCGATCCTCGCTTAGTTGTGGATTCGATCTCTCCGATGGTCGGGGAGACGCAACCCTGCACGCAAAATATACTTTGGGAGTAAAATATATCTTTTGCAAAGCTTGGATCAGTATTCGTTTTCAAAGAGTTCGTCGTGCGACCGAGTCTCGCCACGCTCTAGTTCACCATCGGTGGCCTCGATGCCGGATAGCACGTCATCGGAGAGTCGCGGCCCAACGAGTGCGGTCCAGCCCACAGCCGATGCACCGAATTCCTTGCTTGCAACCAGTTCCATGCCTTCCATCTCATGAAGCCGACGGTAAACTGTCTCGCTGCTGATTTCGATATTGAAGTATTCGGCAACCACTTCGGTGATTTCGCTGACTGTCAGCATCGGTGCTTCCGCAGTGGTTTCGTAGTCAAATGCTCTCAGCACGTCCCATTCGGTCAATTTATCGGTGTACTTCTCGGAATCGTTCCGGGCTCGGTTGCCCATATTGACGACAAATCTGTGGGGGTTGAGAATATTTTTGCTCGTGCCATATGGTCCGGAACACAACGTTCAACCGCTAGTCTCCAACGACCTCAACCTCGTACTCACTCGCTCGCACTCGAATCGGGAACCAGCCCTCTTCATCAACACCAAGCAGTGCTTCGGAGTAGCCATCAGCACCGTTCCCGGCTTTCGCCGACTGGACCCAGTCCACCTCCCGATCACTGAGACCGAACCACTCAGCCAACTGATCAGCCGTCTCGTCAACGCGGTGGATGATCGTCATCGAACAGAGGTTTGCAATCGTCCGGGCTTCCGGCGTGAGTGCGAACTCACCACCAGTCTG
>ENA-ORCS01000757-ORCS01000757.1-marine-metagenome-genome-assembly--contig:-NODE-757-length-17707-cov-3.421724_pt1 | contig 17707 bp, 22 predicted proteins | sample MGYA00237781_ERZ508513 | MGnify/ENA primary metagenome ERZ508513 (study PRJEB26184, sample SAMN06268793) | marine metagenome | isolation source: Eden Landing Ponds, San Francisco, CA, USA | place...
GAACCGATCCACCTTCGTCGTACTCGAGTCAGCCCTGATTATCGGCGGATTCACCGTCGCGGCGCAGGTTTCGCCTCCGGACGCCGCCAGCCAGATTAGAGGGACGCTGGTCATCCTCGTGTTGACGCTCCCGCTCTCGTACTGGTTCGCCTACAGACGTACCTGACCGGATTCGGGCCACGGCAGTAGTCGGGATGTACGCGTCCTGCAATCTTCAGATCGAGATTGCTGTTGTCGTGACTTCAGTCGAGTTCGGGGGCCCGAGTCGCGGTCGTGATCGGGGCGCTGTCAGATTTCGTGTTCGATTCGGTTTCCTCGGGCGGAACGCGGCTTGTCGTCGCAATCGGTGCTGCCTCGGACTCCTCACTGCTGTCGTTCATTGCATCTATTGTTTCGCTGACGATACCTAAAAGACTTTGGCTGAATGAACGATTATGATTCTAATATACTATCAAATGTTTATTTTTATTCCAAAAAAGAACACGAATTATTGATGATGGACCGAGATCCGATGTTCCGAGCACGGAGCGACATCGCATCCGGTGCCATCTTACCGTCCTGTTGACGTCCCGTCTCGGAAGGAGGAACGCCGCTCTGATCCGCCCGGATACGGCAAACGGCGATCACGGGGCCGGTACGCACTCTCGTCCGCTCACTCACCGTGGATCAGCTCGGTCGACCCCTGCTTCGTTGGGGGTCGGAATTCGACCGTGTGGTCGGTGTGCCGTGCGTGGGTTTTCGCCCAGCGACGGGCAGGCCGTTCCTCCAGATAGCGATCACCATCCGGGCAGTGCCGACACTCTACGACCCAGGGCGTCACATCGTCGGGAAAGTGTCCAGTGTGACGCTCGTGATCGAGGGCGAACTGTTCGACGGCTCGGTTCCCAGCGTACAATTCCTCGAACTCGAAGTGGAGGTCCCACTCGCGATTACACCGTGAACACGAGACTGTGGGGGCATCGCTCTCGGGTACGTCGCTTTCGGGCGCGTCGATGCCTGATTCGTCGGTCATACGCTAGCATTTCACGCCGAGCCCTTCTGTTCTGTCCTCCCTCCTGGCGGCGTCGACCGTTCCGTCTCAGTCGAAATATACTCCGTCTATCTCTCCGATGACGAGGGTGCGGCTCACTGGCTACCAAAGCCGCCAGGGCCGCTGCAGCGTCGTCGCCGATCGTGTGAGCGAGCTCTGCGCTCCCGCTGAAAAGCCGTTCTCGGGGGGTCTATCACCGAAGTGGTCACGAACGGGCGACTTCGCGAACGGTGGCGCGAATCGCTCACCGCGACAGCAGCGTCGACACCCGTTCGTTCTCTTTGAGCCGGAGGCCTGCACCGCCGACGGTCAGCGGGACGCGCGGGAGTTCCGTCACGTGGAGCGTCGGGTGCGATCCACCGCGTTCGAGGATTTCGCCCCGCGCTTGGAGCACCGCCGGCCCGGTCAACGATTCGTTGTACTCGAGGAGGTACGTCCCCGCTTCGAGGTGCCACCACTGGTAGTCGTCGCCCTGATCGCGCCAGGTTCGACTGTGCGGAACGAGGTCGGCGTCGGTGAGTTCGCCGCCGCCGAAGTCGACCCGACCGGGGCCGTGGATTTCGTAGATTTCGTTCACGGTGAGGTCGACGGCATCCTCACGGACCTGCGTGGGCTCGTGGACGATGCCGTCGACTACGTCGGTGAGAGCAGACATAGTCTCTGGTGTGGCCGCCAGCGACAAAAACGTCAGCGCCCGGACCGACGCCTCCCGAATCAGTCTCCTGTACGGGTCGAGGGAAGAAATCGGTGGCGTATGCGCCGACGTAAGGGCTGCAAAACCCACGCCACCAGGAGGACCATCGGGACCATCGGACCCATCGAGACAGCAATGACCGTGTAGCCCTGGTGGAGATCCGCCGGGAACGGCGCGGCGTACACGAGCGAGAAGACGAGTCCCCCAGACGCGACTGACGACTGAGCCCGCTGCGTGCAGAGACCCCGTGGGGCCCAAATCAGTCACGCTCGTGAACGTGTCTGACTTTCGACCAGGCGGATCCCGGAGCGGCGACCGGTCTTCCTGTCAGCGCGCCCGAGTAACACCGGTGTTACCACCTGATACGGGTGTCTGCGAGTGTTTAAGCGGTTCGCGGTTCTACACAGAACTGTCGAACCCGACGCATTCCATATGTCACAGCAGAAAACAGACTACATCGACGAAACCGATATCGACAGCACGCTCGACGAACTTCCCGACGACGAGACGATCGAGGAGACCGTCTCGAACCTCGAAGCCCGCGGATTCGAGGTCGTCGTCGTCGACTCCGCCGACGAGGCACTCGAGACCATCCAGTCGCACATCCCCGCGGGCGCGTCCGTGATGAACGGCCACTCGACGACGCTCGAAGAGATCGGCTTTATGGACTATCTCTCCGAGGGCGATCACGAGTGGGAGAGCCTCCCGGACGAGATCTGGAGCATCGACGACGACGCGGAGCGGCAGGCCGCACGCCGGAAATCTCAGACTGCGGATTACTTCCTCGGCGGCATCAACGCCATCGCACAGACCGGCGAACTCGTCGCCGCGGACCTCTCAGGCAGCCGAATCGGCGCGTACCCCTTCGCCGCGAGCAACGTCGTCATCGTCAGCGGCGCGAACAAGGTCGTTCCGACGCTGGACGACGCACTGGATCGCCTCGAATCCGTCGCGTACCCGCTGGAGAACGAACGCGCGCAGGAGGCCTACGGCGTCGAATCTGCGATCGCGAAACAGCTCATCTTCCGCCGTGAGGCCGAGGAGGGCCGGACCACGGTCGTCCTCATCCGCGAGCAGTTCGGGTACTGAACTGAGCGCAGGAGACTTTTTACGTTCTGCGCCCTCTGAAGTCCGAATCGAGACGCAGTCGCCGTTCTCCGGGGAAAGCGCAGCGGCTGAGCAACGCGTGAAAGAATGAAGAAGTGAACCGCACTGCCGGGCCGGACTGAGTCCGGTAATTTTGCTCGTTAACCGCGGTGTCCTCGTCGAAGACGAGGGCTCGCGAGAACGTTAGTTCTCGCGACGGAGTGCGAGAAGCGCCGCGGCGATGAGCGCGGTCAGGGCGACGACGACACCGAAGCCGGGCGTGGAGGTCGGCGTCTCCGTGCCGGGTTCGGCTGTCGTGCCAGGCGCTTCAGTCGTGGTGTCCGGAGCACTCGTGGTGGTGTCCGGAGCACTCGTGGTGGTGTCCGGAGCACTCGTGGTGGTGTCCGCAGGCTCGGTCGTCGTCATCCCCGTGGATTCGACGACGTTGCCGTCGACGTCAAGCTGATCGTCGGAGACGATCACGCCGTCGCCGCCGGTGGACTCAATCGTGAACGAGTCGCCCACGTTCTGCTCTGAGAAGTCGAACGTCGCACTCCAGGACCCGTCACCCTGGACGTACACGTCCGTCGTCTTCAGGAAGCTCGGCCGGACGCCGTCGTCGCTATCGACGCGGACTGTCAGTTCAGTCCCCGGCGCGACCGTTGCCGTGCCAGAGATCTGCTGCCCTTCCGCGTTCGTCACATTCACGGGGTCCGCGTCCGTGCTGACTTCACCGTTGACTGCTTCGTAGTCGGTGATCACGGTCTGATCGCTGTCTGCGAGGTTCCCGTCGTTCTCATAGACCGTGAAGTTCGCTTGCAGCACGTCGTCATCTTCGATCGTGTCCGTCGTCTGACTACTGTCGTAGAAGTAGTTCATATCGTTCCGGTTGACTGCCACCGGATCGTCCAGATCGAAGATCACGTAGTACGTGTCGTTGTGCGCGTCCGAGATCACCTGCGAGTTCGTCTCGTTGATGACGAGCCCGTAGGCGTTACGGTTCGCACCAGGGTTCGACTGGTTGACCGTCAGGTTGTACGCGCCACCATCGCGGGCGAAGAACTTCGCGGTCGTGTTCGAGCCCGAGGCGGTTTCGAGCGCGCCCTCGAGACCGGTCGCGACCAGTTGATGAACGACAACGTCACCGTTTGCAACGTCGCTGCTCTGCGTGACGTTCTCGTCGGCGATGTCCTCCCGGAGTTCGTCCAGGTCAGCCGGCGCTTCACCCGACGGGGCCGTCCAGCTGACGATCTCGTCGGTCGAGCGCTCTTCGAGGATCAGCGTCCCAGCGTTCTGGGAGCTGGCTCCGTAGCTGATGTCCGAGCGGACTTCCATCTCGTAGTCGCCGTCGTCCAGTAGATCCGTTACTTCGTTGTTCGGATCGATGTCGGCGCTCAGCACAACGTCTTCATCGTCGCTGTCGACATCGTCAGCGTTGTAGGCGTTGAAGACGGGACCGCCGTCACCGGACACCGTTCCGTTGTTGGCACCCCGTGCAGCCCAAGTGTTGAACTGCAGGAGCACTTCTTCGTCGCCGTTGTTGTCCTCGACGGTGACGTTCGTCCGGAAGCCATCGCCGTCGGACCCGATCTTCACGGTCGACGTACTCGTCTCTTCCATTTCGACGGTGATGTTCACGATGTCGCCGCGCTGGTCGGTGTAGGTGCTCTGACCAAAGTCAGCAGTCCCTTCACCGGCCTCGCTGACCTGCACCGAAGAGGACTCGACGGTAACGTCGGAGTTGAGGTCCGTCACCTCGACCGTGTAGTTGCCAGTGTCCTCGTCGGAGAACGTGCTAGTCCCGTACGCGTAGGTGAACCCACCGCTGCCGTTCAGCGTCCTCGGGACAGCGTTGCCGAAGTCGTCACCGCTACTGTCGACGAGCTGGAACTCGACGTCGCGGTTGCCGGAGTTAGCCTCGACAGTGACTTCGAGTTCCTCGTCGGTCTGAATCTCGGTGTCAGCGACTGTCGCACTGAGACCCAGGTCCGAGAGCCGCAGGCTCTGAGCACTAGTACCAGATTGCTGGAACTGGTAGATAGCGCTGTTGTTCCGATCCTCAGTGCCGAACAGGTACACGTAGCTATTCGTACCGGTAGTCCCATCGAAGACGTACTCTTCGTTAGCCGTCTCGATGGTCACGTCGTCGTTGACGTTAGCACCAACGTATGCTACGTCCGAGCCAACGAAGGCGCGCTTCGCCGATCCGTCGTGCGTGCTATCGTCCGGAGTTTCGTCCTCGTACGCTATCTGATCTGCACCACCTGTTGCGTCGTCTTTGTCAGCGACCAGACTGCTAGTACCAGTCCGAACGTTAATGTCCTGGCTGGCAGACGCAATAACCTGATCATTCAGATTGCCTGGGCCAGTGAAGGTCGGGTTGTGGTTGTGTGTAGTGACGTTCACCGTGTCAATGGCGGTGGCACGCTGATTGTCGAGGACAAGGAAGACCTGCCCATCTAGGGCAGTTGTTGGTTCAACGATGGCGTCCGGGGTAGCGACCGTGCCATCATTAAGGACGACACGGAAGTCACCTGTTGCAGGTGCCGTTCCGGAAGTCGAACCACCCACAGTAGCAATCGACTCGTTGAAGACGAGTTCGACGATCGCTTCGTCACCATCCTCGGTGATCCCGCTTGCTTCTGCCGCTGCCGTCAGTTCACCGCCGTCGCCGACGATCTGTGACGAACCGTCATAATCGTTGTCAAATGCCGATGCGCTGTCGATTGCTGGTCCGCCCGGACCGTCGACTCTCAGCGTTTCACTAGCCGATTCGGTTGCGGTACGAACGGAGTCACCGCCACCGACACTCCCGGTGAACGTGTTACCGGAGGCCGTGGCCGAAGTTGCTCCACCGGCAAGGACAACCGTAGTGTCAGCAGTTGCCACTGTGTTATTAGCTGCACCGGAGTCGAACGTCAGTTCAATAGTGAAATCAGAGCTGACGGATGAACTGTCGTCGGAGATAGTGAGTGATTCGCCACTGTCAGTAACAGAGAGGGAACCACCGGTACTGGCGCCAGTGTCGAACGTCTCGAACTGGATATTGTTCAAGGACGAGACCGAACTGGTTGCGGCCAGCTGGTTTTCACCGTCTCCGTCGGTATCAGTCTCTTGGTAGAGGGCGACCGACGAAACGTCACTCGCCGATAGGCCGCTACCAGAGAGAGTTACACTGACGTTATCGATGACGGTATCAGCGGTACTCGTGTCACCATCAGTAACCTGAAAGTCCTGAATGGGTGTTTCTGCGCCGGTACGAGCCTCTTGGCTGGCGACGTTGTCGCCTCCAGCATTGAGGGCAGCGTCGCCGCCCGCTGCAGCAGCGGTCCCAGCGAACGCCACAGTCCCAGCGAAGACGCTGAAGACCATAAGCGCCGCGAGCACTACCGCGCGGACTTTGTCGTTATTTCCTGTCATAGTTTGTGTTGTCTGTCGATCGCGACAGCAGCTTTCTCCTGACCTGGAGACACGCCCGTTCGTCGTCGGCACCGACGTCATCAGCGGGATACGGCCGGACTCGGTCTCGGATACTCATATACTGCCACTGGTAGGGGTACATTACCCCACGACTGACTACCGTATTAAATGTCTTGTGTGTCTGTCTACTCACCAACACGCAGATACAGAAGAAAAGTAAGTCCAAATTGCTAAGTGAACCAACCAGTTAGTATTGTCCGGGCGCCCCTCCACTGGGGTGGACGACAATTATTCTCCTTAGGTAGGGGGGAGCACATCCACCGCTGTGGACTTCGGGAGAAACTCAATAACGTAGTACTTCGTCGCTAGTCTCTGACTACTTCCACTCCGGACGGCTCGCTTACAAGTCACCGAATCGAGAACGACGAGCCGTGATTCAGAACGCCCGCGTCCTGAAAGAGGATTGGGTCCCGCAGGAACTCGTCCGCCGTGGCGGCCATCTCCAGCATCTCTCCAGGGAATTGAAACCGATCGCCCACGGGCTCGGTGCGGAGTCGATTATCATCACCGGGCCGAGCGGGACCGGCAAGACCACGATCGCGGAGTACATAGTCCGGCAGCTCAAACAGGAGGTCTTCGGCATCCGCTGGGGCTACGTCAACGCGATCTCCGAGACCTCGATGTCCTCAATTATCTACTCGCTCGTCGGCGACGTCGTCGGAATGTGCTCCCGGCGGTCTGTGAAAGTGCTTCTCCGGTGCGTCCGGCTTCGGATGATGGTCGTACCGGAAATTGACGCCCTGCTCGTCGACGTGATGGAAGCTGTAGTATCCCTTCTGGAACCATCGGACGTCGAACCGACGCCAAGACGCATCGGCGATGCCGTCCGAGAACTGTACTTCGAGTTTCGTCGGATCCAGACGGCTGTCGAATCCCGACGTCTCCACGAGGCCGTCGAGACGCGTGAACACCGTTCGGATCCGGTCGAGTGCGACGTCGTCGAATCGGGCCGACGTTCCCCTCGATATCCGTTTGCGACGCCATCTATGCCGTTCCGGCCGTGTCGTCGCCGAGTGCCCCGCGTTCCCGTGCGGCAGTGTTCCCGTCGGACGCGCGGGCCGCGGCCGAGCGGCTGTCGTCGGGGTCGAAATCATAGATCGTGAGCGCCGCCTGAGCGATCTCCAGATTCTGCTCGATCTGCTGCCAGCGCGTGAGATCCTGCCAGCCGTCGTCGCCGGGTTCTAATTCGAGCGTGAGTTCGTCGACGTCGACGACGTCGTACTCCTCTTGGAACCCTCGGCGCTCCTGTTTGAGATCCTGGATCGCCTGGCGGATCTCGTCTTTCGTGTGTTCGCGGTGGATGTCGGCGACCCGGCGCATCGCGAGCATCTGCGGGGCGCGCATATAGCGCGTGCCGGCGTCCGTCGTGATCGTCTTCACGCGGCCGGTTTCAGCGAGTGCAGCGAGGTGCTTCCGCGCGGTCGGGTCGCTCACACGAGCGCGATCGGCGATCTCGCTCGCACTCTGTGGCTCGGTCGTGACGTCGATGATCTGCCGGACGCGCTCGAAGGTCGTCGTATCGGCCTTCCAGTCCTCGACGGCGGCCTCGTTGACGTCGCCCTCCCAGTGGTCGGCATCAGTCATTGCACCGTCTTACGCCACTAAGGCATAAATTGTTTTGTTGGAGAAAATTTTTCTTATGGGGCCGGTCAGCTGGATATCGGTGTTGGTGTATCCCTGCGATATTTCAGCTATCCAGATTCGCTTTCGTTGACGACTGCGACGGCCTCGATCTCGACGAGGAGTGCCGGGTCGATCAGTCCACTCACTTCGAGCATACTCGTGGCCGGTCGAATGTCACCGAAGTACTCGCCGTGTGCCTCCCCGATCGCCTCCCAGTCGTCGATATCGGTGACGAACATCCGCGTGCGAATGACATCCGAAAGCGACGCGTCTGCCTCCGCGAGCGCATCCTCGACGTTCGAGAGCGCCTGTTTGGTCTGTTGATAGGGGTCGCCCTCGCCGACGATGTCACCGTCTTCGTCGGTCGCGGTCGTGCCGGAGACGTGGATCTGTGAACCGACTCTGACTACGCGCGGGTAGCCAACGCGCGATTCCCACTCGGTGCCGGAGGAGATTCGGCGGCGTTCCATACGTACGGAGGGTCGGCGTCTCCAAAACCAGTTTCGGGGCGGCAGTTCAGTGGATTCATTCCTCTTTCGCTCACACCCCCCACAGCAGTTTATCAGTACATTCGGTAGTCGGAACTATGGCACAGACGGAACACAGCGGTCAGTCCGAACCGAGAACGCAGTTCTTCCTCGACCTCGCGGCCCACGGCTTTGAGCCCGGCACGATGGCACCGAAGCGCGTCGCCGTCGATCTCGTGAAAGACAGTCGCGGATTCGCTCTGGACGTGGGTACAGAAGCCCGCGGCTATCGCGTTGAGTTGGATCGCGAACGGGACGGGCTTTCCCCGACTCAGGTCCACCGAGACACGACGCTGATCGCAAGCGAGGAGTCGGCGGCGCTGCCCGGGATCGATGAAATGGACGAATGGCTCGGGTTCGTGATCGAATATGCTACAGAGGAGGTGAATATTCGGGCGCTCGCTCGGGCGTGATGGCCGGTTAGAACCGCGGCTGTCGTTTTCGAGCGGCGTGACGACAGATCTTCCCCAAGAGTGGGAAACCCTCTTTGACACTTTCCGGTCAGGAGCTCATCAGTACAGGTGTCACATCTATCGATGAGATAGTGTGCCTGTACCGAATGGCTCTCGGAGACTGGTACGCGAGAGCGCTTCACTCCTCGCTTTTCGGTTCCAGCGGGAGGCGTTCGGGATCGACATCGTCGTACGCTCTGTCGGATGAAAGGACGGATAATCCACGTGTCTCGGCAGTCGCGGCGTGGAACGCGTCGAATGGCGTCATCCCATCCTCAACGTAAGTGACTGCCTTCAGTACGACCTGCTGCTCTGTCTCGTTCCCGACCGGGACGATGTCGAGGAGGTTGGCGAAAAGGCGGACGTAGTCGAACTGGTGTCGCTCCAGGACGATAAGCACCTCCAGGTAGGCGAACGGTGACGTGACGACCTCGCGCTCGTCGAGGACATCCTCGGCACGCTCCTGCAGCCAATCGTCATCCTTGGCGAGGGCCAGAAGAAAATCGGTCTCGACGAAGACCGTCATTCAGCGGAATCCTCTCTCGCGTGCTTCGCCTGCGAAATGTCGTCCTCGGCTTCCTGTTTGGCCCGTTGAAGCGCTTCCCGTTGCAGTTCTTCTCTCGACGTCTCTTCAAGAGCGTCCCCGATCTCATCACGAACGGCCTGGAGCGGATCGTCGTCGATCGGAATGAGTTCGATACGGTCTTCGTATTCGACGACGTGGAACTTCTCGCCGTACTTCTGTCTCAGCTCCGACGGGAGGTATAGACGACCGTGGGAGTCAGTTTCGACGGACATACACGAACGTTCTGTGGCAAGAACAAAGAATCTATTCCAAGAACTGTCTGATTCTTCCAAAGGGGCTGATCGGGAGATCGCGGGCGTCGCCGAGGTGGAGATCGTGATGCGAGGGCAGGAATCTCCGAGCGGAGATCGGTGGCCTCCAGATCGAGTAGGTCCCGGCAGCTATCGGGAATGTGCTCGCGGAGGTCCGTGGTCTCGGTCAGTATCTTGTCTGTGGCCGTGTTCGGAACGTGGCATAGAAAGCCTCCCGTGAGAGGCCGCGTCACAAACGACGTGTTCGATGCGCTTTGCCTCCGACTCTTCGTCGCTATACCAACTACGGATTGTATGACACGCTGTTGGACTGATAGCCGAAGTCCGTATTGAATACGTCCTGTCCCTCGGATTGAGTCAGTGATTCTCCGATTTCCAGGGGTCGTGAGAGTGCGAAGTCAGTCATTCTCGTATTCGCTCTGGATGCTTTCGACGACGGCCTCGATCTCGGCGACCTCAGCCTCCAGGCGCTCGATTGTCTCCTCGTCGACGTCGCCTTCGTCGACCTCGTCGCCGAGAAGGTGTGCGGCGTGTGCTCGGTCTCTCGATGACGACGTCGACCCGGAGTTCTCGGAGCTGATCGACAAGAAGACGAACCGGTGACTCGCCCGCGACGAGGTCCGGCTGGTGACGGAGATGGGTGCATACCTCGATCTGTACAAGGGAGGTGGTCACGCGTGAGCGTTTTCGAGGACGTCGCGTCGGCGGGGACAGACATCAGTTGCCCGATTTGCGGTTTAGCTATAGACGGCATAACGGCACGAGCACCCGGTCAGCGGACCTTGGAACCGTGCGGTCACGAGACTGGTTTCCTTCGAGCGAGCGAACTTATGCAACGTGGTCCATCCAGGACGAACGAGGAGTACAGCTTTCGAACGGACGGCCGCGGCGCGCCGGCGACGCGGCAGCGACCGCAGCGGCAGGCCGACCGCGCGAACTCCCACTGGTGTGAGGCGGTCGGCGCGCGGCGCTTCTGCCTGAAGGAGAACTGCGGGTACTGCGGTGACAGGGACGGTGATCGGCGATGAGCGATGAGGAGAACCCGCTCGATCGGCTGTTCGTCGAGGACGCCGACGACCGCCCGGACGAGATCGTCGTCGACGAGGTGACGACGATGGAAGCCGGGGAGTTCGTCGACAGACTCGAATCGCTCGCGGATGCCTCGGACGCGGTGAGGGAGATGGCTCAGGACCTGGAACAACTGCGGAAGACCGGGCTGTCCGACGATGACGCCCGGGATCTGATCTACGGCCGGAACTCCGGGCTCGCGAAACGCGACATCGAGGCGATGTTCGACGCGATCGACAAACTCGGAGAACACCGCGCCGACCGTCCGGTTCAGCGCCTTCTCTCGGATATTTCCGGACTGAACCTCTCCGAAACCTCCGAGTTGATGACGGAACTCGACCGACTGCACCAGCGGTACGGAGGGATCGACCGATGAGCGGCTGTGTGAACTGCGGCGCGCCGACACCGAACCGGAAGTGTCGCGAGTGCTCGCTGATGGACCGCGCCGAGGAGATAGCCGAGATCGCCCAAGAGAGCTTCGAGGAGGACGGTGATGGTCGATGAGTGAAACCGACGAGCGTCCGGCGTTCATCGGCCCACAGGTCTCGTGGGTCGAGTGCTGGGTCTGCGGCCAGGTCATCGAGGAGCTGTCTCGCGTCGAGGGCATCGACGTCTCCGATCCGGACGAGTACTACCCGCGGATGAGGCCTGTCTGTCCGAGCCACGTCCAGAAGGACGACAAACAGATCGATAGAGGGGAGCACACCGAAACTGACGGCGGTCGGGAGACGCTCGGCTTCGCGGACGGTCGACTGTCGATCCCCGAGGAGATCGACGCCTCGGAAGGGCTCGTGATCCGGCCGCGTGGCGTCACAGTCGACCACAAGCCCGGTTCGGTCGATTGCGACGAGTACCCGCTCCAGGAGTGCCACCTCGACGCCGACGAGCGCGTTCAGAACGACCACCTCGACGACTTCGAGGTCTCTTTGAAACCTTACGGCGAAGAGGCCCAGCGGTACGACGTCCGGGTCGCCGTCGCCGACGGCGGTTCCTTCGAGAAACTGAGCGCTCTGGAACGGCAGGCCGAGGCCCTCGAGGAGATCGCCGAGCAGCAGCGGATCCAGAACGCGGTGCTCTTCGAACTCGCCCGGACGCTCGATCACCGGCTCCCGGAACTCCGAAAGCATCCACCCGAGGAGCCGTCGAACCCACGAAGCGGTCGAAGTCTCGCCTCGTGGGTGGAGGACGCGGCGCTGGATCTGGACGAGCGCGTTGATCTGAACGCCGTCGATCGCGTTTCGGAGGGATCGCAGTGAGCCGCGCGAAGTCCGCTCCGGACGCACCGAAGGGGAAGATCATCACGTGCGCCGTCTGCGGCTGTATCCATCCGAACGACGCGGAGTGCAAACCGTGGGGTGAGTCCGCGTGACCGCTTCGAGAACGCTCGTGATCGTTGGCTGCGGCGCGGCGAAGCGCGACGAGGCGGCCCCCGCGAAGGATCTCTATACGTCGACCTACTTCGAGAAGAAGCGTGAGTACGCGGAGGCGATCGGCGACGACTGGCGGATTCTCTCTGCCGAGCACGGCCTTCTCGATCCCTACGAGGTGATCGAGCCATACGAGACGAGCATCGACGACCTCGATGAGGACGAGATCGAGACGCTCGCCGGAAACGTCGGCCTTTCGCTGATCGACCTGGTCGGCGAAGGCCTCGCGGCGGGTCGCGGCTTCGCGGAGATCGTCGTCCTCGCCGGTCGGACATACCTCGATCCGCTTCGCGAACGGGACACCTTCGCGGCCGGAGTCAGCCCGACCGTCACGTTCCCGCTCCAGCAGAACGATCTCGGCGGGATCGGCGAACAGATGGCGTGGCTCTCCGAACGCGTCAACCTAGAGAGCGCTGATCAAACCCACCTCGTCCCGGACGGCAGTGAGAGACAGGTGAACAGCGTCTATCACGTTGTCTGTCACAGCTGTCCCTTCGAGGACGTCATCGACGGCGATAGCGCGCTCGCCGCGGCGAAGGAAGTCTACCACCGGAAGCAGACGGATCACACCGTGGAGTGCGCCGAGATTGGGGGTGATCCGCGTGTCGAGTGAGGACCTCGAGCCGATCACGCCCTCGGCGGCACTGGAGATCTACCTCGACGAGCGCCGCGGGGAGCTCGCGGAAGCCACGATTCGTGATCACGAGTACCGACTCCGGACCTTCGTCGACTGGCTCGACGATCAAGGAATCTCGAATATGAACGACGTCGACGTCCGGACCGTCCACAAGTGGCGCGTCTGGAAGCGCGAGGACAACGGCGACCGAGAGCCGTGCAACATTATGACGATGCAGGGACAGGTCTCGACGCTCAAGCAGTTCCTCCTCCGGGTCGCTGACCTCCGAGGCGTTCCGGAAACGCTCCCGGATCGGATTCGTGTTCCGTCCCCCTCGAAAGACGAGCAGAGCGACGACACGAAGATCTCTTCGGAGCGGATACAGGCGGTCCTCGATTATCTTCGTCAGTACCAGTACGCCAGTCGAAAGCACGTCTCGATCCTGTTAGCGTGGCGTGTGCCGGCGCGCCGCGGTGGTATCCGGGCGCTCGATATGGAGGACTGGGATCCGGAGGACGGAGCGCTATCGTTCAGATACCGTCCCCCGGAGACGCCGCTGAAAAACGGCAGCAGCGGAGAACGCGACGTGATCCTGAAAGACTGGGTCGCCGAGGTCGTCCAGGACTACATCGATGGCCCGCGCATCGAGATCCTCGACGACGAAGGACGGTCGCCGCTGGTCACGACCACACACGGCCGTCCGGTTGCCTCGACGATACAGAACTGGATCTACGATGTCACCCGTCCCTGCGAAATCGGCGAAGGGTGTCCCCACGACCGCGAGATCGAAGAGTGCGAGGCCGCCGGCGGGGGCGAACCGAGCAAATGCCCGTCGTCGCGGTCGCCGCACCAGATCAGAACTGGGAGCGTGACCGCACACCGAACTGCGGGCACGCCGCGTCCGGTGATCAGCGACCGAGGCGACGCCTCGGAGGACGTCCTCGAACAGCACTACGACAAGGCGGGGAACCGAGAGCGTGCTCGGCGTCGTCAAGAACACATCCCGGACGATATTTGATGTTCCTAAAACCCTCTTATCGGGCGGTAGAGGTAACCGAAACAGCCAAAACCGTGTTGGCCCACCTGCTCGCCTCACGGTCTTTGGCCGTGGGGCATTGGGGGCTGAGAACTCCCCAGCCACCTAATTCCGTTAAACTAACGCCTGATAGAAAGGGGTGTCTCGCGATGAGTTCAACCCCGTACCTGACGATTAGAAAATTCACTCCGAGCTGTACTGCGATTCTACTCAGCCGAAACGGTACTTTTGAGATATTTTCACAAGTTTGATATATGTAAAAAACACATCCTTTATAAGAAATACGGCAGTTCAACAGAGGTTCTGTTGGGATAACACGGAAGACCGGCAAAGTGTTGTGTGTACCCAACTGTTTCTATAATCCCGGAGAAAATTAGAACATTCTGTAGAGACTTCACTTTGAATTTCAAAAAACATTAGTGGTTATAAACTGTGGGGAGGTGACTACTGTCGCCAGAATTTCGCCGCTGTGGAGTGTTCTGACTGGTTGATCGAAACCTCCCAACCATTTTCTTTCAATAACTCAGGAAGACGGTCGAGATGGGCTTCGCCACAGGAAACTACTACATTCTCATAACCCTCCTCTTCGGAGATCTCCGTAATCGCCTGCGCCATATTTTGATCTCTGTGCCCAATCTTCCTTTCTTCAACGAAGATCATTGTGAACGAATAAACAAGAACAGCTCCTAATACAACGAAGGGTTTGATGCCCAAAGTGAGAACTGTAGTGGCTGAATTTGGGAGTGTTATAAACGGAAACTGCCAGTTTACCAAAAACAAGCCGTACGCGAAAATCCCAGCACTACTCACGCCAGCCAATAGTCGCCACTTCTGTGGTATGCGAGAGTACAATGACGGTAATGGGGTGTCGATATTGTCGTGTACTGGCACCTCAACTTGTTCCTTGATTTTTGGTCCGTCGTATAGTACTGCTTGTAGCCAGTAGATAAGAAATGCTCCCGTAACAAATGCAATATAACCGAGAGTCCAGCGATCTGGCGTTATAGTATCCTCTCGTTGTTCAATAAAAAGGGCATCTACATCAGTATTGACCTGATCGAGTAATAATTCTCTATCAGCCTTGGAAGTGTGGAACTCCCCCTGAACTTTTGCTCTCATTATTTATGATTCTATAGTTCTAAGAAAATACAGTTTTGGGGCTAAATTAAAAATCTTGGTTGGATCTGGAAATGACGATATCAACCTCTATATTACCCATATTAACATCTAAGCCCTTCCGTCCTTATTGTCCTCTACGACTGTAACATCTTGTAATTGATATTTATCTTGGTACTGAGTACCTTCACTATCATTCATATCTCCCCAAATATGTAGGATGTGCTTATTTTCAACCGCCGGTAGATTCGGTGATCCCCAACCGAAACCTTGGGGTGGGCTTACTGTTTTGATCTTAAATTCTCGAAACTTGCTGTTCTTGTCCAGTTCCAAATCAAGTTCAAACACGGATTCACAATCAAAACATTCTGCCTCAGCAGTGACCTCGTGTTGGGGTTCTCTGTTGTTGTCTTCAGTGAAGTCGTGAATGTTGGTAAACTCCCACATCTCTGAAGAACAAACTGGACACGTAGGGCCAAGTTCAGTGTTAGCAAACATTACGAAAATTCCGTTGCGGCAAATAAAAATAGTTTACCCAGATCCGGTAACGAACTCAAGCGTTTTCAGGATCTTCCGGGCTAATTGGCACACACAAACGTTGTCTTGGTGAAATCAGTCTCCATATCTCTCGTGGGATTATAAGAGTCAGATGAAGAAATTTCTACTCCAGAGAGACTACAACTTATCCAAATAGTCTCGGCGTTGGTCTGCTTTCTGTTGTTCTGTCCGACGGTCATAATGTTTCTCCAGAACATCTAAGCTGACGTTCGTCCGATCACTAACTACTTTTTCAGGAATATCTTCTGAGAGATGGTACGTTATTGATCCGCGACGAATAGCGTGGGGACTAACGCTTGATGGACACCGGCTGGCACGATCTCGTTCAGTTGCTTCACACGAGTCAATCTCACGACTATGAGGACAATCACCTGTATGAATACACGGGCGAGATACACAGTAGATGCTGTCACGAAGCGAACTCTTGTTGGGTCGCCCGTGTTTGCTACTAAACAGCGGCTTTCGTCCGAAATCATCCTCTCCCTCTATGCGGTTGTACTCCAGGTACGCATCAAGAGCATCACATATCTCGGCAGTTAGTCCAACGAACCGTTCACCATCCTGCTTATTTTTGAGACGAGTTCCCTCATCTGGTCGATGCCGGATTTCGAGAGACTGCTCTCCTGGATCATAGTCTTCGAGGTCAAGACCGTGGGCCGCTCCGATTCGCATCCCAGTATGCCACAGCACCTCTATGAGTGCGTGCCTGCGAGTTCCCAGTTCGAATTTTCGCAAGTATTGAATTAGTCCTTTGGCGTCTTCAGGATCGAGCATCGCGTCCCGCTGATCCTCGTGCTTCGATAAGCTCGGGAAGAGTATCTTATCGTGCAGGCCTTCTTCTACGGCATCAACACGTTCACACCACTTGATGAAGACGCGAAGGGTGGAGAGTTGTGTGACCAACGTAACGTTGTTGAGATCGCCATCATCCCGTCGCCATACTTTGAATCGCTGGAGGTCACGCCCACTCAATGTATTGAGATTGTCCAGGCCTTCCACTTCTGTACACCACCGCACAAAGTGTTTGAGCCGATAATTGTGAGCTTGGATGGTTGCCTCGGAGACTTCCTGCTTCCGTTGTTCGAGATACATCTCCTTCGCCTCAGCCGGCTCGATGGGTTCAAGATCGTCGTTCATAGTTTGCGGAACCTCGGGAAACGATCCAGAACGAGAGTTTCACACGGACGCTCAAGTTCGGAGATAGACCCCAAACTGAGCCGCGCGACATAACCTCTCCGAAGAGCCGAATCCGCCGTAGGCGGGCGCGAGAGGCTCTGAGGTCCTCGGTTTCAAATCCGTGTTGGCCCACCTCCTTCACGGACGGTCTCTGGCCGTCCGTGGTTGGGGCCTATAACTCCCCAGCCATCTAACTTCGTGCGATATCGAACCCCCGGAGAGAGTTCACTCTTCGAAACAGCAGGGAAATCTGACAGGCCCCGCTCCAGTCGCCCGATTCTCTCCACTGTGTACGCAGTTCCGTGTGCGGCTGGGCACGCACGACACCTCGGGCCCGCCCGAAGCGTGCTGTGCGCATCGTTCCGCTCGGTCCCGTTCCTCGTGGCGTCGTGATCCGGTCGCGACTGATGCGTTCAGCGAGCCACGATGTGAAGCCGCGCGGGCCTTCGCAGCCGTGCCAAGACCGCCCTAACAGTGTGTCGAGGCGGGACAGACAGCAAATACTCCCTGGGAACGTTTCCTCGCGAGCGCGGGGCGGGGATCACCCGACGGTCCCTCTGTCCGTTAGTCCGAGTGTCCGGAGAGTGACGTGCTCACCCCAGGAACTGTCGGCACCGGGCGGCACGCACGATGCCGGATCGAACGTCGCCACCCGTGTCGAGTGCGTCGATCACCTCGTCGGTCGCAGCGCGGTGGTCGGGATCAGGGGTAACGTCCACACGGTCCAGTGCGGGTCGCACCTCGTCCTCGTCCAGGGGCAGCACCGACAGCGAGCGGGGGTTGTAGTACCGGGCAGCGCTCGCTAGGAGTTCGCGGAACCCCGGCAGGCAGTCGTCGACGACGGCCCAGTCGTCCGCTTCCAGGCCAGCGAGGCCCATCAGCGTGGGCGGGAAGCCGATGCTGTACAGCGCGGCGGTGTAGGTGATCGCCCGCGGTAGTTCGATCTCGCCCACCTCGCGGGAGTAGCCGAACAGGCCGACG
>ENA-ORCS01000758-ORCS01000758.1-marine-metagenome-genome-assembly--contig:-NODE-758-length-17698-cov-5.346575_pt1 | contig 17698 bp, 16 predicted proteins | sample MGYA00237781_ERZ508513 | MGnify/ENA primary metagenome ERZ508513 (study PRJEB26184, sample SAMN06268793) | marine metagenome | isolation source: Eden Landing Ponds, San Francisco, CA, USA | place...
GACGTCGTTGCTCGTTTCGGTCACCGGGACGCTGAGCCGGAGCGTCGACAGCTCGCTCGCCGGCGTCGGATCGGCGCCGGTCTCCAGACCGTACCGGAACTCTTGTGAGAAGTCGACGTTGAAACAGGCGAGATTCCCGACTGGATAGTGCGACAGCTGGCGCGCTTGCCGGGCGAGTGGGGTGACGCGGTCGATGTGGGCGACGTCGACGGTGAGGACTGGTTCCTCGTCCCGTCGAAAGCCCGGCCGTCGCGCAACCATCTCGGTCGCAACGACGTCCGGGTGCTGGTCGTACATCGACTGGAGCGTCGTGAGGTTGAGGTCGGTCGCTGGGTCGCGAGCAGCGACGTAGAAGCGTGGGGGGGTAGTCATCACGCTCGGCGCGACGATCGCCGTCGACGCTGAGGGACACGTCGACCTGCTCACCTGGGACTACGCGCCCCATCCCGCCTCGGATACCGCCCGCGATCTCGCCCGCGCGGTGGGGGCCGACGAATGAGCCGCACCCACGACTGGGAGATCTTCGCCGACGAGTCGCCTACGGAGATACACCACCAGGACTGTCGGGACACGCTCGACTCCTACCCGACTGGCGACGCGACCGAGGCTGCCGTGATCGACGCCGAGGAGCACGCCAAGGAGGGCGAGACCTTCGATCGGTCGTGCAGCTGCCTCGATCCGATTCTCGGAAGTGATCGTGACGCATGACCGAGGGCGCAACTGTCACTTACCGGCCCGCTGACGGCCCCCGGGGTCGCGTCCGCTTCGAGTCACTTGCCCGCCCGGCTCACTCCGACGACTGGTACCGCCGGATCACCGAACGCTACGTCGACGGCGGCTGGCGTGAGATGGGCAGCGAGCCCGTCCGGCAGCTCGCAATCGAGACCAGCGACGGCACACAGGTCTTGACTGTTTTTGCGGGGCCGTGAGTACGCCCGGGAACTCGCCCTCGACGGGTACACGCTCGCTCGGAGTACTGCGCGTGCTCACCCTTGCGCGGCTGTTCGTCCGCGAGATCTGGTCACGCGAGACGGGTCTCGTCGAAGAGGGAGGTTGATAACGTCGTGCTGAATACAGGGCGGAAAATTCATCGGACCAGCCATCTCTGATATGAACAGGAAGAATAGAGTTTAGTCGTTAGTATCTTATCTATCTGCCTTCAATCACCTATCCCATCTCTAACTATCTCATTAATTTCTGAAATAGCATTAACAATTATTGCTATAGTTATGTAAATCTGAATAATTGCGAGGAAAATGTCGACAGAAGGACTGGAGAGTTGACTAATAATTGTAGGTAAAATAATCATGCTAATGCCAATCGCAACCATTCCCACTGGCACTCCCGTTATAACTAATCCAGATATATGTTCTATTTCTCTTATTATAAACAAGACGCCACCAATCCCAGTCAAACCGACCGTTGTGAAGAGAGCGTAAAGACCAATCGCAAGTTTAGGCGATTCTACTACTAACTGTTCAATTGCTACCCACATCGAAAACATAACACCAATTAGAACAAATACCATACCCAGTCCGACTATATTGGCAACGCTCTTTGTTTGGAACTGGGTTTCATTGATAATATACCTAATAACACCCAACCAGAGCGGAATGAGAACTAAACTGGTATTAAAGAGGGTTTCCTCTGCAGGATCGTTCTATTATCCATCTAAAAGATCTGATGATTTATAGTTCATTATACTGCGTTCGCCCTCTATATCCGGCACGCTCTGTCTAACAGATTCTCGCCATATCGACTCAGCATACAGCGAAGACACGGTTATCACCTGGCACCCGAGACGTGGGGATCTCCTCTACCGTCGAAGCCCGTGAGCGCGTCCGGACGGCTGCCGCCGCGATTGGGGCACACTCGCGCTGGTACGGGTGTCGACGCGCTCGATCTGCAGACGGGCCCACACGTGGGCTGGACGCTCGAATGCACACTCACGACGGACACCTGCCCGCCCGTAGTACTGCGCGTGTTCGTTGTCGCGCGTCTAAGGCTGTGGGAAGCGCGACCAAGCCGGATAGTCTGTATCGTCGCCGAAGATCAGTCTGCATCAGCTTGAATAATCGTCCCGTAGAATCCGGTCTATATAATGCCACCAGTCAGTCCGAAGCACCTTTCCAAAATATTGGATGACATGGAGTCGGATGATCTTAAACAAGGGTTTAAAAATACAACACCTCAGATTGGGTCTGAGCAAAGCGCCGAAGTAACAGCAGCAAACGCGAAAACTGCGAAGGCGATACAAAAAGTAGCGGGCTTTGCTACTGACCGAAAACCCGCGGACGACGTATTCTTCATTATCGGTGGCTATGGGGCTGAAAAGATTGAGCAACTGCAACTCGTCAAGTCTAAACTCGATTCACGCGAGAATGGGCATCCGTTTCTGCTTGCAGATATTGATGCAAACGTAAAGACGAGAGTAGCATTTCAGCTTGCAGCAGACTTCAGTGACTACATCGTGGCGGTGGTAGAAGAATCAACGGGGGGAATTGGTCTTGAGTTAGGGGAATTGATGGAATCTTCAAATTATGAAAAAACATTTGTATTAAAACGAGAATATAGCTCACCCAGTGAGGAGCGTGAAGCGTTCGATCATCCAACCTCCCACTTCTTTAAACTCATCAATGAAGACGGGAGACTGTACAAGTGGAAAACTGAGTCGGAATTAGAAGACTTGATCAGCCAGATTCCTGGAGGAAATGGAAATGAAGAGTGAAGAGAGGCAGGTTTTCATTTCTCATGCCTCGGAGGATAAGAATGAGCTAGAAGCCTTCATACAGCCACTAAATTATCTCCCACTTCATCCATATATTGCGATTAATAAGCAACAGGTTGGGTGGCTACCTGGAACAATTCAAGAAGAACTTGATTCAAGTAAAGTGATTATACCTTACCTGACAAAGAATTCCGAAGATAATCGCTGGGTGAATCAGGAGATCGGCTACGCGATGGCACAGGAAACGAATGTCATCCCAGTTTTTGAGTCGAGTGATGCATTAAGCGGTCTCATAAGCAATGTAGAAGGAGTCCCTATCGACAGAGAAAACCCGCACGAGACGACTTTTGGGATCATTAGTCGCCTTCGAGAAATTTTTGCACCCCTTCCAGATGTGGTGTCAGATTGGTACCTGGAAATCCGCTGCGTAGAATGCGGGGAATTCAATATATTCCCAATCAATCGTACTCAGCAAGAGCTTCGACGTCTTCATAGAGAGGAAAACTTGATCAACCGGACGTGTTCTCATTGTCGAACATACTATCAATTCGACCCTCGATCGTTGCATCTCCTCTCCACAGAAGACAGAGAATGACTGACGAGAAGGGTTCAGCCCCGCACCATCGAGCAGCTCAAACACGTCCAAGCAGCCGCCGACACTATTGGGACGTACCTGCGCTGTGCAGGCGTGGACGTTTGAGGCCACACTCACAACGCGGACCTGCCCGCCCACAGTACTGCACGTACTCGCCGACAAGCGCCTGCACGTCCGCAAGGCCCGGCCGCGCAGCACGGGCTATCACGTGGTCGCGAGCATGTGAGTTACCCTTCTTGGAGTCATATCTCTTTGCCATCGGCAACCAAGTATTATTAGCCAGCCATGGCGGACTTACGGCATGGAAGCTCCGGACGGGATCTGTGGATTCGAACTCTCGCCTGAAGATCTCGATGACGATCTGGAGATAACTCAAGAGGAACTCCGTCAGGAGGTCGGTACTGCCTCATGCTGGCGAAACACGTGGCGTGACCACGAGCGGTGTATTTGGCACGCCGACGTGGCCGAGAAGCCCGCCGAGGAACTCACTGAGGCAAGACGCGACGGCGGGGATGAGGGGAGTCTCCTCATGGAAAGCGAGATCAAAGAGTGGGAAAACCTCGATGGGGCTGTTCTGAAAGGTGTGGAATTTGGGGACGATATTGATTTGTCTCGCTGCAGACTCCGTGCTTCTAAGTTGAAAGAGGTGGACTTACGCGGGGCCACATTGCAAAACACCGACCTCCGGGATGCCGAACTTCACGACGCAGATCTTCGGGATGCCGAATTTCACCACGCCGACATTCGGGGTACCGAACTTCAGTACGCCTTCCTCGCGGATGCCGACCTTCACCACGCCGACCTTCGGGATGCCGAACTTCAGTACGCCTACCTCGAGGCTGCCGAACTTCACCACGCCGTCCTCCGGCGTGCCGATCTTCACGGCGCCGACCTCGCGGTTGTCGAGCTTCATGACGCCGACCTTCGGGAGGCCGAACTTCATGACGCCTCTCTCTGGCGTGCCGAATTTCACGACACCAACCTCGAGGTTGCCGAACTTCACGGCACCGATCTCCACGAGACCGACCTTCATGACGTCTCTATCTGGCGTGCCGAACTTCACGACGCCGTCCTCCGAGATACCGAACTTCACGACGCCGACCTCAGACAAGCCGACCTTCATGGCGTAGATGCCCGAAGCGCCCATTTCTCGAATACAGACCTCACTGACGCAAACCTCGAACAGGCGGACCTCGGAGACGCAGAGATCCATTGGTCGAATCTCGAAAACGCAGACTTGACACGAGCGAACCTCGACGGGACCATCTTCGGGGACGTACGTCTCTACAAAACACGTTTACAGGACGTCTTCCTCTCGGACCAGACTACCTTCCAAGAGCGATGTTGGTACGACTACCGCGCCGATCCTCTGGACGTTCCCGAGTCCGTCCTGCTCCACCCACTCCACGAGCTGGAGTGGAACGTCCTCTCACCGGATCTCGAATCGGTACGGATCACCAACGAAGACCACAATATCGAGGTCTCCGAACCAGAGGAGACGCGGACCGGAGGCGTCAACCCTCTCTTCAGTCGGTGGCTCGCACTCTTCAAGACCGACGACGGCGACGACAGCGACCGCGTCGACAACTACGAGACGGCCCGTAGCGTCTACCGAACCCGAGAACGGATCCATCGCGAGAATTCACTCCCGGAAGACATCGGCCCGGAGTACATCAAGGCAAAGTGGACTCAACACCGGAAGGCACTCGCGGACAACGACTGGCGAAGCTACGTCGACCTCGCACTTCGACGCTGGAGTATGCAGTACGGTGAGGGACCGTGGCGACTGGTCTACGCGTCCATTGCCGTGATCTTCGGCTTCGGGCTACTGTATCCGCTTTTCGGAGGCGTCCAACTGAACCAAGCGTCGGGCCCCGTCATCGACCTCGTCTCGCCACTCGATCTTTCGCTGGCAGCCGAACCCCTCGGCGGCCTGCTCGCGAGCCTATACTTCAGTGCCGTGACGTTCACGACCCTCGGTTACGGGGATATCCAGCCGCACGGCATCGGGGCACAGGTCCTCGCTGGCGTCGAGTCGTTCGCCGGGGCAGGCATGATCGCCCTGTTCGTCGCCGTCGTGGCCCGGAACAAGATGCGGTGACGCCCCGATCACCGAACAACGACTGTACCACTGGCCAGAAGCTGAAGTTTTGGAATATCAGCCTCCCATTTCGTTTTCTACTTTGATTATAATTTGAAGGTATGTGGAGCAAATATGACTTTGAAGAAATCGAAGCTCTCCATCAAGACGCCGCAGAAGACTACACTGATCCAAGCCATTCGAACCGAGATGAAGCTCGGACGCTGCTTACAGTGGCACAGAATCTACACGACTTTCGCTTGACTCTAGACAAAACGCAGGGGACCGCGATTGACGATAGACATGGTATGCAGTTGTTCTACCTACGCCGAGGAATCCGTGCATTGTTCTCGATATTCCGGTTATGCAAACATCATAGCTACAGTGCTTGTTACGGTCGTATCCGGTTCCTGTGGGATCTCTATATCGTTGTGAGAGAACTAAATCGAGAGAAAGAGAAGACGAAGAAGAAATTCCAAGCGTTCAAAGAAGATATGCGGGAAACCGACTACGGCCCGTACGACACACTTCCAATGACGGACTATTGTTGGGGGGAAACGCCGGCAGCTGAAAGGAGATCTTGCCGAGGAAGAAGAACTCTACGGCGAGATGTACGATCGCCTGAGTAATCTCGGATCGCATCCGCACACATTGAAATCAGCTTGGAACGATGGCAGATGGAATGAAGAGCAGGAAGAAGACGTGCTACGATTTGGTGTGATTTTCGCATATGCGATCGCTGCACAGTATATTCGAACATTTGAGAACTCTCAAATTGAGAGATTCGTTCGAGAGGAGATGGATGACGTCATTGTTCAGGTTCTCCTGGTGTTTGGACACCTCCCGGAATTTCTTGAGAAGGACTTGGATCCTAGATATAGTGATTCTCCCTTACCGTGCCGCTCGCTGTTCGAACACGACCATCGACGTCAGAAACGATCTACAGACTAGAATGAAAATCCACAGATGTGTCTCACCATGTACCGGGCAAAGGTGAGGGGAAGTGCGTTCTTTGGGAGATCCCAATGTACGCGGTGAGCGCTAGGATGACCGGAAGCGCCACGCCGGCGTTTGCGAAGACGGCTCCTGATAGCCCAGAGGTGATTATTCCTAACATGGTCTGATGAACTAGTTTTCGAGCGCTACTCTTTAGCCCGGCTAGACCACTTCCCCCCGAGGATTCGAACCTCGAAAGTGCCAATATTCACGCCTGCTTGCTAGCTCATCGAGCCGTCTGCGGTCTATCCCATGAGAGGACACACTACTATTTGAACGTTTTCACGTTTGAACGCCGATAGTATCGAAACCACTCCATACGATTCCAGCAATTCTACCGATCATTGTCCGATCTCGAACTTCCACAAGGCAACAAGGGACACTCTAACGACCGACTCATGTGCGACGAGCACGCCATAGTATCACCCGGGCCACCAAAATGAGGGTAGACCCCACAATCAGATAGAGAACGGCGAAAATCGCACTGAGAAATGCGCCTGTTGTCGCTTGATCTTGACTTACAACCGACCCTAGCGGCGGATAGATTCCAATCACCACATACCCAGACACTAACAAGACGGTCATGAGGGCCAGCGCCCCGACGACGTATGATATGAACTTCGCAGTTCCCCGAAAATGCACCCCCAACCACACCAGGGTATTGCTTCCTGTTCGGACAGGATGTGTCGGTTCACTCTCGTCTAACCACCAAATATGGGACGGATCTAGTTCACGCCGGTGAACACGCCCGTCCTCTTCAAGATCTTCCAACCGATTCCCCACTTGCTTCTTTTCGATAGGTAGCTCTTCGGCAATTTCCTTCTTTTTCAGCACACGCTCGTCTGACAGCCGGAAAACATTGAGTATCGCTTCGTCCGGGACCTTCCTTTCCTTCTCGGACGCCTTCCTTTCCTTCTCGGACGGGGCGATCATTTGTCGAGTGCGATCGTACAAACGGCGTGAATATGACACTATCGACCACCACCGAAGACGCTCATGATTATGCCATACAGAACCACAGCGCCTAATCCGAGCGCTCCAATGAAGAACAAGAACGCCCAGGCACTGAGATTTACTGGCATCTGTGCATCAACTCTCGAACTCACCATTAGCAGGATTACCCCACCAAATATGAGCCCGATTACGCCGCCGATTGCTTCTCGGAGTTCCTCTGACATCAGCGCACACTATGTGATGTATTGTATAAAATTCAGAAGTTCGTTTAGGCGAAATCGCTAGGTTCGCGATCACGAACCGGTCGTATTTTCTAAATCGATGTCTCCATGAGGTCCCCAGAATTGGAAAGAGCGGACCGACGCCCCATTCAATAATCCCCCTCTCTGCCCCTCAAGCACCAGAGAGCACGCACCCTCGCTGATGCCCACCACAGACGATCTGCATCACGACGATCCAGACATACAATACAAGAGGTAGACGTTGATCGAAATCTTAAGTTGTGCGCAAGTGGTCTGTTCGAAGCTCATAGACCTCCCCTTGCTGTTTGAGCTTTTCAATTTCGTGTTCGGCCTTGCTGGCCTCCATGCCGACCTCCTCGGCCCGCTCGATCACGACGTCGACGGGCACGCCTTCGTCGTATTCTTCTTCGAGGTTGGCAACGATATCCCGAATGTTCCTGATTCGTTCGCGCTGTTCTTCCGAGGTGCCTGTCTCGACGACGTCGGCGTCGAGTTCTCCCGTCTCGGGGGCAACGCCGATGTTCTCCAGTGACGAACGGACGAGTTCGACAACTCGCTCGGCGTCTTCCTCCTCAACAGTGTCCGAGAGTCGCACCCGGGCACTAGCCTCGGCTAATTTGACGATCGCCTCGAGCTTCCGACCCGTCACGGGAATGGGTGCGTCCTCGCCGGATCCCTTGGATCGCACCCTGACGTAGAAGTCGTGAATGATCTCTTTCGCGTCGTCACTCAGTGTCGGATAGCAGCTTCGTCTCGCGTAGGCAATGTACTTTTGTGCGAATGCGGGATCGATATCCGGGACGATCTCGTCGGTTATCTCGTTGAGTTCCTCTTCGGAGTAGTCCGCGGCTGAGGAGTTCTGTCTTTGTGCCTGCACCTCCCCCGCATACGATGTCTTCAACACCCGATCCGCCACTTCAGCGTCTGCATTCCGATCAGGCTGATCGGTTTGCGTGAAGAGGAGATCGAATTGCGCGATGACATCGGGCTTTAGATTAACTTGTTCACCGATTGGTTCGTACTCATCGAAGCGGCCGTATTTCGGACGTGAAGTGGCTAATACCGAGGTATTGGCAGGAATTACCTGTGTAGCAGTCCCCTTGCTGGCTTTCACTTCTTGTTCACGCATGACGCTTTCGAGGCCGGAGATTGCTTCTGAACTCAACTCTCCGACTCGGGTGAGAGATGCGAGGCCGCCGTCCGCAAGAACGAGTGCCCCAGCGTCAAGTTCCCAATTCTTCGGACCTGTCGAACTCGGGTAAGCAGCAGTAGTGAGCCCGGCCTGTGTCGTGTCTGTTCCGTCGATGCGGATACTTTTAGGTGAGATTCGGGCGGCGTACTTCACGATCTCACTGACGAATGTCCCCGGATCGCTAATGACACCGATATGGATGGTCCCCGAGATTGTCGTATCATCAGGAAGTATCTTATCGACGCCCCCAAATAATTGCAGGACAGCACTTAGTTTGACGTCTTCAAGTCCACCGGTGTGGGGAGCGATACTATTCAAGAACTTGTTGTAAATATCATCAGCCTCTGAGAGAGAGATAATTTCCTTTTTCTCCTCTTCTGATATCGGAATCAGATCTTCGACCTCAACTTCTGTGAAGCTCGACACTTCCAGATACTTGTCCACGATTGTCGCGTCTAACTGCTCATCCTCAGTCGGGTCGATAAGATTGATGATGCCGTTGACTTCTACGGTATCGCCTGGCTGAACTTCGTCTACGAGATCGTCTCTGGCGAGGAGAACGATACTCGCTGGTGATTCCTTACTGGAGTTCGTGAAAAACGATTCCAGACGGAGCAATTGGTGATCGACCATTTCCGACTGGTCCTGATTCAGACGGAAGGGACCGTTTCTCTCACACCCCTGGCACTCGTGCGGTTCGTTAAGGGAAAGATCGCCAGTCGTGAACGATTGTGGAATACGAGTCAATGTCCCACACCGCTGGCATTCGAACGCGGCATCGATAGGGAAAGAGATAGATGATGAGACCGATCGAATCGTTCCGGGGACAGAGATCAGTTGGCCGCGGTGATCTGTCTGGATGTCGTCCACCTCTACCGATGAAGGGATACCTCGGATTCGGACGTGTGCCTGACCGAATTTCACGTCGATGGGTAGATCGAACAGCCGCAGGGCCTCCTCGGCGTACTCCCGAAGCAGGTTGGGCTTGTTGCGGTAGTCCTCCGCCAAGTCAGGGTCGAACCGGTAGAGGTCTTCCCAGTCGACGAACAGCGACTTTTGCCCGTCGGGGTACTTTTGAGCGAGTTCGCCGATCTCGTTACGGTAGTAATCGCGGTAGAACTCATCGAACAAATCGATGAACTCTGTTTGCTGTGATCGTGCCATGCTTTTGTTGGGTTCGTGGGGGTCTATGAAGGTTGGTACTCGCGGCATCGTGTTACCTCTCCGAGAGATTTTCGAGCTATTGTACCCCGTTTGCCAAATCCGGTGGAAGATGACGAGTCCACTTTTACGGAAATGATTGGCTGACAGATGCTCTTGGGTATTTAGCGCCCGCTGAAGTCACGTCCGATTCCAATGAGTCCAAGGCTCCCTCTACATCAGGGAGACGCGATCTACTGGATTGGTGACTTCATAGGCAATCTGTTCACCGCCCGTGGTCAACAGAGACGTCTTGGCGACGACACCCACAGCCAGGTAACAGTGCTATACGACTGTTACCCGCCACCTACCGATCCGCCCCGATCACGCCGGGAGTTGCGGTTCACCGGGTGGGGGTGGTCAACTGCGATCAGCTGACGATGGAGCGGGTTGGTTGGGGCGATCGCCGTGATCGTACTGTAGGGGTTAGGTGAGTGTCGGGGAGAATCGCCCTTCTAACAGCGCTTGCGGAAGCATTGGGGGGTGTTGAAGGGTCAAAAGGACCTGTTTCGGCTGTGGGAGCGCCCAAGGGGAATATTTTTAGAGGGGATCTGTGTGTATTCGAGGGTCTGGCACCCAGGGGAAGACCTCAGTCTTGGAAGAGACGTGGTCAAGAGCACGAATCTTGCTATTGAGATTGTTGGTCTTAAGAAGTCAAGAGGGCGATATGGGTCATTATCTCCACTGTTCGCTGAACGCGTTCTGTCCCATCGTTCTATTTATTTCAAGTATCATTTTCATCCTCTGCTTCTTGATCTTGTTTTGACTCCTCATTTTGATCATCTCCCGCAATTGGGATCGTATATGTACCACCTCCCGTCTCTGAGTTATGCATCCTTTTGAAATCTGCATCAGCTTCGATATAATATTCGACATAACGAAGTTGTTCTTCAAGTTCCTCCTTTTCGTAGAAATCAAACTCAGATAGCACTCGCTTATTATCCTCAAAGAACTGTAGCGTTTGTTGGCGTAAGGATAGTTCTTCTTCAAAGGTGTCGTAATCAATGTCCCAATCTTCTTCGCTAGGGTTTGCAAATATCTCTCCATATTTTGATAGTCTCTCATCAATCTCCTCTTTGAGTGCTTCAGCAGTTTTTATCCATACTATATCGTCATGCAATCGCACAGGCTCCCATCCCTGAGAATTAAATTTTGCGTGGAAAGAATTGATCAAGTTTGCAACGTCAAATCGATAATCTTGGTCGATATCCGTGAGTATATCTTGAATGATGTCAATAAACATTGATTGAAGCTCATCATCACTCACTTTGACCTCGTCCCCCAGTCTCTCAGTGATAACTTCATACCAGCTGTCTGGATTCGCCCACAGGCGAAGGGAGCTATTCTTTGCCTCGAGTGGAAGCCAACCCCGGGAGTCAAGTAGTGACTGAACAGCAGCCGAATAAGCAAATACTGTTTCCTTGTTCGACCCGATCTGATCATGGCTCTGGAGAATACCGTTTAAATACTCCCGTATACTTCTAGTATCAATCAGAATGCTTGAACCGGACTCCTGAGTTAAGTCTTCTAATTTCACATCAACTGCTTTGACGAACAGTGATTCTTCTTCAGATAGATCAGACTCGGGATGACAATAATCCGTATCGGCTTTCATCCATTCGAGCCGCCCCATCCAAGATTCTACCCAACCAGAAACAGTCTCAAGACTGTGGTCAGATACCCCGGTATAATCTTCATTCCCTTCGTTTGCATCATCAAAAGCCCACTGAACGGCCCATTCGACATCAGAGCGAGTTACGACATCCTGGCTCGGGTTTGAAAGTTGAGTATACAGTTCTCCAAAGGATTCAGCAGTCCGTTTTACTGTGGTTGTAGGTGATTTCCCCATCTGGGTACGGTACTCATTAAGGATGGTCTGCTTGACCGCTGACGAAAGCTTGACACTGTTTTCAAACTCATTCGGCTGTGGAAAATCCATCTCTCCAAACCAAGGACCCACTGACATTTTCATAAATTGGATTACTGAAAAGTAAAAATCTAGGGTATGCAAAGTGAAAGTGGTGCTTCCAGCCACTTCTCTCTGCTCCGTGTCAAGGAGAGACAGTGAGGTTGTTGTATTTGAAGGGGCGGGATCAAAGATGGGCTCGGTGACCGGTTCGATGAACATCTGGCGTTGAGGAGCACATCTCGTAGCCGCCTCTTCGGCCTTTACCGTCGCCACGCACAGGCTCTTGACGACTGCCCGTGATTGTTTGAAAGACGGATTCAATACGATCGTGCCGACGCCGAGCGTCAACTCAATCTTCGGACCTATCGTAAGACCAACTGGGACAATTCCGTCTCGATTGCTCTATCCACCGCATCGCCACGCTCACGATGCCTACCGGCTACCAGTGCAGAGTAACCGATCCAAGAACGCGCTGAGCGTTGCAAGCGATTTTCGATCGCAATTTGTTCCCGACACGATAGACAGACCGGTAGAGGTACCCTTAAGCCAGGTGCCCGAGATGTTTGTCTCGTGTCAGGGTTTCGGGGACTCTCGTCGTCTTCGATTGGCAACCTCGATCGTATGGTCGCCAGCGGCGATCAGGTCGTGCTCCTCGGTGCCCCAGAGATTGGTATTTCGCAGCGTCTCGATCAGCTTGTCGACGAGGGGAGTGTGCAACTCGCTCGTCTGGGGACAATAGACGACCCTCGCCCCGCCTCCACGGAGAGATCGATACCGACGGTGATCGACGACTTCTTCGAGGTCGTTGCGAGCTACGTTGAGGAACGCGATCGTCGGGACGCGATTCGTGAGGCTGTCCAGGAGTGCCGGGATGAGGGCCGCACCTTCGTCCGGACGACGCCGTATCGCTTCGAGTGGCTCCTTTCCCATCACCGAGACGCCGTTGAAGCCCTAATCGGTGATCCGACCGAGTGGACCGTCAAAACTGTCGGGTGTGACCTCGACGATGCTCGCGAGCAGGTTGCTGAGTGGGACTACCCCGCGACCGACGAGCAGTTGCGCGCCACGGCCTGGCCCGACGAACCGTACGATCTCAAGGCGGCGCTTGGACCTCACTATCGAGGAGACGCTGGCGAACTGCTCGCAGTAGATTCATACCAGACGCTCGTCCCCGAGATGCTCCGCGGCGCTGGTGACCCGGACGTGGCGCTCGATCGGCGTCAAAAGGTCGGCCGGACGCTAGCAGCGATGCTCGACGACCTGACGACCGCGAGTGCGATCGAGGCAACGACGGACCAGGATAAGGGCGTGCTCGACATGATCTCCGACGTTGGTGAGACGCTGCTCGAACGCGATGTCGATCCGGTGGTGGATACGCTCGACCTCGATGCGGGCCTCGTCGGTGGTGCGGCCGGGGCAGCGAGTGGAGCACTCGGGGGAGCGCCTCTCGCCGTCGGGACGATCGGGCTTTGGGCGTACCTGAAACACCGCCAGAGAGGTCGGGACAGAGAAATCGTCCACGATGAGTTCAGGGTTCTCTTCGACGCGAGTCGCCCCACGACGACCGCCGCACGGCGCGAATCCATCGAGCGCGAGCGAAGCCTGCCGCCGACCGCGCTGAACGCACTCGATCAGACGACCCGTGAGATCGGTGATCGCGATCTGGACAGCCTTGCCGACGACCTTGACAAAACGCTCGACACAATCGGGTTGGTCCTCGACCGGCACGCCGACATTCTCGATCGGATCGAGGCCGCCGTCGAGGATGCTCGGCCCACTTTCATGCCTCTTGAGGACTTTCGGGACGAGCAGTACGAATTACCCGACTACGTCCCGCCCGAAATAGAGGACGGGCGGTCCGCTCCCGAGGTCCTGATCGATCATCTCGAAGAAGACCGAACGTCGATAACCTTCCTCGTCGGCGAGAGTGGTATCGGGAAGAGTCGCCTCACTATCGAGGTGGGCGACCGCCTCCCGGACGACGTGGACATCTGGTACATCCGTGACCCACCCGACGTGCGCCCGCCGCCCGTCAGCGCCGACCGCGTCGTGCTCGTACTTGACGAGGCGGGGACCTGGGAAAGGTCACGAGCTTTCCTCGATCAGGCTATCGCTCATCGCCGCAACTGGGATTGTGAGACGCTTCACATCGTCGCGACGCTCCGTCCGATCTACGAGCAGAGCCTCGACGCCGAGGTACCCGATCACGTGCCACAACAGACCATCGAAGTCCCATCACTCTCTGAATCTGGGACGAAACGCCTGCTTGGCGACGTAGACATCGACGAAGAAACTGTCACGGGGATACACCAGACGACCGATGGCAATCCTTTCTTGGCACGTTTGCTCGCGCTCGCCGAAGAGGGTCACGACGGTGAAACGACGCCGGATGAGAAAATCGAGGAGGTGATTGTCAGGAAGTTCCTCGAAGAACCCGCCGATGAGTGGGCCGCTCCGACGGCAGTCAAAACCCTCCTCGAAATTATCGCCATTGTCGGTCGGTTCGATACAGACACTGGTGACCTGGTCGATGGCGTGTCCCACTTCGACCTTCCGGACAACTATGGGGCCGTGCTCTCCACGCTGGCCGATACCAAGTATATCGAGAAACACCCTGGAGACACCTTCGAGGACCCGACTTACAGTCACCGGATCGACGTATTTGCCGAGTATCTTCGCTGGCGGGTGTTGAACCGTAATCCAGCACAGTACGCCAAACTCGTGAACGCGTCTCTCGATACGAACCCTGGAGACCTCGCGCGAGGCGTGGTCACACTTCGAGAGAGTGCGCTCGCTCGCTTCGACTTTTTCGACGAGGACGCGATCGAAGAAGACACTCGAACCCTATTGACAGAGCACATTGCCCCGGGACTCTCGGACTCCAACGGGTCACTGGCAGCCGTAATAGATGCAGCATTCTGGGTGTCGTTCGCGGTCCCGGATAATTTCGATCATAGGCCGATCCTCAATCGGTTCGAGGCAACCGATATCGGTTCGAGTTCGGCTGAGGAGGTCGCCAGACAACTCTACAATATTGTGAACCTCTCATATCGGCTGGGGCTCGATGAGGGGGACGGTAACTCAGTCGGTGCTCGATGGCTCAATCGGCTTGAAGGGATCGCGGAAGACCACGAGGGTAGCGAAGAGATCCAACTCGCACTCGCAAAGGGGCTCAACGTGGCGATCGGTGTGGGCGAAATAGAATGCCTGGAGCGTTTATATTCGGTCGCGAGAGATCACGAGGATGACGAAAAGATCCAGCTTCGTCTTGCGTGGGGTCTTGCCAATGCGATCAACGCGGGAGAAACGGAATACCTTGAACAGTTGGAGACTGTTGCGGAAGATCACGAGGACAACGAGGAGATCCAACGTGCACTCGCAACGGGGTTCTCCAATGCAGTTTCTGAAGGCGAGATGTGGCACATGGACCGGCTTGAGACGGTTGCGGAGACGTATGCAAACGATGAGGAGATACAAATCCGATTCGCGCAAGCGCTCTATAACGCGATCCTCGCAGAGCAAATGGAACATCTACACCGGTTGGCAAGGCTCGCTGACGACTTTGAAATAGAAGAAATTCAAGTTGAACTCGCAAGCGCCCTCGTGAGCGCGATTAACGCGGGTGAAACAAAGCACCTGGATCAATTGGAGATACTTGCGGAGAAATACGAGGATAGCGAGGAGGTCCAACTCCGCTTCGCGATGGGACTCGCCAATGCGATCAAAGCAGGCGAGACAGGGCACCTGGATCGACTGAAGACAATCGCGGGCAACCACGAAAACAACGAGGAGATGCAACTTGCACTCGCGATTGGGCTCGTCAACACGATCAGTGCGGGCGAGACAAAACACCTGGAACGGCTGAAAACAGCCGCAGACAATCACGAAAACAGCAAGCGGATCCAGGCCCGACTCGCAGGTGGATTGCTTAATGCGATCGACGCGGGCGAGACGGAGCACCTGGAGCGACTGGAGACGGTCGCGACGAACAATCCAGACCATGACGAAATACGTACTGTCGCGCTCGCTGGTCACCTACTGGCCCTCCATCGATATTTCGAACCGAATGACTCCGCGACTGTCGAGGCATTAGCTGGGCTGGATAACATAGGAACGGCGGGCAGCCAGTTCACGCTGACGGAAAAAACCACCATCATCACGGAGGCTGCTGTCGCTATTGCCGAGGCGTTCATCCGCTCCGAAGCTCTCGCGAAGTTCGAACGATACGTCACCGCCCTTGAAGCAATGCTTACGCCCGCTCGCTGGACGGCCATAGGGGGTCGGATCGTCACCGCTGTAACCGACCTCGAACGCGAGGGGCGGATTTCGACCGCCGTGCTCGCCCAGGTGAATGATATCCTCGCAGATCTCGACTGACCACCTGCGCTCGGAGTCGGGATATTCGGGGCGAATGCTTGCCAGGACTCAGTTGACGTGGTAGAATAGTCGTTACCGTAATTCCAATCGGGACAGCCCAGTCCCGATTGCCCCTACCACCTTATCCACACGCTCACTCCGTCTACCGGCCACCAGTGCCGAGTAACCGGCCCATGAGCGCGCCGAACGGTATGTGAGGCGCGCAATTGGCGATGCCGCTTACGGGCAACTACCCTAAGGACAGGTGGTGACCGGGCGGCCCGGATGCAACACCGAATTGTTGAAAAGAAGTCCTGACGGCTGAGAAAACAGGCGTGTTGGGAAACGACCACGGAGAGCGAAACATGGCGATCGCGATCGGCCTGGTCACCGTCGCTGGCTTCCTGGTCGTGATCGTCGTCCCCGTCGCCAGTCTCGTCTCCCTCGTCGGCCTGGGCCTGCTGCTCGCGACGCTGTTCGCGCCGCTCCTCGGCAGCCTCACGGATGTCCTGCAGGTCCCGATCGGGGTGGACTTCCTGCAGTTTCTCCCGGGAGTTGAGTCGTAACTCCTCGTTGTGGAAGACGACCAACCGCGGGTAGGTAGTCCGCCGGAGGACGTCCTTTTCCTCGAACTCCCGGACGATCTCGTGCGTCACGATTCTCACGACGGAGCCGAACGACCTGATGAACTCCATCCACGACCGGATGCCGGTCGTCCTCCCAAAGGACGCTGAGTCCGACTGGCTCGCCGCAGATCCGGACACTCGCAAGGAACTCTGCCAGCCGTACCCGAAGGACGATCTAGACGCTTACGAAATCTCGACGCGGGTCAACAACCCCGGCAACGACGGTCCCCAAGTCATCGAGCCGCTGGACCACGAGCAATCGGGCCTCGGGGAGTTCGGTTCGGGATAGCTGACGGCGTCACGGTTACTGCATCGGCGACGCAGCTGCCGAATCGACGAGCGAGTACTCTCGATCTCGACTCGTGCCTTCCGCCTCAAGGAGATTGTATTGTTCCATCTTCGAGAGGTACGTGCGAATGGTCCGTTTCGTCCGTGGGTCGTCGACCTCCTCGGTATAGCGTTCGTGGATCTCACTCGGCCCGACCGGGCCATGCTCGCGAACGACGTCGTAGACGACGCGCTGGTGCGGCGTGAGTGAATCGAGGCTCTTCTGCTTAATCTGCGCCCGAGCATCCTCGGCGGCGTCCAGGAGAATGTCGTCCGTGATGCGCTCGTGGTTCTCGCGATCGGCCTTGCCGGCGGCCGTTCGGAGGATGCCGATTGCGAGACGTGCGTCGCCGGCGGCCGCGTCGGCGATGCGGTAGAGTTGGTCGTCGGTAATGACGTCCTCGTCGAGCCCCCATTTCGCCCGCGCACTCAGAATGTCGTACAGCTGCTCGTCGTGGTACTTGTCCATCCGGACGTGTTCGCTGGAGCGCAG
>ENA-ORCS01000759-ORCS01000759.1-marine-metagenome-genome-assembly--contig:-NODE-759-length-17695-cov-3.646895_pt1 | contig 17695 bp, 18 predicted proteins | sample MGYA00237781_ERZ508513 | MGnify/ENA primary metagenome ERZ508513 (study PRJEB26184, sample SAMN06268793) | marine metagenome | isolation source: Eden Landing Ponds, San Francisco, CA, USA | place...
CGTTGCGGGCGCGGCCGACGCCGCTTTGGTTCTCGGCGGGCGCGACGACGGTCACGTCGCCGACGGCGGTGAGCTCCTCGCGCATGGCGGCGATGCCGGGCGCGTCGATGCCGTCGTCGTTGGTGAGGAGGATTCGAAGCGGAGACGGGGAGTCGGTCATCGAGTCGTGAATCTCCGCCGGTCGCCGTAGCTATTCCGAATTCGGAGCTGACGACGTCGCCGACCCCTGTCCCGCCGTCGCAAGCGGGTCGTACGCCACGTCGTCGATGGTCGCCCGCCAGTACGGCAGGTCGCCCGTCGGGAGGGTCCACGCCACTTCGGCCGCCGTGGGGACGCGAAACCCGTTCACTTCGCGGTAGTCGTGGAACCGTCCCGTCCACGGACGCCGCTCGTACTCGCCGTGGCCCGTCTCGCGCCACCGGTCCGCGGTGACCCGCGTTATCTCGCCGGTCTCGTCGAAGTGGAACACGACGGTCGCGGTCGACCCGCGGTGGGAGAGCGTCGCGCGGGCCGAGCGGTCGTCTCTCGGCTCCCAACTGACGCCGTGGCCGGGGAGAAACGCGGTCGGAAACCAGACCATCTCGGCGAGGTATCGGGAGAGTTCGCCCTCGTCCAACTCGGGCGACCGCGGGGCGTCCGCGACGGTGACCACCGAGAGGAGCGTCGCTTCGAGCGTCCCCGCGCCACCGACGAACGCGTCGGCAACTCGAACCGATAGGCACGGCACGAGGTCGACTCGGGCGTCCCAGACGAACCCCGGCGGGTCAACCGTGTAGTGCTGGGTCGCCGTCATCGGTTTCCACGGTGAGTCCGCGTCCCCGAGTCTGAACTCGCCCGTCTGGCGGAGCCGAACCGACCGAACGAGCGGGGGCTCGTCGGGAAGCACGCGGTCGAGATACCGCCGAACTGGAGCGGGAAGGTCGGTGGTATCCGGTGTGTCAGTCCCCGCCCCGCCGACGTCCGAGGTCGATTCGACGCGCTCCCGCCGGAGCGTATCCAGCAGTCGGGCGGCCGTATCGTCGGTTCGCGCCCGGATTGCGGCGAGGAGAACGCCGACGGCGAGTGCGCCGCCGGCACCCACGATGCCGAGTCGTCCGAGCGTTCGATTCCGTGCCATACCAGCCGATACGAGCGAGACGGATATGAGCCTCGTCGTCGCTCTCGCGAGTCGGCACCGACCGAACTCCTGTCAACGAGACGTTCAAATATCCCAGACTCTCACGAACACGTGAATATAATTCAAACGATGACTTTATGTAATTAAGTTCGTACTAACGAACGAATGCGCATCGAACCGATGCGGCCGGCACGCCGGGCCCCCGCCGACATCGCGGTTAATCTTCCGTTAATGCGCCTGTTTTCGGAAGATACGTTTCCGCCACTGTCGGTGGTCTTCCCGTCGCCGACCGCCGCGACCGCCGCGAGCGATACGGACCGCCGCCACCGGGCCGCCGTCTCTCTTCCCCGCCGAACGGCCCCGAAAGAACGCTCCGACTCGATTGCTTTCCGACCCGTCTCCACAGGCGAGGTGGGCGTTGCGTGAGCTCCGTCGACGGGGGCGACGACGTGCCGTGGGACGACGTGGGATTCGTCATCAGCTCCCGTTACCGCATCTCCGTGCTTGAGCGGCTCTCCGAGGGCCCGGCGACGCCGACGCAGATCGCCACCGATTCGGAGAGCGCGGTCGCCCACGTCTCGCGGGCGTTGCAGGAGCTCAGAGACCGCTCGCTCGTGGAACTCCTCGTCCCGGAACAGCGCCGAAAAGGGCGGGTGTACGGCATCACTGACGACGCCGAGAACATCTGGCACGTCATCCAAACTCAGCAGATGACGTGACTGCGGTCGTTCGGCGCGGCACCTGCGCGTCCGCGTTCGCGTTCCGCTTACTTCGTGGCGATTCGCTCTGACCCCTTGTTCAGGAGTTGGTAGGTCCGTTTTGCGAGGTTCATCCCGACGCCGGTCGACTCGACGACGTAGTACGGGACGAGCTCGCCGCCGAACTTGGATTTGTAGTTGCAGAGCCGCTCCGTGTTCGCGCCGACGAGGTCGTACTCCGTGACCGACGCGAGCGCTTCGTCCTCGACGATGTCCTCGATGATGGTCCAGTGAAGCAGGCTGTTGATGCTGACGCCGTCGTACTCCCCGCGCGCGCCGCCGAGCCAGAAGTAGCCCACCTCGTCGGAGAAGGGAACGATCATCCCGCTGAGGTACTCGCCGTCGGGGCCGCGGGCGACGTACACCCGACACCGGTCGCCGAGGTTCTCGACCAGCGACTCGACGAACTCCCACGGCATCCCGAACGGTTCGTCCTGCTCGTCGTACCGCGAGACCACGTCGTCGTAGACGACGCGAGCACCGTCGAGTCCCTCGTCCGCGATGGTGATGTCGAGTTCGCGCGCCTGCCGAATCTCGCGGCGGAGACTGCTACTGAACTGGGCCTGTATCTCGTCGAGCGAGCGCCCGCCGAGGTCGAGCCGGTAGGTGAACGAGGGCTTGACCGCGAAACCGGTCCACTCGAACGGGCGGGGGTCGAGATACGCCGGCGAACAGAGCAGGCGGACGAACGTCCGGTTCGAGCGGATGCCGAGTTCCTCGACCACGAGGTCGGCGAACTCGCGGTTCACCGACTCGTAGGCGCTCTGTTTCGGGCTGTTCGGCATCATTACCGGCCCGATGTAGGGAATCGCCATCGACGGCGGCGGCGAGACGACGACCCGCCCGAGGGGGTTCCGGCGGACGAACGTCGGGAACAGCGCGACCGGCTCTTGGCCCTTGAAGACGCCGAACAGGTGCATTTCACCGTCGAAGTGCTCGTCGATGGCGGCGAGCACTGCGGGGGTGTGGAAGACTTCGGTGCCAGACGAGGGGAGCGCGGCTCCCCACTCGTCGAGGCTCAGGGGTTCGATACGGAGTTGTGACATGTGTCGTGGTCGTGTGGTTGGGTGGTCGTCGGTCGGTACGTCGAGCGCGTCGTCATCGGTGGAGGAACCCCGAGACGAGCCGCGACGGGAAGCTCGCCTCGTTCCCGTTTCCCCGGGACAGCATCTCGATGCCGGGGCCGAGGCGGCTCTTGTACAGGTGCGCGATGGTTCTGACCGGGAGCGCGCCGTGTTCGATCTGGTAGAACGTGACGAGTTCGGGGTTGTACTTGCTCTTGTAGCGGTTGAGCCGGCGGTTGTTCGCGCCGACGAGGTCGTAGCGGCGCATCCCGTCGTCCATCCCGTCGCGCATGATACGCCAGTCCAGCAGGTCGTTGACGTCGATGCCGAAGTCCCGCTGGGGTCGGACGCCGCCGAGCCAGCGGTAGAGCGTGTCCCCGTACTGGAGGACGATAATCCCGCTCACGAACGTCCCGTCGTACCGGAAGACGTAGGGCCGGACCTGCCCCGCCGGAAGCGAGTCGTACAGGTCCATGACGAACTGCGGCGGCACGTCGAACGACAGGTCCTGTTCCTCGTAGCGGTCTTTGACCAGCGTGAGAATCGAACAGATATCGTCGCGGTCGCCCTCTTCGATGCCGGAGACGAGCTTTCGACCGTCGCGGATGTTCCGCCGGGCGCTCCGGCTGAACGACATGAGGAGGTCGTCCTCGCCGCGGGTCAGGTCGACGTTGTAGGTGTACTTCGGCGATACGTCACAGCCTCCCCAGAGGAACGTCCGCATGTCGGTGTAGTAGTCGCCGACGCGGACGTGCGTGTAGTTCGGACCGATGTGTCCGCCTATCCACTCGGTACAGCCGTCGATGAACTGGTTGCGGCGGCGCTCGAACTTGCGGCTCTTGATGTTGCCGGCGTCGAGCATCACGGGTCCGAGGTAGGGGACGCCGATGTGCGGCGGCGGCGAGAACGCCGTCTTGACCAGCCCCTTTCGAATCTCGAAGACGGGGAACAGGCCGACCGGCTCCTCGGTCTTGTAGCCGACCAGCAGGTGGAGCTTCGAGTTCGAGTACTTCGCCTGGAGCCGAAGCGCCTCGTACTGGTGAAAGAGGCTGGCCTGACTCGACCGCTCGACGTACGTGTCCCACTCGTCGCGGTCCCGGTGGTCGAACTCGGTAATCTCGATGGTCATGGGCTGGGAGACGTCAGGTGTTCGTACTTCGTCCGCGGCCCTCGACGACACGGTTCGGGGCTGGCCCGACTGTCTCGCCCGACTCGACGACCTCCAACTCCCCGTTCAAACCCCCCGAAATCAGCCGACTCACCGGCTGACGCGGCGGCCCCGTAAATCGACCCGCGGTCCGGCCGGGCCGCGTCTGCGTGTATCATTCGAAAAGACATTCTCGGACTACTGTGACGGGAGGACGGGGATTTGTTATGAAGCGACTAGCCAGCGTTCGCGCCGGCCTGCCCGCCGTCAGGGAGTCTCTGCCGCCGCCCGTAGGCGCTCGATACCGTCGGCGTCGATGCCGTAGCCGTGGGTCGGTTCGTCGGCGATTCTGGTGGCCACGTACTCGGCGATGGCGTAGGCCATCCACGCCTGACACCACCGCATGAGCGTCATGCGCTTGGTGTACAGGCGGTGTTTGCGGAAGTAGAACCGACCCTCCGACGGGACGTACATGTTCGCGAGCGCCCAGTCGATAGCGCGTTCGGCGCGGTCGTACTGTCCGGCGTAGGTGAACACGAGGATGCCCTGGGCCGTCGCGTGGATGTCACGCGGGTAGGGGTGCTCCTCGTCGAAGTTCGGCGCGCCGTCCTCGTCGAACAGCTCGCGGGCGCGGTCGTGCCACTTCGGCTTGGGGTAGGAACCGACGACGGTCGTCAGCAGGAAGTGCTCGTTATCGTGGTCGTCCGGTCGGAACTGTTCGCGCGTGTCGCTCATGCTGTCACCTCCTCGGTCGCGGCCTCCCCAAGCGATTCGAGTTTGGCCTCGAACTTGTTCACTGGCAGGTAGAACAACTCGGTGTTGGGCGTCGCATAGACGGTCTCGAAGTCGTTGGTCGTCTCGCCGAGGAACCACTCGATACGCTCCCGTATTTCGGCGGGCGTCTCGACGAGCGTGTTCTGTCCGTCGACGAGCCCGAGGGAGATGTCGTCTTTGGTCCCGTACTCGTTGACGTTATACAGCGTCTGTTCATGGTCGCTCACCAGATCGTAGCCCACGGCGTCGATATCTACGTCCAGCAGATGGGCGTGTACCTTCTCCTCTAAAGCGCCCCAGTAGGTATGGACGACGACGTCGGTGTCGATCGCGCTCGCGACGGCATCTATCGCCTCGCTGGCGCGCTCCTCGGCGCCGTCTTTCGGTGGCTCGGTCACCAGCGACGGTTCGAGCAGGTACAGCGTCTCGATGTCGGGAAAGGCGTCGGTCTCGCCGGCCAGGAACTCGGCGACGCCATCGAGCAACGCGGCATCGTCGCCGTAGTGCTCGTCGGTCGCGAGGTCCGCGAGGGAATACGGTCCAGGCAGGACGGCCTGCAGTCCTCCTTGAACCGTCTCGGCGGCCGCGTCCAGTTCGGTCGCCACATCACCGTCCGGCGTGAGCTCGCCCGCGATCACGGGTTCGCGATAGAAGTTGTTGTTATCGTAATAGCGGACGATCCCGCGCGTGTCGACGTTGTCGTGGACGGCCAACGGGTGAGCGAGCATGTCGTCCCATCTGAGTTGCCCCTCGACGATCCGATCCAGCCCGGCCGACTGTTGGGTCTGGATCACTTCCTCGCGAGCGCGATCGTACGCCTCGGCGATTTCGCCGCCTTCCGACCCGTCTATCAGATCGCTTCGCTGGTGACCTTTCAGGTCCGCGAGGTCGTCTTTCGTCCAGTCCGGCAGGGGATACAGCCCCGGCGTTGTCGCTACTACCTCTGGCATTGGCGGAGCTAGGAAATGACGAAGCTTAATATTTCCTATTCAGTAATATGCTTTTGAGTAATCTTCTGGGGGCCGAACGGGCTCTCACGTCGGCGACTGGGTCGGCCGTCAACAGGGTCATTTCCCCGCTTTCGCCCCTGTCGAGATCGGGCCCGGACGACAGTAGGATACAGAACAAAGGACTGGGCGAGATATTGACACCAGGGACGAATCAAAACATTCATGATACATCTCCTCTATGCGATCCATAGACGTGGGGAATACAAACACGACAGGCCAAACGAAGGCCTATTGTCCGAAGTGTGGGACGGTAGGGGATCTCGTAGATACCAGTGACGGGACCGCAGAGTACGCGTGTACGAATGAAGCGTGTGGTTACTCCTGGCGGGTGACAGAGTTGACACAGCCGATCGAAGCCCCGACGCAGATTTGAAATGGGGAGTGGGCAGGGTTCCAATCGGACGCCCGGGCCGGATCGGATCAACCGTTCCGGATGGTCGCTGCTCGCGACGAAGTGCAGCCTGACCCTGTCCGGACGTACGTCAGCGACTTTCGAAGGTCGAATCACAGCGACTATTGATTTCGCCCACCAGCAGGGAGTATGGACCGTCCGCTCCAGTGGACCGTTGCGCTGGCCGTCGGGGCCTCGATCGGTGGCGGGACGTACGTCTGGCTCGTGGACGATCCGCTGTTTGCCGGTGTGGCCGTGCTATTCTGGACGTTCGGGACGGGATTTTCGATCGACTATCTGATACCACAGACGGGACGATCCGACGACTGGGCGACCGCACGGTGGTCGGGTGCCGCCGGCGGTCTGATGGCCCTGGCAGCGACGCTCGGCATCAGCCCGACGTTGCCGATCTCGGCCGATTTGCGCCTCGCACTAGGGCTGTTTGTCGTCGGTATCTGGCTGACAGCCGTCAACGTCGGGCTGGCGCTCGGACTGGAAGCGGCTGGACGGGGACGGATCAGCGACCGTCGCTGATCGGGCGGACGGGTGAGGTCATCCGTACCACGGAGTATTTTACGTCGACACGCCAATCGAGAGGCACAGTGAGCCACCACAGCGACTCCCCTGTCAGCGAGAGCGTGGAGATGTATCTCAAGGAGATCTATCTCCTCTCGCGAGACGGCGATCCCGCCCGAACGGGAGACATCGCGGATCGGCTCGACGTCTCCCCGCCCAGCGTCACGCAGATGCTCTCCCGCCTGGAGCAGCGGGATCTGCTCGAATACGAGAAACGCCGCGGTGCTTCGCTCACCGACGAGGGCGAGGAACGCGCCGTGGACCTGCTGGCCAAGCATTGCCTGATCGAACGGTTTCTAGTCGAGGGGTTGGGCGTTACGGATGGGTTCCACGACGAAGCCTGCCGTCTCGAACACGCCCTGAGTGACGACGTCGCCGCGCGACTTACCCGCTACGTCGAGCGGCGCGAGGAGTGCCCGGACTGTTACGACGCGGAGGCAAAACACTGTGAACATCTCTCGGCCAGGGCCGATTGAATACCCGATCCGACGGGGTCAACTGAGAACTAGATCCGACGGGCCAACTGAGGACCGTGCGTAGTGCTGTCCGACGGAATCAAATGATCGGCTCGACGATATCGACGCCGGCTTCGAGGAGGTCTTCCATCCGGCGTTCGCTCTCGGCCTCGGCGTATATCCGCAGTTTCGGCTCGGTACCGCTCGGCCGGGCGAGCAGCCATGACCCGTCGGCCAGCAGGATCTTGAACCCGTCGGCGTCGTTGACGCCATCGACGTCGACGCCCGCGACTGACTCGGGCAGCCGATCGCCGATCGCGCCGACGACGCGATCTTTCTCGGAGTCGGGACATTCCAGGTTGCGACGACCCTGATGGATCTCGCCGTACTCGGCGAGCAACGCGTCGATCCGGTCGTCGAGCGGCCGTTCGGCCGTCGCGACGGCAGCGACCAGCGCCATCAGGACCCCGTCCTTCTCGCGAACGTGCCCGCGGATCGAGAAGCCGCCGCTCTCTTCGCCGCCAATCAGTGCGTCGTGTTCGGCCATTCCCTCGGCAATCCACTTGAATCCGACCGGAACCTCGTAGACTGCCTCGCCGTTGGCCTCTGCGATCCGGTCGATCAGGAACGTCGTCGAGACCGTCCGGATCGCCGGCCCTGAATCGGCTTCCAACAGATAGTCGTAGATCGACGCGAAAAAGAGGTTCTCGTCGAGGAAGCCGCGTTCGGGTGTCACGACGGCGATCCGGTCGGCATCGCCGTCGTTGGCCACGCCCAGATCGGCGTCGCGCTCCTCGACTTCCTCGATTAGTCCCGCGAGGTTCTCCGCCGAAGGTTCTGGCGGCGTCCCGCCGAAGTCCGGATCCCGCCCACAGCGCCGTCGGTGGACGGTCGCGCCGGCTCGTTCGAGGAGTTCGTCGGTCACGCCACGGCCACTTCCGTGCATCCCGTCGTAGACGACCGTCAGGTCGTCCAGATCCGGTTCGAGCAGATCGAGGGTGTGATCGTAGTACGGTTCGAGGATGTCTTCTTCCCGGATCTCGCCGCGCTCGTCCTCGGGCAGCGGATCGGGTTCCCGGAGTCGTTCTTCGAGTGCTTCGGTCACCTCGGGAAGCGCGGGCGACCCGTTTTCAGGAATGAACTTCACGCCGTTGTACTCCGGAGGGTTGTGGCTGGCAGTGAGCATCAGCGCGCCGGCAAGGTTCCGGTTGACGATCGTCCAGGCGATCACGGGCGTCGGACAGTCCCGCTCGGGGACCAGGACATCGAAGCCATTGGCCGCCAACACCTCCGCGATGTCCTCGGCGAAGCCGGGAGACGATTCACGAGCGTCGTAGCCGACAGCGACGGTATCGCCGGCGCGACCTACCTCCTCGCGCAGGTAGTCTGCGACGGCTTGTGCGACCATCTTGACCCGCGGCGCCGTGAACGTCTCGAGGGTGGCTCGCCATCCATCAGTTCCAAACTCGATAGGTGTCTCCATGTGGGTCACTGCCGAGGCGGGGCTAAAAAACGCCCCGATCCCACTCCGGCCCTCGACGGATCGGATCCCGAACGGCTACCCGTCGATCAGGTGTTGGTCTGACCGCCGTCGACAACCAGCGACTCGCCGTTGACGTAGCTGCTCATGTCGCTGGCGAGGAACAGCGCAGCACTTCCGATATCCTGCGGTTCGCCGAAGCGTCGGAGGGGTACCTGCTGGCGGAAAGCCTCCTCACCTTCGCCGCCGATGATCGGTACGTCGTCGGTCACCATGTCCGTCTCGATCACGCCGGGATGGATCGCGTTGACCCGGACACCTTCCGGGCCGTACTTATCGGCCAGCGAGTAGGTCATCAACCGAACGCCACCTTTCGAGGTACAATAGGAAACGAAGTCACCCGACCCTTCCAGCCCGGCCACGCTCGATAGGTTGATCAGACTGCCGCCGCCGTCCTCGACCATCCGTTCGATGGCGACCTGGGCACCGAAGTACGTTCCCTTGACGTTGATATCAAGCATCCGATCCAGTTCGTCCTCGGTGACCTCGGTGAACTCCTCGCCGCGGAAGATGCCGGCGTTGTTCACCCAGACGTCGAGACCGCCGAGTTCCTCAGCCGCCTCGGCGGCCGCCTCCAGATCACCTTTCTCGGAGACGTCACACTCGACGAACGTCGCGTCGACGCCGTACTCCTCCGCCACCAGCTCGTGAGTCGGCTGTCCACCGCTTCGCGGCTCCTCCCGGATGTCGGCAACGACGATCGATGCCCCCTCCGACGCGAAGGTTTCACAGATATTCCGACCGATACCGCTCGATCCGCCCGTGACGACCGCGACTTGGGTTTCGAGTAAGGCCATATTACTTCGGATCGACCTTCGAAAGAAGGAGTGATATATTTTTGCCCTTTTGTTGGCGATTGGGATTCGAAGCGATATTTTGAAGAAGAAATATTTACCATAATCGCCGTATCAGGCCGGGATCGATCACCCGTCGTCAATCGGGACATCGGAATCGTCATCTGTCGCGGCATATCGATCGACGAGTTCGTCGTGTTTCCACTCGCCAAGTTCCCGGGGATCGACGTGGACGAACGCGTCGTCGACCGTTTCGAGATCCTGGACGGCGCGGACAACATCCGTCTCGATATCGTGGGCTTCCCTGAGCGTGCGGTCGCCTTCGACCTCAACGTGCAGACTGACGTCGATTTCCGGACCGACGTAGTGGGCAATCACGTCGTGGGCCCCCCTCACTTCGGGATCTTCGAGTGCCCGTTGGACGATCTCGGCCCGGAGGTCTTCGGGAGGGGCCGCCCCGACGAGGTAGTTGACGTTGTCCCGGACGACCTCGACGCCGGTGTGGAGGATGCCGAAGGCGACGACCATCGCCGCGAGGGGGTCGAGCAACGGGAATCCCACCGACGCGCCGACGACGCCGAACAGTGCCGCACCGGCCGTCAACACGTCGTTTCGGTTGTCCAGAGCCGTCGCAACCAGCGCAGGAGATTGCCACTCCCGCCCGACGTTCAGACAGTACCGGTACAGCGCGAGTTTTGCGAGGATGGAAAAGATCAGGACGCCGACCGCGGCCGGACTCTCGACCGGATCGACCGCCCCCGAAAGGAGGGCAGTCCCCGACTGATAGAGGACGAGTCCTCCGGCGGCGAAGATTCCGACGGCGACGAACAGCGACACGAACGGCTCGATACGTTCGTGGCCGTGTGGATGTTCGAAATCGGGGGGCTGGGTGGTGAGGTACAGACCCGCGACGATCACCAGCGAGTACACCGAGTCCGCGAGGCTGTTGATCGCCTCGGACTCGACGGCGAAACTCCCCGTCTCGAACGCGACGACGCCTTTCACTACGAACAGAAGCAGGTTCGCTCCGAACAACAGCAGACCAACCCGCCGGAGCGTCCCCCGTCGTGTCATCGGGAAGGGGTTGGCGACGGTCCCTAAAGTGAGTTCGTGTTCGGGCGGCGGCATTTCGCCGTCGGATGCTATCGTCGAAATTTAATACGATGGCGCCGAAGCCTCCCTATGCAATCTCCTTGCAGTCAGTCGTTCGTTCTGATCGGTGCGTTACAGAGGGTGATGCGATGACGATCGCGGTCATCGGCGCGGGCATGTCCGGTCTCTCGGCGACGCACTTCCTCGAAGCGGATGGAGCAGACGTCCGGACGTTCGAAGCGTCCGACGAGCCGGGCGGAATCGTCCGGTCGACGACCGTTGAAGGGCACGTTTTGGAACACGGTCCACAGCGACTCCGCCTCTCGAAACCGGTACAGTCGCTGGTCGAAACGCTGGATATCGAGGACGAATTGAGATACGGTCACGACGACCAGCCGCTGTATGCCTACTACGACGGTGATCTCCGCCCGATGCCGCTGTCTGTCCGGGACGCGATCACGACCGACTTGATCTCCTGGCCCGGCAAGGCACGCGTCCTGCTGGAACCGCTCACTGGCGGAGCGAAACCCGGAGAAACCGTCGAGGAGTTCCTCACGCGGAAATTCGGGGGGGAAATGGCCACCCGTTTCGCGGGACCACTCTACAGCGGCCTCTACGGCACTGATGCCGACGAAATGTACGTCGAGTACACGCTGGGGAAGGCGCTGGACCGCTTCGGCGTGGAGGGAAGTCTGCTGGTCTTTATGCTGAAAAAGCTCCTCCAAGGCGTCGAAACGCCGCCTATCGTCTCGTTCGAGGATGGCCTCGGGCGACTCCCCCAGGCAATGTACGAGGCTCACAAGGAATCGATCGATCTGGAAACGCCCGTGACGGACGTTCGGCGGGATGGCAACGAGTTCCGCGTCGACACCGACGAGGGGACGATCGTCGCCGACACAGTCGTGTTCACGACGCCCGCACCGACGACGGCCGCGTTGCTCGAAGGGATCGACGAGGAGGCGGCGGATATCGTCAGCCAGTTCTCGTACAACCCGCTCGGAATCGTCCACTTGCGGTCGTCGTATGACGGAACCGGTCACGGCTTTCACATCATCGACGAGGGATTTCAGACCGACGGTAGCACCTGGAACCACAGCATGCTCGATCGCGAGGAGGTCTACACCTCCTATGTCGGAAGTGACGATCCTTCATTCCTCGACGCCGATCCCGCCGTGATCGGGCGTCGGGCCGCTGCCGAGTTCGAGACGGTCACCGGCGAAGCGGCCGACGTGTTGAACGTCCGTGTACTCAGACCCGGAATGCCGGCCTACGACCGTTCCTGGAAAGCGCTCGATGACCTCACGCTTCCGGACGGTATCGAGATCTGCTCGGCGTTCACGGCGCGTGCCGGCCTCGTCGGCCGGATCACCGACGGGCGACGGACCGCAGCGACGATACTCGAAAACTGATCTCTCTTCAAAACTGTACCGCATCGTCTTCGGCCGTGACAGTTGCTCTCTCCTGGCCGGCGAAGGCAGCGTGAAGGCGATCGTATGAATCCTCGAGGGCCTCGACGATTACTTTCGTCTCGGAAATAACAGCCATGAAATTGCTGTCACCGGACCACCGCGGGACGACGTGGGTATGGAGGTGGTCGTCGATCGACCCGCCTGCGGCGTCGCCGCCCAAGTTGAGCCCGACGTTGTACCCGTCGGGATCGAACGCGACCTCCAGAGCATCGATCGTCCGCTGTTTGAGGCGGGCGTGATCCAGCAGCGTCTCGTCGTCGAGTTCGCCGTACTCGCCGCCGTGGGCGTACGGGATGACCATCGCATGGCCCGGATTGTACGGAAAGTTGTTGAGGAGAACGAACGCATGGTCGCTCCGGGCGACGATCCGATTCTCGCGGTCCATGTCCAGATCGGGAAGTTCACAGAAAGCACACTCCTCGATTTTGGAGTTCTTCTCGGGTCGTTCGACCCAGTCGATGCGCCACGGCGCGAAGACCTGCTCCATGTTCGCACACGCCGCCGCGAGGGCTAATACATTCCGCTCCGCAGACTTCGACCGGAATATTTGGGACTTAAATCTGTCGGCCGTTATACTTGATTTACCCGACGAAACGGATGAAGAACGTTCAATGAACGCTCTCGTAGCCTTTCGTTCGGCATCATGCGATTTCGCGGTTCCGTAATGCGATGAACCGACGAAACGGACTCCCCTTTTTATGATCCGATCGTCCGTTCTTCCGAACGAGATGACGAGTACGTCAGGACTGACTGACAAGCGCTCAGAACACTGCCCGTCCTGTGGAACCGAACGGCCCCACGACGTCTCGATCACGCTATTGACCGAGAGTGCCGCGACGGCGAACGCCCAGTACTCGCGGGAACCCTACCGGATCAGCGAATGTCTCTCCTGTGGCCGGCGGACGGAACGACGAATGAACGACGCTTGATATTTACCTCCGCGTGAACGGAGGAAGAGCGAAGCTCTCCGGGGCAGTCGGGTGTAGTCGTTCGAACGGCGCGAGCACCGTGCGCAGATGGCGAGAGTTCGCTTCGCTCACTCGACCTCGCTGTTCACGGCTCCTCCCGTCGCCGTTCGCCAGTTTCGAGGTCTCGTTCGCTTCGCTCACTCGACCTCGCTGCTACCGACTCCGGGTCGTCACTTCGCACCCGTCTTCGGTCACGATGACAGTGTGTTCCTTCTGGCTGACGTAGTATCCCTCGTCCTCTTTGAGGACGGGATAGCCGTGGACGGCGTTCGCCCGTTTCAGGCGCTTGAGCGCCATACTCGGGCGACGGACGTCGAGCCAGCGCGTCGCGAACGGCAGCGTCTTGAACTCCTCGACGATCTGTTCGAGGGCCTGGCGTGCCCCGCGATCCCGAACGGACGTCTCCCGGTCGAGGGCGAAGATCTCCTCGTCGCTGCCCTCCGTGACCTTGCCGCTGCCGTCCGTGGCGAAGGGCTCTATCGCAACTACGTCGCCGGCTTCCAGAGCGGCGCTCTGACTGACGGCCCGGTTGGGAATGTTCGGGTCAGTGTGCTGTTCGTACTGACCGAGACCGTGTCCGGTGAGATTGACTACCGGATTGAAGCCGTAGCCTTCGATCGTCTCCTCGACGACGCGACCGATCTCGCCCGTTTCAACGCCCGGCTCGACTATTTCGAGTGCCGCATCGAGCGCCTCCACGGAGGCCTCGGTGAGTTCGTCACGCCCGGACAGATCGACTGTGACGGCAGTATCGGCGAGCCAGCCGTCGACGCTGACACCGATGTCGAGGTTGATCATCTCCTCGTCGAAGGTCGTCTCTTCGTCGATCCCGGGCGTCGCGTGGGCGGCTTCCTCGTCGACGCTGATGTTGACGGGAAACGCCGGCTTCCCGCCGAGTTCGCGGATGCGATCCTCGGCCCACTCGGCGATCTCGAGGTGACTCGCCCCGACCTCGACGCGTTCGGCCGCTTCGTCCCGCACCTCCGCAAGGATTTCGCCCGCTTGCCGGTGTTTTTCGTACTTCTCCGCGGAGAGGTCTACGTCGCTCATAGGGCCCCTTCGAACGAGGGAAGAAAGTGTTTGCCGATCCGTCCGGATATCTCTGCGATACTTGTTCCCCGCAAAGTATCGCTTACATCGGAAACAGCGCGAAAGCCCACGAGTGAACCCGCGGGAGAAGTCAGTCCCGGGCCGCCTCAACGCCGTCGTGGATCTCCTCGACGAGTTCCCGCTCGGCGAATATCTGAACTGATGTTCGCGGTGTCCGGACGACAAGATAGTGATGGGTCGCCGCCTCGACATCCCCGTCGTCTTCTTTCTGACGTCGGGCAGTGATCGCACTCAGGGCGAAAGTAAGCAATCCGAGTCCGAGAGGAGCTATCGTCAGTGGCGTCGAAAGCGATGCGAACAGCCACAGCAGGCTCGTCGCGAGGACGCTGACCACCAACCCGAGCACCCCCAGTCGGAGCATCGCCGACCCCGTTCCGGACTGCATCGTCTCGGTTTTGATCGCTTTGACGTCCGCGAACTCCACCGTCTCGAGGTCGTCGTCCAGCCAGAGGAGTCGCCGATCGGTCAGACCCAGCGTCTCAGTCGGCCCCATCCCTGGGGGCGAGAGTTCGAACCCGCGATTGATCGTATCGACCGTCCAGGTTTCGACCAGTGCCTCCTCGTCGTCGAGAAACGATGCCAGCGCGCGTTCGGTACGATCCATGGATTCGATTGCCCTCAGTCGCCTCCCCACTTCCGGGTGGCCTTCGGCCGGCTGGCGATGTCCTGGACGTTCAGCGGTTCGTCGGCCGACTCGATCGCCTCCAGAGCGGCTTCCGCGCTCTCTATCGTCGAGAAGTACGTGATCGTCTCCTCGACACAGACCTCCAGGACGTCGCGGTCCCGCGAGACTACGAGGTCGACCTCGCCGTCGCGGAGCGCCTGCTCGATCGCTGCGTTGTCCTCGAAGTCGTCGAAGTCGAGCGTCTCGAAGTGTTCCTCGAAACCAATGACGGGCAGGTCGACGATCGCAGTGCCCGACAGCGGGATCGCCTTCCCGACGGCCTGTTGGGCCTTCTGGTAAGCCTTCCCAAAGCTCCCGGCGGTCCCCATGACTTCGCCCGTCGACTTCATCTCCGGACCGAGCCGCGGATCGCTACCCGGCAGGCGGTCGAACGGCAGGACGACTTCCTTGATAGAGACCTGTTCAGGCTGTCGTTCCTCGACATCCAGTTCGTCGAGGCTGACGCCGGCCATGACTTGCGCCGCGATCTTCGCGATCGGGACGCCGGTCGTCTTCGAGATGAACGGGACCGTCCGCGAGGACCGTGGGTTGGCCTCCAGCACGTAGACCGTCCCGTCCCTGACCGCCAGCTGAACGTTGAGCAGCCCCTCGGCGTCGAGTTCGCGAGCAACCTCCTCGGCCACCTCGCGAATGCGGGGCATGACGTCCTTGATTTCCTGGCTGCGCGGCGGGATCATACACGCCGAGTCCCCGGAGTGAACCCCGGCAGACTCGACGTGTTCCATGATACCGCCGATGAGGACGTTCTCGCCGTCGGAGACGGCGTCGACGTCGAGTTCGACCGCGTCTTCGAGGAACTCGTCGACGAGGATCGGCTTGTCCGGGCTCACCCGGACCGCCTCCTCGATGTACTCCTTGAGGTCCTCGTCGCTGTAGACGATGTCCATCGCGCGCCCGCCCAGCACGTACGAGGGGCGTACGAGTACGGGATAGCCGATCTCGTGGGCCAGGTCCAGGGCCTCCCGTTCGCTCGTCGCGGACCCGCCCTCGGGCTGGGCGATACCCAGGTCGTCCATCAGCCTGTTGAACCGGTCGCGGTCCTCCGCCAGGTCCATCGCGTCGACGGACGTACCCATGATCTCACAGTCCAGCCCGCGGCGGTCGATCTCAGCTTCGAGCGGGTGCCCGATGTCGACGGAGGTCTGCCCGCCGAACTGGACCATCACGCCGTCCGCGCCCGTCTCCTCGACGACGTCCGCGACTTCCTCGGCCGTGATGGGTTCGAAGAACAGGCCGTCGGAGGTGTCGTAGTCCGTGGAGACGGTTTCGGGGTTGTTGTTGACGACGTGGACGTCGATACCGAGTTCCTCCATCGCGCGCACCGCGTGGACCGAACAGTAGTCGAACTCGACGCCCTGGCCGATACGGATGGGGCCACCGCCGACGACGACGACGGACTCCGCCTCGCGGTCGACCTGTACCTCGTTGCGACCGAGTCCCGAGATGGGGTCACGCGCCGAGTAGTAGTACGGCGTCGTCGCGCGGAACTCGCCCGCACAGGTGTCGACGAGTTTGAAGTCGCGGTCGGTCGTCTGTGCGTCGACCTCGTCGACCGAGACGTCACTGACGGGCTCGGTGCCCGCGGTGCTCGCTTCGGATTCGGTTGGTTCGTCGTCGGCGTCGGGCTCGGCGAGTTCGCCGCCGTCGGCGGCCGCGTCGTCGACCGCCGGGAGCCAGGACGCGTGCGTGTCCTCGAAGTCGCTGCCCGTCAGCGCCGAGATCTCGTGGTCGGTGAAGCCGACGTCGGCCGCGGCCTGGAAGTCGCCCTTCCCGGCGGCGCGAGCGGCCTCGACGATGCGCTCGAAGCGTTCGAGGTACCACTCGCGGATCTCGGTGATCTCGCGCAGTTCCTCGACCGAGTAGCCACGGTCGAACGCCTCGAAGATAGCGTAGGGCCGGTCCGGCGAGGGGCGTTCGAGGTAGTACTCCTCGAGTTCGTCGTTGAACACTTCCGCGAAGTCGGCCGCGGGGTCGTACTCCGAGGACCGCAGCGCCTTCAGCAGCGACTCCTCGAACGTGCGCCCGATGGACATCGCTTCCCCCGTGGACTTCATCGCCGGTCCGATCTCGAAGTCGACGTCGGTGAACTTGTCCTTGGGCCAGCGCGGGACCTTCGTCACGACGTAGTCGATGGCGGGTTCGAAGGCAGCGGTCGTCTCACCGGTGATCTCGTTTTCGATCTCGTGGAGGCGCTTGCCGAGTGCGACCTTCGCCGTCACGCGAGCGATGGGGTACCCGGTCGCCTTCGAGGCGAGCGCCGAGGACCGGGAGACGCGCGGGTTGACCTCGACCACGCGGTACTCGCCGCCGGGAGTCCCGTCGTCGCGCCAGGCGAACTGGATGTTACACCCGCCCTGAATCCCGAGTTCGCGGATCACTTTCAGCGCGGTGTCGCGCATCTCCTGGTGGCCGTCGTCGGGGATGACCTGCGAGGGCGTCACCACGGTGGACTCGCCAGTGTGGATGCCCATCGGGTCGAGGTTCTCCATGTTACAGATGATGATACAGGAGTCGTCGGCGTCCCGCATGACCTCGTACTCCAGTTCGATCCAGCCGTCGATCGATTCGGTGATCATCACGCGGTCGTCACGCGAGAGGCGCAGTCCCTTCCGGACGGCCTCTGTCAGCTGGTCCATGTCGCCGATGACCCCCGACCCCGCACCCCCGAGCGTGTAGGTCGTCCGCATGATGACCGGGAGGCCGCCGACCTCGGCGACCACGTCCTCGACGTCGTCCATGCTGTCG
>ENA-ORCS01000760-ORCS01000760.1-marine-metagenome-genome-assembly--contig:-NODE-760-length-17681-cov-3.287719_pt1 | contig 17681 bp, 24 predicted proteins | sample MGYA00237781_ERZ508513 | MGnify/ENA primary metagenome ERZ508513 (study PRJEB26184, sample SAMN06268793) | marine metagenome | isolation source: Eden Landing Ponds, San Francisco, CA, USA | place...
AAACGAAAGAAGAACGCTCCGTTCCGGTTCCTGAGGAAGCCGATGAGGCGCTCATTCCCCCCGGCACACAACAAGCCGGTACTGTCTACACCATCGGCGAAAGCGAAGGTCGTCACGCTCCGTTCCGTATCGAAACTCAAACGCTTCCCGGTTCCGGGAAGACGAACATCTCTGGAACGCCGGGGAAAAAGATGAAAGAGTCGTTCGAGACTGCGTGCGACTACCTTCAGGCGAATATGCGAGAACTCCGCCGCGATGAGACGCTGGATGAGTACAATATCAATGTACAGGTACTCAACCCAGCAGACGCGAGCGAAGGTGGTGAGACAAGTGTCGGATTACTTGTTGGGATCGTCTCCGGCATTCTCGACCGGCCGGTCCGCCCACAAGCTGTAGTACTAGGTGCTATGAGTTTGATGGGAGAACTGGTTGCCGTGAGTTCTTTAGTGGATAAACTCCAGTTAGCCGCTGATTCGGGAGCAAAGACGGTGTTACTCCCCGCGAAAAATAAAGAGGATCTAGCAAAGATACCCGATGAACTCTTGGATCAACTTCAACTCGTATTTTATACCGATCCGCTTGATGCAGCTAGTAAAGCGATAGAGTTGGAGTGATCTCGCAGAACGGGCGCGTAGTTATTCGTCTAGTTCCCAAAGAAGGGAATTCCCGACTTTTTTGCTTCTAATCTCCCCATCCTCTTCGATCGATTTCAATTTCAGATAGGCGGTTCGGCGATCACAGCCAACATAATCCGAAATATCTGTAGTTCCACTTGGTCCGAGTTCTGCTAAGGCTTCCAGAAAATCCTGGCGAGGGTATTCCTCAGTAAACTTCCCACTTTTTTCGTCCCGATCCCGGTCGCCCATAGTACTGGTGTGAGTGCCATTTCACATATGACTGCTGGATGACTTTCCATTAGTCGAGTGTCCAAAGGTTTATACCATTAGACGCGCGACTAATGGTTGTGAACTCAGCCGTTGGGCACTGATCGACAGAAGTGCCCGGGTGTTGCAGCACCCAGGCTGGGTTCCGAATACCGTCCGAGAACCCATGAAGAAATCAAATCCAGAAACACAAGAAGGCGACGACAGATCGCTAATTGAAGAAATACATCAAATAAATTATATTTCGCTCGGGGAAGGGGCCGCGACGTGTCAAGCGTGCGGTTCTCCTCTTCACGAGGGGAATTCGGTTATTGCGTATGTGTTTCGCCCGGCTGGAGAGCTGCTTTTTCAGACCGGTTACGTGGTTTGCGGTGACGACGAACACGAACTTCCGAAGGAGTACACGTTGGGTGTGCGGGAGTTGCTCGTCGAGGGGCGTGTTGGGTGGTGTTCGGATGGGGCGACGCAGTCGTCGTGGCCGGTGTTGCTTGCGCCTGAAGTGGTCGGTGTGAGCGTGGCAGCGACGAAGTCACTACGTCTGATCCCGGATGGTAGTAGCACGGGGTCGAACGTTGCCTCCGGTGTTGAGGAGCGGGAGTCCGCCAAGGCATCGGTGGAGGTGTCTGCGGGTGAGGCGCGGCGTCGAGCCGACGGAGCGGATGGTGACGTGGTTCGCGGGTTGTTCTGGGGTGAGCAGCGATGACGTCGCCCTTCGTGGATTCGCACCTCGATATCGAGTTGGATGTGCCGCGGTCTGTGGAGGAGATGTTGCTGCCGGATGTGTACGTTGGGCTTGAAATCGATCTGCTGTCTCCGGGTGATGGGATCGTCACGGATCGGCATCATGCGTCGGCGGATCGGTATGAGTCGGATGATCCGATGAATCAGATTGAAGGACAGATAAGCCCGTTCACCCTGTCAGGCTGGCTGCGGCATGGGTGTGAGGAGGTTGTCCAGATTGCAGGGGCGACGGCGTGCCACCCTGGTGAACCGAATGCGGACTACATGCGTGCGGAGACGTACGAGCGTGACTTGGAGTCCGGGTACCATGAGAAGGGAACTTGTCTGGATGAATACGATGATGGGTGCGTCGTCTACGATTTGTTCGGCGGGTTCGGTGATCAGCCGGGGAAGTTGCTGCGCCGGCCTGTGACGTTCTCCCCGATCCGCAGGAATGTGGATGTCTTAGACGGGGAGGCGGAAGCGCACTACCGGCAAATCTCGAATCAGGTGCGGTCGCGGAACGAGGTAGACGGTGGGCAGCCGCTACGCCAGGCGGATCGGGACGTGCTTGGGAACGTTGAGGGAACGTGGAAGCTCACGCTCCGGGAGCTGAAGCCGGAGTTCGTCGGGCTGTTGTTGGAAGCCGTGTCGTTCCTTGACTCGCACAGTGACCAGTATGGGTTCCAGGTCGGCGGTGCACGGAATTTCGGCGCTGGGATCGCGGACGCGTGGGTGATCAATCCGCTGTACTCTGAGTCGGAGGTGCGGCGTGTGTTCAATCGGGCGAAGGCGACGACGTCGGCGATGGAGGAGAAGGATGAGTTGTGGCGGTCGGAGTGCCGGCCGAAGTTCGTCAGGACGTTACAGGCACGGGTTGCGCAGCGTGATGGTGACGTGCCTTTCCCTGGTGATGATGACAGGGCAGCGGGTGGTTCGGCATGACTGGTGGGCGTGACGGTCGGGATGCGGGTGACGATGATTCGGGGAATGTGGATCAGGGCGGTGCGGAACTGGATAAACTAACCGAGCCAGCGACTGGTCTGCGGACTGCTCAAGAACGGGCGGCATCGAAGGAGTCGATTGTTGCGTCTGGCGGTGGGGAGGCGGGTGCTGAGACTGACGGGCCCTCAGCGACCGGTGATTCTGATACTGACGGTCTCGATGAGTTGATGGAGCCGTCGACGGGTCTCCGCACAGCCCAGGAACAAGAGACGGAGACATCGACTGGCGATGACGATGGTGAAGCTGGTCGGGCGGGTGATCGGGATGCGTGATGCGATTGCGGATTCTGACGTAGCGGCTGACGCCGATGCCGTGGACCCGTTGGTGGCGGCGTATCGGCATGATGTGCATAAGCTGCGGGCGCGGGCGCATAGCCATGCAGTGGATTGGGTTGACGGTGTGCGGGTGAATGAGCCGGTGCCGGACGGGGCGGACGGGGATGCGGCGTTGTTAAGTCGGCCGCGCGGTGATCCGGATCAGACGGTGGATGCATACGCGTCGTGGCGGCGCGTGTCGCTGTTGACTGGGGAGGTCGTTTCGAGTGAGTCGGGTGAATCGCTGGACGAGTTGCTCGTGGCCGATGACGCCGAGCAGTTGCACGCGACGTGGGTGTCGGCGACGCTGCCAGCGGGGTTCAATGAGTCGCCGTACTACCCGTATACGTCAGTGAAGTACCACACGCTCCTGACGGCGGTGCTGTTGGATAATTACCGGAGCGGTCACGAGTTCGGCGACTTGTTCCTGGCAGTTGAGGCTGCGGACACGGAGTCTGTAACACCGCATCGAACAGTACTCTCGACGGGTGGGGTCTCGTTGGCTGTGACTGGGGAGCCGGGCGATCGCCCGGCAGCGCGGTTAGGTGATGTGCCGGTGCGGTCGTTCGCAGACACGTGGGCGCGGCTCCCGGCGCTCCCGTTTGACGTGGCGGAGTCACGTCAGTGGCGCGTGCTGGATTCGCAGTTGCGGCGGATCCGTTCGTGGTCGGTGGCGCTACAGTTTATCGAGGATTACGCCGCGGCGTTCGCACCGGCGCAGCGCGCTGGGCATGGTCGCCGTGGCCGTCGAGGTAGAGGTGAGGGTCGGTGACGCGGCTCCAACAGATCCTCTTCGAGTTGGAGTCGCCGTACTACGGGCATCCGTATTTCGTGTCGGGTAACGCCGTGTTCAATGCGGTGGCGCGGCGTGTCGGTGCTGCGACGCGTGGGGCGCTGCATGTGAGTCACGGCGTGTTTCTCCCGGGTGAGTACGGTGAGTACCCGGCAGGCGCGTCGCAGGATGGGTATGCGGGGAAGCTCGGGTTGTCGTTGCCGGACGTGGAGTCGTACGAGGACTTGTTCGTGTTTCGGGACGCGGCGCAGCGGTGGCTTCTGGATTCACGGCCGCGGGATGCGCATAACGTACATCCGTTGCAAACTCATGGCGGTCGTGTTGCGTTCGACGATTCGTGTTGGTTCGGGCGGCCGGCGGAGATGCGGGATCACCGCCGGTCAGTGTCGTGGTTCCTGCACTGCTACTTGCACGCCGGGCGTGACGGTGTCGTACCGGTCGCGGAGGATGTACTGGAGGGGATTCGTGTCGGTGGCGCGCGGAATTACGGGTTCGGGGAGGTGTCCGTGGTGGAGACACAACTTGTGGATCTCGATGCGTTGGATTACGCTGGGGTGCGAGGGGCTGACGGGTTGCAGTTGGAGCTTGTGACGCCGTACGTGCTAGCGAGTGAGGCTCCGAATGCGGATTCGCAGTCGGTGCCGTGGTGGTGGGGTGTGCCGTCTGGCGGGTTGCGTCGCCGTGAAACGCGCCTCGTTAGCGGTGACGAGTCGTACTCGGTGGAGACGGTTGATCACGGGCAGGTCGTCGAATACGTCGGGGATGACGTGGTTCGGACGGCGAAGAACGGTGTGACGCGGGTCGGAACACACTCGAAGTTCGGGTTCGGGGAGTTTCGGCTGCGCCCGAGTGGCGCGGACCGGGTTCCGGAGCGTGCGGCCGCTGCGTCGGACGGAGGTGGTGTGTGATGGTGTTGGAGCAAGTGGCGTTCGATATCGAGACGACTGGGTTCGACGCGGTTGATGTCGTGACGACGGTCGGGTTTGCGGTGCCGATGGGTGTTCGCGTGTTCCTGCAGACTGCCGATCGGGACGTGTCGAGTATTGAGTCGGCTGTTGAGTCTGAGGTGTCGGAGACGCTTGTGAACGTGTCTACACACGCGTCTGAACGCGAGTTGCTGAGCGCAGTGTCCGAGTTCGTTGCGGAGCGGATCCGTGATGACATGCTGCTCGTCGCGTACAATGGGGAGCGGTGGAACGGCGGGTTCGATGTACCGTTCCTTCGAACGAGGTACGCGCAGCGTGATTTGGCGTGGCCGTTCGTGGACGTGCCGTATGCAGACGTGATGCCGCTCGTCACGGACCGGTTTAACACGACTGTTAATGGGACAGAACAGGGTGGGCTCGTGACGGCGTACGACGTGTTGTGCAGCGGGTCGTACGGTGATCTCGACCCGTTCGACGATAGTGCGGAGGCCGTGGCGGCGTTCGAGGACGGGCGGTTTACAGAACTCGTATTGCATAACGTGGCGGATGTGCTGCGGACACGGGCGCTCGGCCGCGTTGCGGAGCGGTACTGTTCGAAATCCGAGTTCAAAGTGAAGTCGCTGACGCCGACGAGGTCGATCTGAGATGCAGGTGGATCGAGTCCGACGCGGGGTTCGCGGCAGGTTGGTTCGTGACTGGGTGGTGCCGCCGGATTTGCTGTGAGCGGTACGCGGCGGCGACGCGGGTACGACGGGCTGCGAATTGAAGCGATACTCCACGACTTCCCGTTCCCCGGTGTGAACAGCTGCAGAACCGACCACTGGAAATCAGCGAATGACAGAAACAGAGTCACACGATCACGACGACGCGCCGAGGATGAGCGAATCGAGCGGTGAACGAACGGAGCGGTTGACGCCTGAGGAGTGCCACGAGACAGTTGATCCGAAGACGCGGGAAGCGGTGCTTGACGAGTACGCCCATCGTTGCCAGGTCTGCGGGCGACGCGGACCGGAGAAAGGCGGGTTAGCGACGCTGCATGTCCACCATATCGAACGCGACCCGGACGGGATTGGTGAGCATGATATGGAGAACCTGACGTTGCTGTGTCGGTCGTGCCACAGCTGGTTCCATCAACAGAGCACGCCTGACGACGCGCCGGTAGAGATCACTGAGGAAGACCAGAGTGTGTTGCTTCCGCAGGACATCGAGATCCTGCGGTTCTTAGCAGATGCGGGTCCGGCGCGAACGGGTGATATTGCGTCCGGAGTGCCGACTGACTTGACGGTGTCAGCGGTTCGTGAGCGGTTGTGGGTGCTGATGGGGCTCGACAACTTGGTCGAAGCCCGCGACCGGCAGATCGTCGATAAGGACGTCGAGACCGGGGAATGGGGGCTCACCGAGCAGATCGAGAACTCCGCTCGTGGGCACATCCCAGATGACCCGCAGTTGTTGCTCCAGCGTATGGAGGACGAGAAAGTCCGACAGGCACTCGACCGCGGGTGTGATCGCAACGACGTCATCAACGTGTTCGATGTCTCGCGTCGGACGACGTTCAACAAGCAGAAGCGAGCCTGTGCGTACGACTTCCCGTTTGCCGCGTTCAACCGCGGGGGACGGCCGACGACCGACAGCGACCGGTCGGAACGCAGTCCCGCCACGACCGACACAGGAGAGGACGACGGTGATGAACAGCAGCGGCTTGACGCAGCCCCCGAACAGGACACAGACTCGGTGGGCCGAACTGAAACGTGGGGTGCGACTGAGACGACTCCCGAATCGGAGCCCTCGAATGAGAGCGTGGAGGGTACTGATCAAGCGGTGAGTGAGAACGGTGCAGATGACGAGCTGCGCGTGCATCTGCAGCACGCAATTGATGCGCTACAAGAGGTAGAGCAAGGGCTGTAACTGAAATACGAGCTAGTCGGAGACTCGACCGGACTGGGATGTATCACCTGTTTTTATTGATACAGGTGCTCTAATTACGAGCAATCAATGTGCCGGTGCTGCTTGACGGAATATGTGAGAATCACACCGGAGTGTAGACCCTAAATGAGCGAAATACCGTTTCCGGAAGCGGAGAACCTCGACAAATTACCTAAAGACAAACGCGTATCCAGGATGGCTGAGTTGCTCGAAGACAGTCAAGAGATAGTCGCTCTTTCCATCGGTAATACGACCGGTGAGTTACCAAAGACCGGCTCCGTTGCCCGAGGTACGTATCCTGGTGACACGGAAGCAGAAGCTCTCGGTCGAGCCTACCACATCCGTGACCAGATTCGAGAGAATGGTGGCGAGGCTGAAGTCACATACATCGAACCTGTCGCCTACATCGATGGGACGACTTTTCATGAGGTTGAGATTGAGGTCATTGAAGGAAGTGAATAACTAGGTGGTGCTTGCGGAGTGACGGTGGGTTGTGAATGAGACATATTACTGTAGCGTTGGAAACGGGTGGTATGGATACGGCCGAGATCCGGGAGTGGGCGAAATCATACGACGAAAGTTACGATGAGGAACTCCACGAGATTGAACAGACGCTCCATGAAGCGCTACAAGCACAGGAGTACATTACGCAAGGACAGCTTCGTGATGTAGTCACGTGGAAATTGGATAACCAAGCGGGGCGTCGAAGCGGGAATATTGAACGAGTGAATTTGGTTCCCGGTGAGTTTGTGCGCCGGGTAAGCGAGGCTGCCTTGTTGGTTGACGATCCAGAGGTGCAACTCAAGACGTTGTCCTCGATTCCTGGAATTGGGTATGCGACAGCGACAGTCGTGCTTACGTTCTATGACCCTGAGCGGTACGCTGTGGGGGATCGATACATGGTGGATTTGTTCTTCGGTGAAGATCGGCAGATGCGGGTGACGGATTATCCAAAGCTGCTCTCGGAGTTGCATGACCGGAATCCGGGAGGGTTCGGTCTCCGAACGGTGGAGAAAGCGTACTATCAGCGGTATCGAGAAGAGAACGATATCGCGTAGGCCAACGGTTGAGGGCTGCTGGTGTACAGAATATCGCGTGATATGTAGTTACTCAACGGATGAACTTGGAGGTGTTAGAGAGGTTTCGTCCCGTGGTTTCGTCGCTCCTGGATCGTATCCTGCGTCTTGAAGGTTCGAAAGGACATCGTGGATGGTGTCGAGAGTGTCATACAGGTTTTCTGTGGTACGGCCGTCGCTGAGGAACTCGTTACTATCTGTGTTCTCGACGAGGAGGTTGGCGTGCGCGACGTCGTTGCGGAGGTCGGTGACTTCGTGGAGACGGGAGTCTGCACCGCCTTTCGTAGAGAAGTCGCAGGTTTGCCAGCAGGCTTCGACGCTGGTGACGATGGTTTCGAGCGTGGAGAATTGTGCGTAGTGGATCTCGTCTAACGCGACGTTGGCGGCTTGTGCGTCTTCGTACCGGTCTTCGATGTCGTCGAGTTCGTCTGCGGTGACGGGCGTGGTTTTCCAGTCTGGTTTCTTGTCGAGGATGAGCTCGCGGAGGTGTTCTTCGAGGTAGGTGATGCGGTCGAAGAGGTAGATGCGTACTGGGGCGGTGTTGAGATCGGCGCGGGTGAGGATGCCGGTGACGTTGTTGTGGCCGCCGAGGAAATAGACTGGTTGCTCGATGAGTGCGGACAGGACGTCGGTGAATGAGGTGTCGCCGCTGATCATGTGGCCGATGGTCAGCGGGGTGAGGTGGTCGTCGAGGGTGTTGCCGTCGTCGTCGGTTGTGACGTCATCTTCGTGGATAAATCCGATTGGGTCGTCGTTCGCGTAGACCGGGGCGGCGTCGTAGCCGTTCTCGGCGAGCCACTCGGCGGCGGTGCGTGGTGGCGTGTCGTGTTGGAGGTGTTCGACGGAGTGGGTGGCGAGTTCAGCTGCGGTGCAGTCGTAGAGGTCGCGGGGCATATTGCCCGGTGGGACGCCGAGGGTAGTCAAAATGAGGGTGCGATAGTGAAGGGGCGAGGTACCAACCCACCACAAAGTTAATACCTGTAAGGCATATATTTCTATTTGATTATGCCTAAAAGGGCATTTTGAGTCGGCGGGGGCGAGTATCGAGTACGGTGCTGCGGGCTGCCTCTTCCCCGTCGGCGACCTGGATGCGACAGTGCTCCAGTACCGAGATGCCCAACTCGCGCTCGACGACGTCGATGGCTCGGACGTCATCGTCGTCGCCCCAACGAGTCTTGCAACCAGTTACTTCCTCACTCAGCACGCGCTCACCGCAATTCCCGTCGACAGTCTCTCCACTGCAGTTCAGACCCGGCTCGCCAACGAGCTTGACGACCCCGTAGACACGTTCGAGTTCATCCAGATCGGCAAGTGGAACAGTACCAGCGCAAATCACTCACTCGCCGAGTTTACCGACGCCTGACCATCAACACTTGGACGTACTGACGCAAACAGCGCCAGCAGTACACGACTCTCAATGACTAAGACACTCGCCGACGAGTATCCCGAAGCCGCCACGTACATCCAGCAAGCCGTCGACGAACACGGCGAAGACTGGGTGCTGGAACACTATTACGAGCAACTGTACCCGCTCGGACGAGTGATAGCGATGCCCGAGAAGGACGAACTCCCGTTCTACGACGCGGACGAGCACGACACGATGACGGAAGAGGAACGGATCGAAATGTACCGGGCGTGGGCTGAGTACCGGGAGAACCTCCGTACCGGAACGAAACCTAGCGAGTGACTGCGACCCTACATTTTTCGCAGCGGTAGTCGTTGATGACGTATGGATTTGGATCGGGCGCGTGGTGCGTTACTTGGATTAGCGTCTGGGGATGCGCTTGGCCGGCCAGTCGAGTTTACGTCTGCGTCGGAGATCTCCGCTGAGCACGGACGGCTTGACGAGATGGTGGGGCACGGCACGTGGAACCAACCGGCTGGGACGATCACGGACGACACCGAACAGGCGCTGTGTATTGCTCGAAGTCTCGTCGAACACCAAGCGTTCGAGCCGGCGGATATCGCTGACCGGTTTGTCGCGTGGTACGACAGTGGCCCGTTCGATATTGGAGGAATGACGAGGCGGTCGCTCACCCGGCTCAAACGCGGCGACGCGTGGAACAAGGCGGGTCAGCACGTGTGGGAGAACAGTCCGGAAGGGCAGAATGCGGGGAACGGGAGTGTGATGCGGTGTCCGCCGCTCGCCATCCCGTACGCGACGGAGTGGGATCGACTCGCCGAAGTGAGCCGGCAGTCCTCACAGATTACGCACGCTGACCCGCGGTGTACTGAAGGCTGCGCTGTCCTGAATCTCACAGTGGCTGGCCTCCTCGACGACGCGGACGCGCCGTTGCAGGATGCGCTCGATTCCGTCGGTGCAGACGCGCCTGGTGAGCTTGTGGCGGCGCTCGAACCACTCGCTCGTGGTGACTCACCCTCCACGCTGGAAACGTCAGGGTACGTCGTGCATTCACTACAGACGGCACTCCACGATGGCCTCATCGCGGACAGTGCTGAGGACGCGATTGTGACGGCGGTCAATCGTGGCGGTGATACCGATACGATTGGGGCGATTGCTGGCGCAGTCGCTGGCGCGCGGTTTGGAGCGTCACAGCTTCCGGATCGGTGGCTTGCTGCTATCGATGAGACTGACGAACTCGAATTACTGGCGGAGCAACTCGCGGCGGTATGATACAGGTGACGGAAGGAACACTCCTGTTTTGTGTCGGTGTCGAAGACATATTTAGAGTCTATGTATTATGAGCGGCTGTGGAGACGACTTTCATCAAAATGACTCTCAACGACTACCTTTATACCGAGAGAGGATTTAGACTCTATGTACGCTGAGCGGCTATGGAGTCAACAAACGACGAAGAGACTCAACGGAAGAGCCTGTCGACGCGTGAGTCGCGGGCACTGTCACGGCTCGCAAGCGAGAACCGGCAGGTCATCAGTATTAGTGACATCGCGGACGCGCTTGACATTCCGCGGAAGTCGGCAAAGGACATGGCGTATGCCCTCAAGGAGAAAGGGTGGCTTGAGCGGATCGCGCACGGGAAGTATCTGATTCTCCCGCTCTCTGCCGGTGAGAACGCCGTGTATACCGAGCACGAGTTCGTGATCGCGTCAGCACTTGTGGAGCCGATGTATATCGGGTACTGGAGTGCGTTGAATCACCACGGGCTGACCGAGCAGATGTCTCGCACAGTGTATGTCGTGACGACAGAGCGCGCCCAGGAGCGTGAAATCCACGGGGTCACGTACCGTCCGGTGACGGTTACTGAGCAGAAGTTCTTCGGGTATCAACCGACTGCGGTCGGGTCGAACCAGGTGAATCTGTCGAGTATCGAAAAGACGCTGGTCGATTGCGCCGACCATCCGGAGTTCTGCGGGGGTATCAGCGAGCTTGCGAAGGCAATGCAGAACGCCGTCGACACACGCTGTTCGTGGGAACGCGTCGTTGAGTACCTGCGGCGGGTTGGGAATGGTGCCGCAACCAAACGACTCGTGTATCTCGCCGACCAGTTGGACATCGACCTTCCGGAGTACCAGGACCTCGTCGAGAGCTTCACGACCGGGTACCCACTGCTCGATCCGACGAGAGAAGCGACGGGAACCCGGGACAGCACGTACCAACTCCGCCTAAATGTTGACCCCGAATCGCTCCTTCCTGGTGACTTCTCATGATTTCCGAAGCGCAACTCCGACGGCTGGCCAGAGAGCTGGATGTTCGACTCGGCTACGCGGAGAAGAACTACGTCAATTCGTGGATTCTGTGGGCGATCTACACGAGTCCCTACGGTGACAACCTGCTGTTCAAGGGCGGCACTGCGCTCAGCAAGTTGTACTTCCCGGAGACGTGGCGCTACTCGGAAGACCTCGATTTCGGTGTCGAGGGAGAGTATCACGGGAGCGAAGCGGGGTTGCAACGCGCATTGGAAGACGCGACCATCGCCTCCGATATCGACTTCGAGGTGACCAAACACCGCGAACTGCAGAAAGAAGCGTATCCGACGCACTACGTCGATATTGATATTCAGTACGACGCTGTGCTCGGTCACAAGAACACGACGAGTCTGGACGTGATGATCGATGAATACGTGGCGTTTGCTTCGGTGGACCATCGCCACGGTTACCAGGATGTCCCGGAATTCGAGCTGACCGCGTACAGCTTGGAAGAAATCTTCGCGGAGAAGTTACGAGCACTCTATCAGCGGTCACAGGCGCGTGACTACTACGACCTGTATCGGATGCTTACGGAGGCTGACGTTGATGACTCGGTTATTCTTCCGGCATTCATGCGGAAGTGCGACCACGACGGGCTAGACATTGACCTTCGGGACGGGCTTCCTGGAGAGAAACGGGACGAGATTCGTGACGGTTGGCAGAATACGCTTCCTGATTTGGGTGCAGACCTCCCCGGGTTCGGCACCGTGTATGACACACTCGAAGACTACGTCGATTCGCTAGTAGACGAGCAGCAACGCTAGTTCTGGAAGTGGGCAACGGCAGGACCGAGTGCCCGGGTGCGTTGGCTTTCGGTCACGTCGTACCGTTCTGCTATGCTATTGCGCCGGTGTCTTCGGCGATAACCGTTCCAGCTTCACAGACAGGGCATTGTTCGTCGTCGAGTTCATCAATGGTCTTGACCGCGTTCGACCGGCACTCAGGACACGCTTTCTCATCTCTATCCAAGTCCAGATCTACCTGGGTTTCACAGTGGATGCAGAAGCAGTACGTGTTGAACCCGGTGCGACGGTCAATCTCTTCTTGGGATGCGTCCTCGCCGATCACTTCTCTCGCTCGCCCTATTTCCCCGGGATGTGGACAGTGGACGCGTTCGTCGTCATCCGCAATCGCGTACATGTAGTACCCCCAGCCGGACGGCATCTTGAAGTCACAGTCCGAGTTCGTACAGTAGAAATCGAATATTTGGGGCATTGATGCGCCATTCACCGGGATGCCAGTAATCTGTTTCCCAAACCCGAATCGCCGTCAGGTAAATCTTGTTCGGGGACCGTTGCTCAACTCGCTCCAGCGAGACGGGTGTAACCCGGTTCATCGAGCATCGATTGGTACGCGTGATCGATATCTCGGCCCGAGAGGTGGACGTAGCGACCGGGGACGCGTGACCCGGGAACCCACCCGAACCAGACGCACATCTGTGCTTCTGTGAGGTAGTTCGCTAGGTAGGTTGCGCGACTATGTCTGAAATGGTGGGGATTGACGGATTTTTCAATTCCGACGCGCTCTCGCGCCTTGTTGAGAATCCGTAGTCGGATGTATTGGTAGCTGATCGTTTCATCTGGAGAGCCTTGCTTTTCGTCGATTTTGCACCATAACGGCGCATCTGGCCGTCTGTTGGGATGGGCTGAAAGCCACGAGTCGAAGTACGATTCAGATTCGAGCAGTAGTAGTCGGCGTGAACCGGTCTTCCCTGCAACGACGACTTGCTTTCCCAGTGTCGTGTTCTCGATGTGGCTTACTTGGAGGTCGATGAGTTCGCCAATCCTGGCTCCGGTTTCCCACAGTACAGCGATGAATGCGCGGTCACGTTCGTTGCGACACGCATCGACTAACGCCTGGACATCGCGTGGTGTGAGGAGACTTTGTGGGAGGATTCGTTTCTGCTCTACCGGCCCGCGCCGGATCCACTTGGTTTCCTCGGGGTCCTCGCCATCGTTCATCCACTTCCAAAACTGCTTGATCGCCTGCTTGTAATCAACGACTGTCGAAGCGCTCGTTCCGCGGGTGTACAGCCACGCGACGAGATCCACGATATCGTCTTTGTCGAGTTCCGTAAACGGGGTCTGACCGACGTGGTCAGTGATGATTTTGAAATGAGAGAGTACTTTTTGTTGTTGTGCGGGACTGATGTCCGCGAGAACCATGTCCCTGTGATACGCCTGAACCAGTCGCTTATTCTCCGGGTGGATATGCGTGGCTGACTCAACGTAGTTCAGTACTCGGGCGGCTGCCGCTTCGTAGTCCATCGTCGGCATGCCATCCAGACAGGGTCTCTACGGAGATAATCCGCGCGATAAGCGCGTCCAATTGTTGTTCGATTCCCGTGGGTCACATCGAGATATTCAGCCGTGGCCACAGGCCTTGGCGATATATTCGTACTGTGAGTCGCTCCCGATTGCTCTCAGTTGGCGTGTCTTTTTCGGCCCTCCCTGCGTTTCGATTGGGATCGATGAGCGCCCCTCAGCTTCCAGCCCATCCACGGCGTTGGACGTGTTAATAGTTGCTGCGAAGTCGCGTTGGAAAGCCGATCATTGTCCTCAAGCTGGATTAGACCTTCAGCATATGATCGTAGATTCGTTCAGTGGTCTGGATACTGCGATGTCGTAATCGATTCCGGACATCGTAGAGCGTATTTTCGTCTTCTTCGTTCATCATTCTGTAGGCGACGCTATGTCGGAGTGCGTGCGGTGTCACGTCACTGGCGTCACCTCGGGTGCCATCAATCTTGTATGGACGCACCTCTGCTTCCTCAGCGACCTTGTGAAGCATATTCCGAACGCCTTGTTCAGAAATCCGATTGGAGGATCGAGACGGGAAGAGTGCTTGCGGGTCTTTCCAGCGGGAGTTGAGATATGCTGAGAGCAATCGTGCCGTGTCCTTCGATAGTGTGAGGGTCACAGGCGGTGGGGAATTTTCGTTCGGGTAATCCTTCTGGAGGTCTGTCGGGAGATAGAGTTCCGAGTTTCCGTTTCGAAGCAACGGCTTGTCAATCTGGACGAGTTCTCCAACGCGGAGTCCAGTATCGTACGTGAACGTGATGATCGCTTCGTTACGTTGTTGGAGGTATTCTGCACCGGTGGTGTAGCATGCTGATCGGAGTGCTTCGACTTGGTCCGGTGTCATCCATACCTTCGCGCGAACTTTGGAGTTTGCAAGACTGCTCATTTCGGGATGCCCTCTTTATATACTTCTATTGGCCTGGACGCCCTTAACTTTGGAGTCTACAAAGAGACTCCAAAGTTGAGGAACGAACTTCTCGACTGAGCTTCTCTTTGCTGCTCACGACTCGGTTATTTGTTCATCAAGGAGCTCCCGGAGATAGGAACGACTGGCAACGCCGACCTCAATCCCGCGAACGTAGTCTTCTTCGCCAAAGACTTTGACGCCAGCTGAGCGTTGGGTGAATCCCTCAATGAGGACGAGACAGATACACTCGGTAACTGCAGATTTGCTATGCGCTTCGACAGCAGTGCTGACGTATCGATCGAAGTGGGCGTCCGGGTCCTGTTCCGGTCGGGGATCAGCCGCTCGTTCTAAGGTGAGCTCAATGACGTCATCGACGGAGGGATGGGCCGAGTTTCCCGTATTCTCCCGCACACGATACGTTTCGTCTGTGGACATGGCGACACGTTCTATTTCGAGTGGCAAAAGCACAGTTGGCGATCAATCGAGAACCACGTCATCGAAGGTTTTCTTCTCCCACGACCTACGATGAGGCATGCATTCAAATCACGTCGGATCTGACTGGACAGTCGAGTGGGCGACACCTACGCCAGATGGTGACGGGTATCTGGATAACTTGGTGTTGAGCCGTGATCAGGCACGTGCCTATGGCGACGAGCTTGTGATGTCTTTACGCGTGGACGAGGAGATGTTGCAAGAGCGGGGGATAGATCCTACTGAGCCGTTTGCCTGGAAGATTGAGGACGGTGAGTTACTGACAAAGCAGATTTCGCGCCAGGCGTTCGAAACCGTTGCAGAGAGTGATCGAGATGATGCCGGGTATGCCAGTCACGTACTGGACGGGCGAGCGAGACGACGGATAAGCGACACACGGTAGCCGCCGGTCGGAGGCGAGACACCAGCCGTGCTTGAAGTCGCCTCGGCAATAGAGGGCTGTTTCTGCTGTCACCGAATTATATCTGGGGACAATCGTCAATTAGCCAATTCTCAGTTAGCCTATTCTGTATTAGGCTATTCGAGAGTTTTATCTGGTTGGGCGGCAGTCAAAGGATATGGAGCGATTCGTGGATCGGGAAGATGAACTCAGTCGGCTTCGAGACTGCTATGAGTCGGACGACGCTGATATGGTCGTGATTTTCGGGCGTCGTCGTCTCGGGAAAACCGAACTCGTCCGCGAGTCACTAACAAACCGCGATGACGCCGTTCTGTACCAAGCGACTGAAACAACCCGGCAAATCCAACTGGACGCGTTTGTGGATGTAGCGGCTGAGTCGTTTCCTGGGATTGACCGGATCGAGAACGAGTGGGAATCGCTGCTTGGGTATCTCGCTGACCAGGATGCGGTCATCGTGCTGGACGAGTTCCCGTACCTGATTGACGCCGACGAGAGTCTTCCGTCGGTTATCCAGCGACTCTGGGATCAGGAGTTGCGTGACACGGGCGTGACGCTCGTGCTCGTCGGATCCTCGATTAGTATGATGGAGGAGGCGACACTCCTCGGGAACAGTCCGTTGTATGGCCGATTCACCGAGAAGATCGATCTCCGCCAGCTCAACTTTTCTGCCGTGCGGACGTTCTTTCCCGAAAGCTACACCCCCGAACAACTGCTGTTCGCGTGGGGCGTGTTCGGCGGGACACCGTACTACTTGGACGGCATCGACCTGGATGGTGACCTCGGAACAGTCATCCAGCAGTCGCTGCTGTCACGGCAGGGATTCCTGCATGACGAACCGGAGTACGTCCTTCGGACTGAGTTGACTGAACCGAACCGGTACTTTGCTATTCTGAAGGCGATCGCGGCCGGGAACACGACGTCGAATGAAATCGCGCAAACGGTCGGGATCGAGAGTAAGCAGATTTCGACGTATACGCAGAAACTGGAGCGGCTACGGCTGGTCGAACGGGAGGTGCCGGTGACGGAAGATAAGGCGAAGTCACGGCGCGGGCGGTACCGGATTCTCGATCCGTTGTTCAGGTTTTGGTTCCGGTTCGTCTACGGGAACGAAGACCGCTACGAGCGATTGGGTGCCGACGCCTACGAGACGGTTATCGAACCGGAACTAGCGGATTTCGTGAGCCCGGCATTCGAAACTCGGTGTCAAGATATCTTGCCTGATCTCTATCCCGATACGATGTTCACCGACATCGGACGCTGGTGGTACAACGAACACGAAGTGGATGTCGTCGGGCTCACCGCAAACGGGACGATGGTGACGGGCGAGTGCAAGTTCACGTCTGCACCGTTCGATTACAGCGCGCTCGCCTCACTTGAATCCCACACGGAGGAAATTCGATGGTCGCCCGATGGTACAGGCGTTGAGCACGAGTATGCGTTGTTCGCCCGGAACGGATTCACGCAGTCTGTTCATGATTCGGCAGCCGATCGTGACGACCTGCAGTTGTTCGATCTTGAGCAAATCGTTGACCCGAGCGCGTCGCAGTAGGTGCGTCGAGAACTGTGGGATCGACCGATGTCGAGAGAATAGTGATCGACATCTTCGATTCTGTTTCCAAAGCGTGTGCTGCCCATCAGTCGGCGCGTACAAGCAGGCCCTTAGTTGCGCAGGAACAATGGAAGCTGTGGAATCGCGGGACTACTACTGTTCGTTACCGGAGTTCTGCGCCACAGTTCGGACAGAAGCGTTCGTCGCCGTCCAGCAGGTGGAGACACTCGACACAGACACGGTTGCTTGGCGGCGTGGCGATATCTTCGAGGAAGTCCATGGCTGTTCGGTCCTCGACACCTGGTCCGTAGCCGTCAGCATAGCCCGGCAGCGTCGAAGCCCACTGGACAGTCCCTTCGTCATCAACGAGTGCGATGTTGCCGGCAATATCGAACTTGCCGTACCGTTTGAACCCTTCCGAGGGGGTCGGTTCGATGGACTGGTTTAGGGCACGGTTCCGTTTGAGATCGCGTTCGTAGATGTCTTCTGGCGTCGAAGCCCGCACCTCACCGGGGAACTCCGTGATCGGCCCATGCTGTTCGTCGATACGGTCAATCTCCACCACGATACCGTGGTTGTCGTGGAGCGTCCGTAACAGTTGGAGAACGTACTCGTGGTGTTCACGAATGTCGGAATCAGCGTAGTATCAGTACCTCACAAAGCGTCCTCAGTTGAGTCAGTCTGAGGTCTGATTTCTGTTGCGGAGTGCAGTGACCGACCGCG
>ENA-ORCS01000761-ORCS01000761.1-marine-metagenome-genome-assembly--contig:-NODE-761-length-17667-cov-3.087948_pt1 | contig 17667 bp, 22 predicted proteins | sample MGYA00237781_ERZ508513 | MGnify/ENA primary metagenome ERZ508513 (study PRJEB26184, sample SAMN06268793) | marine metagenome | isolation source: Eden Landing Ponds, San Francisco, CA, USA | place...
GACCGTGTCCCCATCATCACCGACCACGGCCAGCGAACCGATCCGCAACGCACAAACGGCGTCCCGCCCCAGCGCGGGTATGACCGTCGTCGACGCGCTGCCGCCGCGGCCGCTGGAACCCCAGGAACTGCTCCAACTGAACGACGCCGAGGCGCTCGAACTGGCCGTCCCGATCGAGGACGAGGGCCGTGCCTCCGGCGTGCTCGTCGCCACCGGAGAGTGGGTGAAAGGCCTCGCCTTCGACGCCGACGCAGAGTCGTGGACCGTCGTCGAGACCGTCAGCCTCGACGAAGGCGTCGAGCGCGTCGACGGCTTGCAGGCCTGCGAGGCGGCCATCCTTCGATTCCGCGGCGACGACCCCGAGGAGATGACGGCCGAGAACGCACCAGGAACGTACGAACCGCAGGTCGACCAGTCGGCCGGGGCCGACGATGCTGCCGGAGCCGAGGACGAGTAGCTGTCGACGAGGACGGATCGACGGCCGACCAAACCGGATGACAATCGAGCGTACCTTCTAAAACCTTCGCGACGTAGGCCCGAGTGAGACGATGTACGACAAGATTCTCGTTCCGACTGACGGAAGCGCCGCGACCGAGGGCGCAGTCGAACACGCCATCGAACTCGCGAAACAGTACGACGCGACGGTACACGCGCTGTACGTCGTCGACACGGGTGCGTACTCCTCGCTGGAGATGGGCTCGGATATCGTCATCGAGGCCCTTCAAGAGGAAGGCAACAGCGCGGTCGAGAAGGTCGAAGCGCGCGGCGAGGAGGCCGGCGTGGACGTCGTCACGACTGTCGAGACACTCGTCCCCTCGTCACGGTGTACCGAGTGGCAAAACCATCGTGAATAATCACCATGTTCGCGAACGTGTACCACGATATTTTCGGGATTCCAGAGTACAGCCGACGAATCGTCAGCCCTATTTATAAACAGAGCAGTAGACTTTGTGCGCTGTGCGGTCGTGTCCCACACAACGTTTAATACTCCTGTCCTATTGTAACCTCGTATGGACTCCACGTGTCCCGCCGCATCGCGCATTGCCGGTCAAACGACCTCCGACTCCGGCATTCTCTTTACACCGATGTGGCAGACATTTAAACGGGAGTTCAATATCGGACGAAATGGGCTTCGCGTGCGGAGCGCCCGCACCCCGCTGTCCGAATTGCGACCCTATCACCGCTTGGGCCATGGTGACGGCCAGTAACATCGAATGAGTGTCTCACGCCACCCAGTCGCCCTTCGCCTCGAGCAACAGGTCGGGGGTGCCACCCGTCTGCTCGCCACCGTCATGGGACTGCCCCTCATCGACGGCATCTTCCCCGCGCTCATCATCGCGGGGGCGCTGACGACCACCGCGGGCGACCCCTCGGTTACGGGCATCCTCCAGCCCGGCCTTCTCATCTTCGGCGGGTCGGCGACGGTCGCGGTCATCCTCGCCGAGATGGACGGCACGCGCCGCGAACAGCTCACGTCCATCCTCCTGCTCGGCGCACTGCTCGTCCCGGTCGCCGTCGCCGAAGCCGCCGTCGCCGAGACCATCGAGACGCTCCTGAACTTCGAGGTGTTCCACCGCTTCGCCGGTCTCGTCATCCTCGCCGTGGCGGCGAAGACGGCCTCCTCGAAGGTCGGCGAGTACCTCCCGTCGCCGAGCATCATCATCGGCCTCGGCCTCGTCGCGAGCTTCGAGCCCGCCGGGTTCGAACTCATCGTCACCCCCGACCCGATGCGTCTGTTCAGCGCCGGCGCGGCGGCCGGCACGGGCGTCGGCTTCGCCGGTGCCATCGCGCTGTTCGCCCCGCGGCTCCGCGGCAACGTCGACATCGACCTCTTCCGCTTCGGAAGCTCGGTCGCCCTCGGCATGCTGGCGCTCGAAGTGCTCGGCCTGATGCCGACGCAGGCACCCGTCGCACTCGGCGTCCTCGGCGTCACCGCGCTGTTCGCGTTCGACCCCGGCTCCGAGGGCGAGGGCGCTGACCTCGACGAGTTCGTCGACGACGCCCCTGCCACCGAGTCGGCCACGCCCGATGCCAACGCCGACGGAGCGGTCGCCGACGGCGGCGACGACGTCGAGACGTCCGAGGACTACGACGAGTTGGTCGACGACGACGACGACGACTCCAGTCCGGGGTACGGCTACCCCGGCGAAGAGGAGTCCCGCGCGCCCTGGCTGTAACCCGCCGGGTGACTTTTTCTCCCGGCCGACGAACTCCGTCGCATGCGACGGAGCTTCGATATCCGAACTGAGCGCCGGCTTCAGGTTGTCGACGTGACCGACGAGGTCGAGGCCGCGCTTCCACGGGAGTACGACGGCGTCTGTACGGTCTTCTCGAAACACACGACGACCGGTGTCTGCGTCAACGAGGCCGAATCGCGACTTCTCGGCGACATCGAGTCGATGCTCGCCGAGGCGGTCCCCGACGACGGCTGGGCCCACGACGAACTCGACGGCAACGCCGACTCGCATCTCCGGGCGCTCCTCGTCGGCAACGGCGTCTCGATACCCGCCGCGGACGGCGACCTCGACCTCGGTCGGTGGCAGTCGGTCCTCCTCGTGGAGTGCGACGGGCCGCGCACACGGACCGTGACGGTGGCGACGACCTGAGACTGTTCGAAGCGCGGCCTCGCGGCCACCGGGACCAGCGAAACCGACGCCGACCGCTGGCGGAGGGCTTACTTACTTCGGGACGGTTGCACGGGTATGAGCAACCGCGTCGTACAAGGACGGATGGTCACGGCCGAGACGCTCGCCGAACTCGTCGAGGGCGAGCGCCCGATGGACGCCGAACCGATTCAGGACGCCGACTTCGACTGCCCGGAGTGCGGCGAGAACGTCATCCAAGTGGGCTACATGCCGAGCGTGACGGAGTTCGTGACGGCCTACAAGTGCCAGGAGTGCGACTGGGCCGACGACGACCGCGACGAGTAGAATCGAAACCCCTTTAAGAAAAATCGCCATACGAGAGAGTGCAGACAGAACGAATCGGGGCTGTGGCCAAGCCCGGCATGGCGACTGACTCCAGAGGCTTGGCGCCCGGGACGACACTCCAGCTGATATACTGAGCGGCCGACTGATCATCGGTCGTGTTGACGACCCTCTGGAGTTCCGAGGTGCCCACCGGAGATATCAGTCGATCGGGGGTTCAAATCCCTCCGGCCCCACTCTAAACTTAATCCTTTCGTAGGGTTTTATTTAGTAGCAGAGGCGCTGTACCGCCGGTTTAGCGGAACCCGGGAGGTGCGTTCTCTGTGAGCGATTCTCCACCAGAGAAGAGCGACAGCGCCGTCGACGACGGGGACGGCGACCTCTGGTACGACGCCGAAGTCGATGAGTCGGAACTGGGGAAGAAACGACTCGATGGACTCTCACCCGTGCCGACAGAGCACGGGAGGAAAGTCGCGTTCAACGCACTTCCTCCAGAGGCGTCGCGCGGCTCGGGACGCTACGATAACTACTGGACGGACCCAGACCCGCCCTACGAGCCAAAGAGTCACGTCATCGACGGCTCCTACCGGGAACCACCAGCGAAAGAGGACAGCTGGCGGCTCATCCGCTACAACTGTGGAAGCTGTAAGAAGCGGTGTCTCGTCGACCACGCCGAGCGCGCCGCGAAGCTCCGGCAGTGTAGGGACTGCGCTCGGGTTCCCGCCCTCGACGACAAGGTGAGAGACCACCGTCTCACCAGTCTGTTGTGGGCGCACATGGCCGCCCGAGATTCCACCGCAAGGTCCGGAGAGGCGACGACCGTCCTGCCCGCGCCGAGCGCCCCGAGGCGCGGGAGGGAGGAGCCCGCCGGAAGCGAGGGCTCGCCCCTCGACCCGGAAGCCGGGCCGCACCGAGGGGTCACCGACCCCGAGGGACGTGAAAAGCCCCAGCGGCGTCTGAGCGATTACGTAGTCGCGGACGGCGGGGAGCGTGAGTAGCGATGGCGACCAGCCCACCGGAGGAGTCGAAGGGACTCAACCGGGGGCTGAGCCTTGGCCCTCCAAGGAGACTAACTCTGTAGAGGCTCAACGCGAGCGTTCACGGGACTCTAGCGAACCCGACGAACTCGTACACGAACGAGTTCTAGAGTTCGCGCAGAAGTACCCGGAACTGGCCGAGATGTCCCTGTGCGAAACACACGGGCGCAAGCTGAGACGCATCGTTACGGAAGCGGACTGGCGAGACCAGTGGGTCGAACCAGAACAGCCCACCGAAAACGCGTTCCAAGTGACGGAGCTAGCGAAACGTGAAGCCTCGACGTGGGCGGACGCTCTGAGTGCCTTCCTCACCGCGCACGCACGGTACGACGGACTCCGCGCCCGGTTCGCCAACGAACAGGGCGACGAGTTCGAGATACCGCTGGTAGATGCGTGGGGAGAAGAGTACTCGAAGAAACAGTACGCACGGGCGATGGCGCTCCAGCGGCAGATGGCCGGCGGCGACCGACCGAGTGGCGGTGAATCAATCGCGGCGTGGGACTCGCCCGCGACCGCGATGCTCACCCTCACCGCGTCGTCGGTTCCTGACGGGACTCGGGTACCGCCGGTAGAACATGCTGACGCCGTACACGACTCGTTCTCGTACGACGGCGTACGCGACACACTCCGCAACACGATGGAGTATCATCTCGGGCTCGACGCCGACCAGTGGGGCTACTGGCTACAGGCAGAGCCGCACGGAATGGACGGCGACGGGAGCGGGATGAACGCGTGCTACACGCATCTCCACGTGGGCGTGTACTTCGATACGGAACCGCTGGGACTCGACGACGACCTGCACAGCGTCGGCTCCGAGTTCGAGCGGGTCATCGACAAACACGTCGAAGTGTGCGAGTACGCCGGTCGGTCGGCACACGACTACGATACGATAACCGACTACGTAGAGGAGTCGAACGGCTGTATCTCCCTGAACGCGAGCGTGGAGAACATGGGTTCGTACCTCGCGGCGTACATGGGCGGATACACCGAGGAACTCCTCGACAAGCCAATCGAGTACCTCGCGTGGGGCTCGATTTACTGGTCGGCGGCGCGCCGTCGAACCTCACGCTCGAAGGTGCTCACCGAAGCGATTGCCGCGGACGCCTGCGAACAGCGGGCTGAGTCCGACGAGTCGAACCAGACCGACGCGCACGGCGACGCGGTCGTGTGGGACGACGGCCGTGGCCCTGATGTTGTCTGTGAATGCTGTGGTTCTGGATGGGCGATAGACCAGTCGCGGCTCGACGCGCCTGTCTCCGACGACGACCTGAGCGACGCCCTCGACGCCGAAGGAGAGTCGGACGAGACTGAGCGCGAGCTGACGCTGGCCGAACGCTGGCCGACCGCGACCGCGGCGGCGAGCGTCGGAGAGTCGACCACGAAGACTCGAATACGGAAGCGCGTCGAAACGGAGTTGAAGTACTGTAACGATGTACCAACGGTAGCCGAAATGCTCGGCCGGAACATGATAGACCCGAAGCACGCCGAGTTCGTCGAATCGGTGATGAACGGCGAGGACGACTCCGAACCGGAATCGTTCCGCCGGGCGTCGCTCGATTCCGAGTGGCACCTAGAGGCCATCGTCGACCGCGACGGCGAGGAGCACGCGCCGAACGGCGGCGGCGTCGACATGGCCCCGCTGAAGCTCCCGGTACAGCGCATCCTCGACGAGACGAGACTACGGCACAGTCTCGGACGTGGAGAGATGTGGCGGTGCTCGAAGTGTAACTTCGCGTACCACGACGACGGGACGGTGCACGCACGTCACTTCGTCGAGGAGCACGGTATCACGGACCCAGAGAGCGCGGACCATGTACTACTGGTAGATGACTACTACGACGAAGACAGGGAGTGTATGCGGCACCCAGCGGAGCGGCACGACTCCGGATAAGAATCCTTATTCGGAGACGTGAATGCACAAGCAGAACGAGACACATCATCAGCGAAACCACCGGTTTCGCCACCCATCCACCCGCCCCCTTTACGGGTCAGGGTGGTGGGTGCTCACTCGTCGGCGTCGAGTTCGCTGGCGTCGAGCTCGCCTGAAACGTAGGCCTTGCCCAGCTCAGAAATCTCGTAGTAGCCTTCTTCACCGACCTTTTCGACGAGTCCGTACTTCTGCAGTCGCTTGAGCCGTCTCTTGATAGTCGAACGATGTGGAGACGCGATCTCCCTGCGTTCGAGGTTGAACAGAATCACCCGTGGTGGAACAGCGGCACCAGTATCGGCTAAGAACTGGAGGATAGGGTCATCGTACTTGCTCCACCAAGTGGGTTGCACGTCCACAGGGACACAGGTAAGTTTCTTAATGCTCACGGAAATGATAAGTTGGCCCTAAATGTTGCAGAATGCAACGAACAAGGTTAGGTTTATTGCGCAGTCCCACACAGAAGGAGAGTAACGGAAGCTACACGCGGACCTGACCGTGGTCGGGTCCATCCAGAATCAAAGCGGACCCAGTGTTGCACCACTGGCCCGCGGTGGCTCCCGTAAACAGGCTACGGAAGCATGTTCAACAACAATCCGAGGGGCCTTGAACCCCTACGAATCCCAGCAGAATCGACCTCGACGGTACGTCCGAGTTTCACTTTCGCTAGAACCTTCACTTTCACTCCGGGGAGTGGATTTGGGGTTTATACGTCTACCCACCAACGTCTCTCTCGGTTGAAGGTCCGGCACGGGGAGAAACAGTCTGACAGGACGCTCCCCGTGCGTATCGGTCCCGATACCGAAGCCATCGAACCCAGAAATCAGGAATCCGGGAGTTTGGAGCCTCGGAACCAAGAACCCATGACACACTACGAAAGCCCCCACCGTAAGCGTAGCGAACGGAGTGTAGCCGAACCGGAGGTGCGGCACGATGAGTAAGGAACTCACCGTGCTACAGCTGTCCGAGGAACAGCGGGAAGCCCTCGCCGATGGTCGAAGCGCGACCTTCGGTTTCGACGAGTCGATCATCTTCGTGACGCCGGAGGAGATCGACGCGGAGAGACTGGCCGACTTCCTCGACGCCGAGGTGAACACCCGGCGGGTGACGCGGGAGGTGCTGTGATGACCGACGAACTGCGGGACCTCTCACCACGTGAAGCGCGTGAGCGGTTCCTCGCTCGACGGGCGCAGACACAAGCGAAAGCGACGATTCGGTCGTACCGGAATCGGCTGAACGCGTTCGTTCACTGGTGCGAGTCGGAGAACGTGGAGTCGATGGCGGACCTGAACGGCTGGCTCGTCGACGAGTATCAGGCGTACCGTGAGAGACAGGGCATGTCGCCGTCGACGGTGAAGGGCTCGGTTGTCGCGCTACGGCAACTGGTGAAGTACTGCCACCGCATCGAGGCCGTCGACCCGGACCTGCTGGACAAAATCAAGGTACCGAAGCTCTCGAAGGCTCAGCAGACCAGCGACGAGACGCTGGCCGCTGAGGACGCGCTGAACCTGCTGTCGATGTACCGTGAGTCTCGTCGGCTCTACGGAACGGCGTGGCACGCGTTTCTGGAGGTGACGTGGCACACGGGCGCTCGGATGGGCGGCATCCGGGCGCTCGACCTCGGCGATTTCGATAGGGAAGAACGGTCGCTGGAGTTCCGTCACCAGCCGGAGACTGAGACGCCGCTGAAGAACAAGGAGGACGGCGAGCGTGTCGTCGGTCTCCCTGAGCCGGTGGTCGATGCTCTCGACGAGTACATCGCTCGTGAGCGGTCGGACAAGCGCGACGAGTACGGGCGCGAACCGCTGTTCTCCTGCCGACAGGGGCGACCGTCGCGGACGACGGTTCGGTCGTGGTCGTACCTCGGGACGCAACCGTGTCTGTACAGGGAGTGCCCGCACGGTCGGGAGCGTCACGCGTGTTCGTACACGACTCGCGGCGCTGGAAGTAAGTGTCCGTCTACCCGGTCACCGCACGCGATTCGGACGGGGTCGATTACGTGGCAACTCGACCGCGGGGTTCCGATTGAGCTTGTGGCTGAGCGTGTGAACGCGACGCCTTCGACGATTCGCCGGTACTACGACAAGGCGGACGAGCACGAGCGGTTCCGTGAGCGGCGTCGTGAACTGAGCGCATCTCTCGATATTCAGAACGATGACTGAGGGAGTGCGCGAATACGACGGTCTCACGGGCCACCGTGCCGCTGTCTGCCGATTTTACTCAACCCTCCGGCCCCACTCTAAACTTAATTCTAACGCAGGGTTTTATTTAGTAGCAGAGGCGCTGTACTGCCCGTTTAGCGGAACCCGGGAGGTGCGTTCTCCGTGAGCGATTCATCATCAGCGGAGGGCCCCGACATCGACGAACGACGACTGGAACCTCGGCGTATCAATCGAGACGTCTTCCGCGAGAGCCACGCCGCTCTCACAGGAGCACTGCGACGGCACCCAGTGCGACGCCGACGGCGACGACAGCCACCAAACGCGCCGCCCGCCTGTCGGGCACGCGAAAAACACCGGCCGCCATCACCGAGACGAACCCGCCGAGGAGCGCGCCCCGGACGAACTCGGAAACCCCCGTGACTGAGTCTGCCGGTACGAGCACCCGGAGCGCGACCAGTCCCACGAGTCCGACGAGAACCAGCGCGCCGTCGCGGCGGAGGTCCCGCGGCTGTTTCTCCATCGCGCCGAGATAGTGTACTCTGTTTGAAAAGAATTGGTGTCCGATTCGGAAGATATTACCACAAAAATACCAATCGATTATAGTCGCTCGGGGTGACGGCGCGGTATGGTACGGGACACAGCGCATCGACTCGCCGAGTACCTGAGCAGGCGCATCGGCGACGGGCTTCGGACGGTCGTCATCGCCGACGACGACGGGTACGAACTGGAATACATCCGCGACGACCTCTCGGAGCGGTACACCAAACGGATGCTGGCCGACGTCGTCTCCGATCTCCGAGTCGAAACGCCGTTTTCGACCCCCAGCATCGACTCACCGCCCGCCGGCGAGCGCCGCGCCGTCGTCTACTACTACGAGAACGCGTTCATCCTGCAGTTTTCGTTCTCCGAGACGGAGCAAATCATCATCAGCATCGGAACCGACGCCGGAACCGACCTCCTGCAGTTCATCGAGGACTGCCGGCGCATCGTCGACCGGAACAACTGAGCACCGGGGCGTTCCCGTCTCGGGCCCGCCGACCGCGGCGACGTCGCCGGGGCACAACGATTTTCTCTCACGCGCCCGAGGTGAGAGTGATGGAACTCGTCTCTGTCGCCGCGCTCGCCGAGAACCGCGTCATCGGCCGCGGCGGCGAACTCCCGTGGCCGAGTATCCCCGCGGACAAAAAGCAGTACCGCGCCCGCATCGCCGACGACCCGGTCGTCCTCGGCCGGACGACGTTCGAGTCGATGCGCGACGACCTGCCGGGGAGCGCCCAAATCGTCATGAGCCGAAGCGAGCGGTCGTTTTCGGTCGACACCGCCCGCCGCGCGGCGAGCGTCGAGGACGCGGTGGACATCGCGGAGTCGCTGGGCGCGGAGACGGCCTACGTCATCGGCGGCGCCGCAATCTACGCGCTGTTCCAGTCCTCCCTCGACCGGATGGTACTGAGTCGCGTCCCCGGCGAGTACGAGGGCGACGCGTTCTACCCCGAGTGGGACGACGACGAGTGGGAACTCGACTCGGAGACCGACCACGAGGGCTTCACGCTCCAAGAGTGGGTCCCGGCCGACCGCGACTGAGGACCGGGCCACGCCCGCGCGGCTGGCGTCCGCGCATCTCGCGGCGAGGGTCGCTGGGGCGCGTAGCTTGATACGCCGGAGGGCCGTAGCGGGCGACGATGCGCCCGAACGTCGACACGCGGATTCTCGCGCTCGCGCTGGCTCGGATGGTCGACGCCCTCGCCAACTCGTTTCTGGTCGTCGTCCTCCCGTTGTACATCGGGAGCCAACTGGTGTCGATGCCGTCTTTCGTCGGGACGACGCTCTCGCTCGGAGTCGTCGAGTTGCCCCTCTCGACCGAACTCCTCATCGGCGTCGTGCTCTCGCTTTTCGGCTTTCTCAACAGCTTGAGCCAGCCGTTCACGGGGTCACTGTCTGACCGGACGGGGCGACGGCGGGTCTTTCTGTTGACCGGGCTCGCGCTCGTCGCCGTCGGGAGCGCCGGCTACCTCGTGTTCACGGACTACGGCTCGATACTCGTCATGCGCGCGTTGCAGGGCATCGGCGCGGCGTTTACCATCCCGGTCACGGTGGCGCTCGTGAACGAACTCTCCGGGGAGGACGAACGCGGCGGCAACTTCGGCCTCTTCAACACCTTCCGACTGCTCGGCTTCGGGACCGGCCCGCTCGTCGCCGGCGGCGTGGTCACCGCCGGCCCCTACTCGCTCGCCGGCGTCGAGCTCTCCGGCTTCGACGCCGCGTTCCTCGTCGCCGTCGTCGGCGCGGCGGTCAGTTTCGTCCTCATCGCACTGCTCATCGAGGACCCCGAACGGACCGACAGCGAGGCGGCCGACGACATCTCGCTTTCGGTGCGGAACCCCGACGGGTCAGGCCTCGACCCGGTGTTCGCCCTCGGCGTCGCCACCGTCGTGATGGCGCTGAGCATCGCCATGTACGCCCCGCTGGCCAACGTCATCAACGAGCGCCTCGACCAGGGGACGTTCCTGTTTTCGGTGCAGTTCGGCGCGACCGTCCTCGCCAACGTCGTCTTCCAGTACCCCATCGGCCGGCTGAGCGACCGCTACGGGCGGCGGCCCTTCCTCGTCGGCGGCTTCGTCCTCCTGCTCCCGACGACGCTCGCACAGGGGTTCGTCCAGACGCCGGGGCTGATGATTCTCGCGCGGTTCCTGCAGGGCGTCGCGGTCGCGGCCGTGTTCGCCCCCTCGCTCGCCCTCGCGGGCGACATCGCCAAGGCGGGCCAGTCGGGGTCGACGCTCTCGCTTCTCACGATGGGGTTCGGCCTCGGGGTCGCCATCGGCGCGCTGTTTTCGGGCGTCCTCGTCGGCTTCGGCTTCGCGGTCCCCTTCGTGGCCGCGACCGCGCTCGGCGCGGTCGGACTCCTCCTCGTCTACACGCAGGTCGGAGAAACCGTCGAGAGCGACGGCGGGGGCGGCGGCAGTCCCGCGCCCGCCGGCGGCGGCTAATCGCGGTTCGGGTGCGATGCCGCGTCCGCATCCGCAACGATACCGAGCAAGAACGACCGAATCGTCGCCGCCGTCTCGTCCCACGTCGGATGCGCGAGAAAGCGGTCGCGGGCCGCGAGCGACAGCGACTGCAGACGACGGCGATTCCGACACAGCGGGGCCACCACGTCGGTGAGTTCGGCGGAGTCGGTCGGGTCGACGAGGAAGCCGTTTTCGCGGTGCGCGACGAGTTCGCCCGCACCGCCGGCCGACGAGACGAGCGCCGGGAGGCCGAACCCCATCGCCTCGACCGCGGCGATGCCGAACCCCTCGTAGTGCGAGGGGAGCGCGAACAGGTGGGACTTCCGGAGCGTCGCCGCGAGGTCGGCGTCGGAGAGCCGGCCCGCGAACGTCACGCGGTCGTCGATGTCGCGGTCGACGGCGAGCTCCGAGAGGGAGTCGGCGTAGTCGGCGTCGACCGCCGCGCCGACGACGGTTAGCTCCCAGTCGCCGCGGACGCGGGCGAGTCCGCGGAGCAGGCCGTCGACGTTCTTCCGCGGTTCGAGGTTGCAGACCGTGACGACCCGGAGCGGGCCGTCGACGGCGCGCGCCCGTATCTCGTCGTCGCCGAGGGGCGCGCCGAACGACGAAAAGCGGTCGCCGGCCGGGGACGCCACGACGCTCGGTTCGGGGTCGGTGACGGCCGCGACCGTCCGTTTCGTCGTCTCACTGTTGAACACGAACGCGTCCGCAGAACGGAGGTAGCGACGCTCAACCGCGCGGCGGGCGTGTCGTCGCCACGCCCGCAACGGCTCCAGCGAGCTGAGGTGGTGGACGACCGAGACGACCGGGACGTCGTCGTCGAGCAGGGCGTTCGGGCCGACGAGCGAGGGGTGACACAGCTCGTCCTGCAGGACGACGTCCGCGTCGAGGTCGCGGAGGCGGCGGACGGCGGTGAGGTTGTCTCGGAGCCGCTTTCGGTACGGCCGCTCGGGGAGCGAGACGACCGTCACGTCGTCGCCGGCGGCGCGGAGTCCGCCGACGAGTTCGGTGTCGTAGCGATAGCCGCCGGAGCGGTCGTCGAGCGGGCCGTAGACGACGAGAGCGACCCGCACGTCAGAGCGGTGTCTCGTAGGTCGCGCTCGCCACGTCGTCCTCCCAGACGCGGACGGAGACGTGTTGGGGGGCGTCGAGAGAGGCGGCCTCGACGAACCGCTCGCACACCTCGCGTGCGAACCGCTCGACGCTCGGGTTCTGTCCGGCGAACTCCACGAGTTCGTTCATCGTCTCGTCGCGGTAGCGAGACAGCGTCGCGTCCAGCGCGGCCTTCACGTCGTCGATGTCGACGAGGTAGCCGTACTCGTCGAGTTCGGGGCCCGCGAGGCGGGCCTCGACGTCGAAGGTGTGAGAGTGGCGTTCGCCCTCCGGACCGGGGTCCGGCACCGTCAGAAAGTGTTGTGCGACGAACGACCGGGTCACCGTCACCGTGTACATCACACAATCGTTACGGGCCGTACCTAAAGAGGATTCCCACCGCGCCGGGATCGGCCCGGTCGAGTCGTTCGTACGCCTGCGGTGCCTCCCCGACGCCGTACTCGGCGAGGTCGAGGCGGTCAAGCGGCATCTCGCGGAGGTGCTCCCACGCCACGTCGAGTCGGCGGTCGGTGCTCCACCGACCCCGTCGTGACGGGGCGAGGGTGCTCACCTGACTGCTCTCGACGCTGATGCGCGAGCGGTGGAACCGCCCGCCGAGGTCGAGGGTGGCGGGCTTGGTGCCGTACCACGACCCGACGACGACCCGGCCGTCGTACCGCGTCACCGACAGCGCGTCGTCGAGCGCGTCGGGGTCGCCCGAGAGTTCGAGCGTCAGGTCGGCCCCGTCGGCGGGCGCGTCCAGCGACTCGGGGTGGACGGCCTCGTCGGCACCGAGGGCCTCGGCGATGCCCCGGCGCTCGGCCACGCAGTCGACCGCGGTCAGGCTCCCGAGCGGGAACGACGCGAGGAGGGCGGTGGTGACGAGCCCGACGACGCCCTGTCCGAAGACGACGACGTGCTCGCCGATGAGCGGCCGGCCGTCCATCACGAAGTTGAGCGCGGTCTCCATCGTCGGCAGGAGCGCGGCGCGCTCGTCGGGCACGTCGTCGGGGATGGCGATGAGTTCCGAGGGAGACGCCAGAAAGCGGCTCTCGTGGGGGTTGAACGCGAAGACGCGGCTCCCGAGCCGCGAGTCGGGCACGTCGTCGCCGACGGCTTCGATTTCGCCGACGGCGGCGTAGCCGTAGCGGAGCGGAAACGAGAGGTCGCCGTCGAGCGCCGCGATGGACTCGTCGGCGGCGAGGTCGGTCGGGGCCTCGCCCCGGTAGACGAGCCGTTCGGTCCCGGAACTCACGGCGGAGGTCAGCGTGCGGACGCGGACCTCCTCGGGGCCGGGGGCGGGCACGTCGCGGTCGCGGACCTCGACGCGTTCGGGGGCCACGAAGTAGACCGCGCGACCCTCCATCGCTCAGTCGTCTGCGGTCTCGACGGCGGCGTTGGCGAACTCGACGGTCGTGCCGCGGTGGCGGCAGTCTTCGAGCGCGTGCTTCGCCGCGAAGCCCGCCTCGTGAGCGTTCGACGCCGTGCCGACGCCGACTTTGAGTTCCACGTCCGCCTCGGCCTCGACGTGGTCGATGGCGTCGCGGTACTGGTCTTCTGTGAGGTCGGGCGTGACCGAGATGATGTTGTCGCCGCCGACGAAGAACGACAGCGCGCCGTGTTCCTCGCGCAGGTGGCGCATGAGCGACGCGTAGCCCTGTTCGATGTGGATGAACGTGTCGAACTCGTTGAGGCGGTCGGTGTACTTGCCCGTCGCGTCGTTCACGTCGAAGTGCGCGATTTGGAGGTCGGTTCCCGTGCGGTCGGCCGCCGGGAGCGTCTCCCCGGAGAGCACCTCGCGGCGGTCGCCGTCCTGTGCGCTCCCGACGCGCTGGATGCGGTCGGTGGCGCGTTCGAGCGCGACTGCGGGCGACCGGTCGACGCCGATACCGAGACTGAGCGTCACGGGATAGCGGTTCGCGATAGACTCCTGCAGCAGTTCGTGGTCATCGTGGTCGAGGCCGTTCGTGACCGCGACCATGTTGTCGAATCGGGTGAAAAACGCGTACCCGTCGCGAGCGCCGACGAACTGGGCCAAGTCGGCGAAGAGCCGCGACTGGAGCGTCTGGAGGTCCATCTCCCGCCGCGGGTCCGGGGTGACCGTCCACGGCCCGTAGTTGTCGATTTGGACGAGTGTCAGCTGCGTGTTCGTCACGGTAGACGAGTAGGGCGACGCCCATATTGGTCTTTGGTTCTGTGACGGTTCCGCCGCAACCCCGAGCCGCTCAGCCCCCCGACTCCCGAATCGTCCGGCTGGCGACCACGTCGAGAACCGCCCACGTCACCAGCCACACGCCGACAGACAGGAGGGCGATAGCCGCCGTCGACAACAGCGGGACGACGACGGAGACCGTGGCCACGATGGAGAACGTCAGAAACACCGCGACCATCGCGGTCACGAGCCCGTAGACGCCGACGGCGCTGTTGCCGGTCGCCGGCCCGCGAAGCCACCCGGTCAATCGCTTCGAAGAGACATCCATGCAACGACATATGTTACCAACAAACATAATGGTTCTCTCGGGCGAACGTTCAACAGCCCCGCCGCCCTACCGAGGACGATGGACTACCGAGGTGTCGTTCTCGACGTCGACGGAACCGTCGTCCGCGGTGACGAAGCGATTCCGGGCGCGCTCGACGGGCTCGCCGCCGTCGACGCCGCCGGACTCGACCGGATTTTCGTCTCGAACAACCCGACGAAGGCCCCAGTCGCCTACGAGGCGCGGCTCCGCCGAGCGGGCATCGAGGCGACCGCCGACGAGGTGGTCACCTCCGGCACGACCACCACGGCGTACCTCGCCGACCGGCATCCCGGTGCGCGGACGTTCGCCATCGGCGAGGCGGGCTTCCGCGAACAGCTTCGAGCGGCCGGTCTCGAACTCGTCGGCCCCGGCGACGACCCCGAGGTCGTCGTCGTCGCCATCGACCGCGAGTTCCACTACGACGACCTCCGCGACGCCAACCGCGCGCTCCGCGGCGGGGCCGCCTTCTACGGCACCGACCCCGACGTCATCATCCCGACCGCCGACGGCGACATCCCCGGGTCGGGCGCGATTATCAACGCCGTCGCGGGCGTCGCCGAGCGCGACCCCGACGCGATTCTCGGCAAGCCCTCGCGGGTCGCACAGGAGTACGTCCTCGACGAACTCGGCCTGCCGCCCGAGGAGGTGCTCATCGTCGGCGACCGCCTCGACACCGACATCGCGTTCGGCCTCGACGCGGGCATGGGCACCGCGCTCGTCCGAACCGGCGTGACCGACGACGCCACCCTCGCGGCGAGCGAGTACGAACCCGACCACGTCCTCGACGGCCTCGGCGACATCGGACGCATCGTCTCGGAATAGCCCGGGGTGACCGCGAGGGCGGTCGAACCTCGACGGCCGCGCCGTCGGCGGCCCACCTGCACAATCATTATCGTTCTGACGCGACAACTAGCGACCGGGTGATGCCCATGTCCGAAAAGAAGATTCTGCTCCTCGCCGGCGATTTCGTCGAGGACTACGAGATTATGGTACCGTTCCAGGCGCTCCAGATGGTGGGTCACGAGGTCCACGCGGTGTGTCCCGAAAAGGAGGCGGGCGACAGTTGTAAGACCGCCGTCCACGACTTCCGCGGCGACCAGACGTATCTGGAGACCCGCGGCCACGACTTCGCGCTGAACGCGACGTTCGCCGATATCGACCCCGCGGACTACGACGCGCTCGTCGTCCCCGGCGGCCGCGCGCCGGAGTACCTCCGCGGCTACGACGAGGTGCTCGACGCCGTCCGGCACTTCTTCGACGAGGGGAAGCCGGTCGCCGCAATCTGCCACGGCCCGCAGATTCTCGCCGCCGCGGGCGTCCTCGACGGCTACGAGATGACCGCCTACCCCGCCGTCCGCGCGGAAGTCGAGCGCGCGGGCTGTTCGTGGGTCGACGAGGTGACCGTCGACGGCAACCTCGTCACCGGGCAGGCGTGGCCCGACCACCCCGAGTGGCTGGCGGCGTTCCTCGACGTGCTCGGCACCGAAATCAGCCACGAACCGGCCCCGGCGGCCGCGGACGACTGATTCGCCGAGCCGCTCACGCGATATCGCGTGTGAGAATGTCTGACAAAGGTTTTTATTAAGGGGGACGAAGGGAGTGGTATGGAAGAGCCGAACAGCCCGTACTTCCGCGAACAGGTCGACGACGTCGTCGAATCGGACCCCCAAGACCGCGAGGTTATCATCGTGGAAGGCGAGGCTATGAGTCTTCGAAGCTATAAGAAGCGCCGCGACTGACCCGGCGGAAGACGCCGAGTTCGCCGCGACAGCCGCCGCTTGCGGCCGTCGATTTCTGCGAAAGAATGCGAGTGCGTGTCGGCGCGAGCCGCGAGCGACGCTTAGAACGCGTCGCCGACGACGGTCACGTCGGCCTGGAGCTCCTCGCGGAGCGCGTCGTGGACGTGACAGATGTCTTCGGCGAGTGCCGTGATTTCGGCGAACTCGTCGTCCGAGAGGTCGGACTCCACGTAGACGTCGAAGCTGATGCTCGTGAGGTCGTCGCCGTCGTCGAGGTCGGCGTCGGCGTCGATCTGGACCTTACCGAGGTCGTCGAAGCCCGTCTTCTGACCGCCGACGCGGAAGGCGGGGAGGAAACAGGAGGCGTACGTCGCGACGAGCGCGGCGTTCGGGTTCGGTCCCGTCTCGTCGGTGGCGTCGATCTGGAGGTCGAAGTCGCCGACCTGACTCGTGCATGCGAAACCGTCCTCGCTGACAGTAGAGGTCTGGATGTCGGACATTCGTATCGAAGGTGGGAGCGACCGACCCTAAAAGTTGCTCAATAGGACAACGGTGTGCACAAGCGCCGTCCCCAGCAGACGCGCCTGCGGCCGACCGGAGCGGCTAGTCGAGCGTGAACGACTCGTCGCCGTCGAGGGCGTTGACCTCGGCGTGACTGCCGGCGGCCTTGACCTCGCGCTCGAAGTCGCGCACGTCGATTTCGATGGCCGGGAACGTGTTGTAGTGCATCGGGAACACGTGGTCGACGTCGAGCCAGTCGGCGGCGATAGCGCCCTGCCACGGCCCCATCGTGTAGTGGTCGCCGACCGGGAGCGCGGCCGCGTCGGGTTCGAAGTACGCGCCGAAAATCTCGCGCATGTCGGTCATGAGTCCCGTGTCGCCGGCGTGGTAGAACGTCGTCGACTCGGCGTCGGACGCCTGTGTCGGCACCGTGTCGCTTATCATGTAGCCGCCCGGCATACCGGCCTCGTGCTCGTAGCCGGTGTTGATGCCGTTCGTGTGGTCGGCGCGGACCATCGTGACGTACGCGTCGCCGAGTTCGACCGTCCCGCCGATGTTCATCCCGATGGTGTCGTCGACGCCCATCTCGGCTTCGACGTAGCCGGTGAGTTCGGGCGTGCCGACGACCGTCGCGCCGTCGAACTCGCCTGCGTGGGCGATGTGGTCCGCGTGCCCGTGGGTGAGAAGCACGTAGTCCGGGGTCTCAACGTCGCTCGGGTCGAGAGAGGTGGCGGGGTTGTCGAAAAACGGGTCGATGA
>ENA-ORCS01000763-ORCS01000763.1-marine-metagenome-genome-assembly--contig:-NODE-763-length-17623-cov-3.935085_pt1 | contig 17623 bp, 14 predicted proteins | sample MGYA00237781_ERZ508513 | MGnify/ENA primary metagenome ERZ508513 (study PRJEB26184, sample SAMN06268793) | marine metagenome | isolation source: Eden Landing Ponds, San Francisco, CA, USA | place...
CCGAGTCGTAGCCGCTCTCGGGCTTGAGTGGGATGATGATGTTCTGGGTGGCGTACATCGCGTTGTCGTTGAGCTTCCCGCGGTTGGCCGGACAGTCGACGACGATGTACTCGTACTCGTCGCCGAGCAGCGGATCGACCAAGTGTTTCCGGAGGCGAGCGCTCCCCATCGTGGCGTTCCGGAGTTCGTTCTCGACGGACTCCAACTCGGTGTGGGCGGGGAACAGGTCGAGGCCGTCGACGACGTTCACGACGTACTGGGTCGGCTCCTCGCCGTCGACGAGCACGCGCTGGGTGTGGTTCGTCTCGCTGGTGAACTCGTCCTCGAACCCGAGTTGGCGGGTCATGTGCCCGTTGTCGTCGAGGTCGATGACGAGTGCGCTGCCGTTGCGGTGGGCGAGCTCGCGTGCGGTGTTGATGGCGGTCGTCGTCTTCCCGAAGCCGCCTTTCAACACGCCGACGCTGACCGCCCGTGGTTCTGTCTCGGACATGGGTGAGCTAGCTGAGGTCGCTACGGTAGCTGAGGCAGGTGAGGCACCTTAGCTACCTGAGGCAACGGGGGTGGCTGTTGTCGATACCGCAGCCACGCCAGCTAAGTCACCTAAGGTAGCCCAGGTAGCTTGGCTAACTACGGTAGCTGCGATAGTTACGGTACCTGACTCACCTACAGTAGCGGTCTCTCTAGTTCGGAGTTCGTTCGAGGGCACTTGAATCTATCTGCAACAGGTACGGTAGCCAAGTTAGCTACCTTAGCTGGCTCAGCTACCTCATGTATATTGGACGAGGGGGAACCGCGTCATTACTTGGCCATCTTGCGTCCATAGTTCGAACTCCGCACCAGTACGACAGTCGACAGCGCCTCCGGAACGCGTTCGATCGGGCGTCGAAACTGCTCGCCAGCTCGGCTGGATATATCCTCTTGGAAAACCATCGCCTCGACGGCGCCGTGCGCGATCGGGTCGGGCGCTGAGGATCCGCAGCAACTGGAACTCCGGGCGCCAATCATACCGGCCACCCCATTGCTATACAAACCCATATGGTAGCGTCTGGTTGATAATTAAATGGGTGAGGATTTCCCTCCTCAACGCCTAGAAGATGGATACGACACCGTCTGCAGGTTCGTTCAATTACCGGTGTTTCACTCTCAATGACCCAGACACCTACCACCGTTCTCGACGAATCTACCGTCGTCGTCGCCGGCGATACCGAATGGACGACCGCCGTGGCCGATGCGCTTCGGGCACGCACGGATGGCTCCGTCCAGACCGTTGCAACCCAATCAACCGCAACCGAGGCCGTTCGAGTGAATGACGCCGACTGCCTCCTCACTGCATCCGATCTCAAGGACACAACTGGCGTCCAATTAGTCCGCGAACTCAGGGGTGTGACGAGCCCCCTCCCGACCCTCCTCGGTACCGCGAACGGTAGTGAGATGCTGGCTAGCGAGGCTATCGAGGCGGGCGTCAGCGACTACCTCCAGAAGGGAACCGGCACCGAACAGTACGAGGTTCTGGCCAACCGGATCCGCAACTACAGCGCCCAGTACCGCGCAGAACGCGAGATAGAGCGAGTCCGCCGGCGCCACGAACTCGTCGCGCGGGCCGTCTCGGACGTCATCTTCGAGTGGGACTCCGAATCGGACCACATCGCCTTCTCTGGCGGGTACGCGGCACAGTTCGGCGTCGACCCGCCCGCCGACCCCGACCAGGAGTGGTGGCTCGGCCAGATCCATCCCGACGACAGGGACGCGGTCGTCGAGCGCCTCGACGACGCCATCGCTGTCGGGGAGTCACAGGCCCACGTCGAGTACCGCTTCGACCCCGGCGACGGCGAGTACCGGTACGTCACCGAGGACCGCCATCACCGCTTCGGGGACGACGACGTGAATAGCGTCGTCGGCGCCTTCCGCGACGTGACTGACCGGCGCGAACACGAGTCCCGCCTGAACGCCCTCCACGAGGCGAGTCGCGATCTCATGACCGCAGAGAGCGTCGACGCTGTCGTCGATATCGTGAGTGCTACGGCCGAGGAGATACTCGATTTGCCGTTGCACGCCGTCTTCCGGCAGGATGGTGACCGACTCGTGCCGGTCGCGACGACCGGGCGAGCACGGGAGGTGTTCGAGGAGATTCCCACCTTCGAACGCGGCGACGCGCTCCTGTGGGAAGTGGTCGGCGCTGACGAACCCCGGGTGTACGACGACCTCGCCGAGGTCGACGGCCTGTACAATCCGGAGACGCCCGTCGGCAGCGAGTTCCACGTGCCCTTCGGCGAGTTCGGCGCGTTCATCGCCGGGTCGACAACGACAGACGACGTCACCGAGGCGGACGTCCGCCTCGCACAGGTCCTGCTCGCCAACGCCGAGGCGGCGCTCGAACGGGTCCGCGACGGCGGTGTGACCGACGAGAGCGACAGTTCGATCCACGACGGTGCCGAGACCTGACGCCCGCGGAGTGGTGGTCTACCGACGTGAAACCGGACGGAAAAACGAAAGACGCAGCGCGAATCGGGTCACCCCAGCAGGTACCCGAGTTTCGGGTACTTCTCGACGAGGGCGGTCCCGCCGATCTCGTAGCGCTCGACGAGGGCGTCGAGGCCGAGGATGCGGCCGGCGCCGAAGGCCGCCACGGCGAGGAACACGAGCATGTAGGCGAAGTCGCCGTTGATGAGCCCGTGTTCGATGCTCCAGTTCCCGAAGTGGAACATGAGCATCATGAACGCGCCCCAGAAGGCCGCGAGCCGGGTGAGCAGGCCGACGAGCAGGCCGAGCCCGATGAACAGCTCACCCCACGGCACCGCGACGTTCAGGAAGGCGACGAACAGGTCGGTCGTGCCCATCCAGAGGAACACGTCCGCGAGGGGGTTGCCGTTGGTCGCGGCCGCGTGCACGAGGTAGCCGTCGGCCGTCCAGGCCGTAGTCAGGAGTCCGCCCTCCATGACCTTCGTGAACCCCGAGTAGGCGAACGCGTAGCCCATCATGAGCCGCAACGCGAGGACGAACCACGCGCTCAGGCTGTGGGCCTTCCCGTGGACAGTCAGGCCGCCGATCTTGCTCTCGAACTCGTTGACGCGGGTAGTGGTCGACATTGTCCTTCTTCTCCACCTGAACAGACGACAGACGGAGGAGATACCGACGACACTATTCTCCCTCGTTGAGAACTGTTCTCGAAAGTCGAGAACCTCACCAGCGTATCACGGAATTCAGCGCCTGAAGCGCCAGAACGTGTGCCCCACGAGCATACAGCACACAGGTCGCATTTCGGAGAGGTATCGGCACCGAAGTTCGAAGGCCTTTTGCCCGCCGCCGGAAAAACACGGGTAACTCGCTGGGGACGGGCACCAGCGGGCACCTGCCTGTGCAGGACGGGATGTGAGGAGCGGGGCCCTGTGGGTCTCGCTCCTTGAACCACGCAACGCCCGAGGTGAACACCCATGGCACGAAGCTTCTACTCGCACATCCGGGACGCCTGGAAGGACCCGGACGACGGCAAACTGGCGGAACTGCAGTGGCAACGAAAACAGGACTGGCGCGACGAGGGCGCCATCGAGCGCATCGAGCGTCCGACCCGACTGGACCGCGCGCGCTCGCTGGGCTACAAGGCCAAACAGGGCGTCGTCGTCGCCCGCGCGGCCATCCGCAAGGGTGGCGCGCGCAAGCAGCGTTTCACGGCCGGGCGCCGCTCCAAGCGACAGGGCGTCACGCGGATCACGCGCCGGAAGAACCTCCAGCGCGTCGCCGAGGAACGGGCCACGCGCGTCTACCCGAACCTCCGCGTGCTCAACTCCTACCCCGTCGGGCAGGACGGCAGCCAGAAGTGGTTCGAGGTCATCCTGCTCGACCCGAACCACCCGGCCATACAGAACGACGACGACCTCTCGTGGATCTGTGAAGACAACCAGGACAACCGCGCGCTGCGCGGCCTCACGAGCGCCGGCCGGCGCAACCGCGGGCTGAACAACCGCGGCAAGGGCGCCGAGCGCGTCCGCCCGAGCGTCAACGCGGGCGAACGCCGCAGTCGGTAACCCCTCGCGCTTTTCGCTGTCTCTCCGGTCGCCCAGCGACGGCTATTCGGGCGCTGCGACCGTCGTCACTCCCCGGACTCGTCGAGGAACGAGCGAACGCACGCTTCGGTCTCCTCGCCAGGTTCGAGCCAGGGGACGTGCCCGTGGCCGGGCAGTTCGTGGAACCGGGCGTCGGCCATCCGCTCGGCGACCGGACGCCCCATCACGGGTGGCCAGAAGGCGTCGTCGCTCCCCCAGCAAAAGCAGGTGGGGCGGTCGAGTTCGACGAGTTCGTCGGTGAGGTCGAACAGGGTGTGTGCCCGGCCGAAGGATCCCTGTTCGAGGTTCAGCGAGCGGAGGCTCTGCGGTCGCCCGGGGAGTTCCTGCCCCGCCGCGAGCAGTTCGTAGAACGGCGTCGACACGGCGGAATCGTCGACGACGAGCTGGGCGACCGACTCGCGGGCGGTCTCCAGCGGGTTGCCCCGTCTCTGGAGCCAGAACAGCAGACGGCTGACGCCGTGCATCGTCAGGAGACGAAGCGAGAGCGGGAGCTCACGAGAGACACCGCCCGGAGCGCCGACGAGACAGAGTCGGTCGACTCGGTCGTGGTCGAGCGCGAGGAGGAACGCTTGCTGGCCGCCCAGCGAGTTCCCGACGACGTGCGGTCGGTCCAGGCCGAGGTCGTCGCACAGTTCCACCAGGTAAGAGACCAGAAACGAGCGGAGGTCCCGCCCCCGGTAGCTCGGGGCTACCGAGAGACCGCGACCGGGGCGGTCGGGGGCGTAGACCCGGTAATCGTCGGCGAGTGCGGGGACCAGCGGGAGCCAGGTCGCGGCGTGGGTCCCGACGCCGTGGAGGAGGACGACCGGCTCCCCAGCAGAATCGCCGGCGACGAGGTAGTGTATCCGGCCGGCGGCGTCCGTCTCGACGGTTCGCGACTCGGCGTCGACGCCACACTCCTCGGCCAGGGCAGCCTGGCGTTCGGCGTAGCGCCGTTCGGCGGGGTCGTCCCAGTCGTCGGGCGACAGGGTCGCGTGTGCCGGTCGGTCGGGACTGGTGGTCATGCCGTCCTGTTGCACGAGCGACGGGTAAAAGGGATCGGGTGGGTGCGTTCAGGCGGGCTGGTGGGAGACGCCGTCAGCGTGGCGGGAGTCACTCTCCTCGCCCCGGGTGACGGGGCTGACGGCGTAGAAGGCGGCTTCGGGGTCGCGGTGGCGCCGCCAGTGGACGTACGTGCGAGCGAGGAGGTACCCGCGGCGGAGGCGGCTGAGCTGGGGCGTCTCGGTGAGGACGTCGTAGCCCCGGTCGGCGACGAGGCGGTGGTGTTCGGCGTAGAGGACGGCAGCGAGGAGGACGCCCAGCTGGCAGTCCTCGGGGAGATAGCGGATGCCGGCGACGCCCTCGCGGTAGAGCCGTTCGGTCCGGTCGAGTTCGTGGCGCATCGTCGCGACGAACCCGTCGGTGACGTTCGCGTCCCGGAGGTCGTCCTCGGTGACGCCGTACCGCTCCAGGGTCTCCTGGGGGAGGTAGACGCGGCCGTAGTCGTGGATGTCCTCGCGGACGTCACGGAGGAAGTTCGTGAGCTGGAAGGCCTCGGCGAGTGCGTTCGCGTGGGGCTGGGCCTCGGCGCGTTCTGCCTCGTCCATCCCCATCGCGACCATCATCATGTTCGCGACGGCGACCGAAGAGCCGCGCATGTACTCCTCCAGGTCGGCGTAGGTCTCGTAGCGGGCCTTGTCGATATCCTGGACCATCGCGTCGACGAAGACGTCGATATCGTCGTCGTCGATCCCGGTGTCCTCGGCGAGGTCGTGAAACGCCGTGAGGACGGGGTCGTCGGTGTCGCGCTCACCGAGTGCCGCTTCCCTGATGCGTTCGAGTTCGGCGTGCTGTGTCTCTGCGTCGGGGGCGTCCGTCCGGTCGACGACCTCGTCGGCGACCCGGAAGAACGCGTAGAGGACGTACGTCGCGTGGCGCACCCGCTCGGGCAGGAGGCGCGTCGCGAGGTAGAACGTCCGCCCCGTGCGCTTGTGTATCTGCTTGCTCGTATCGACGTGGTCGGGTTGTGGCATATGTGTGGGAGAGAGCGGCCGCGGTACCTGGAGAGACGGACGACGTGACGGGGACCCTCTGGCTGGTCGCGGCCCTGTGTCTTTGTTATCTAGATGGATTACGTGTTTAATAAGGCACTACCCCAACCTGTTTGGGTCACGTGTCCGGAACGGTGAGCGAACGAGACTCAGTCGTCGTCGACGACTTCGATGCCGCGGTTGTTGACGGCGTCGGGGTCGAGTCCGACCTCGTTGAGGAACTGCTTGTACTCGCGTTCGCACTGCTCGGCGTCTTTCTGGTGGTCCGAGGCGTGTTCACAGAGGGCGGCGAGTCCCTCGGGGACGTCGTTGGTGTGGACGATCCAGTGGTTGATCAGGTCGGAGAGACGGCGGATGGGCGAGGTGAAGTGGCCGTAGATCTCGAAGTTCAGCGCGTGGTGGCCGCCGAAGGGGTCGCTCATGTACTTGGCGCGGGGCATGACGAACATCACGGCGCGCTGGATCTTCGAGAGTTGTCGCTGGGGGGCCTGTTCGAGCGTGGCGTTGACGGCCTTGCGGGGGTCGTCCCAGGCCGAACCGGGGATCGACACACCGTCGAGATCCTGAATCTCCCGGAGAGCCTCGTCCCACTCGTCGGGCGAGGGCTGGGGGTGGACGCGGTACATCGCCTCGACGCCCCGGCCCCACATGAGTTCGTGCGTGACGGCCTTGTTGGCCTTGAGCATACACTCCTCGATGATGGTGTGGGCGCGGTCCCGCCGGGGATTGAGGACGAGGGAACCGTCCTCCTTGCGCTGTTCGTGCATCCGGTCGGCCAGTTCCCAGGCGAGTTCGTTCTTCTCGGCGAGGTCGACCTCGGGGTCTTCGAGCAGGTCGTCGGCCCCCCCGGGGTCCTCGAGCAGGTTCTCACACTCGCTGTAGGTGAGCCGTGCGTCCGAGCGGACGACGGACTTGTAGATCTCTATCTCCTCGTAGGAGAGGGTCTCCGGGTCGAGGTGCATCTCGACGGTGTGGGCCAGACGGTCCTCGTTGGGGACCAGCGAGCAGACCGTCTCGGCGAGGACAGGCGGCAGCATGTGGACGGTGTAGGCGGGGAGATAGACGGTGTTGGAGCGCTCGCGGGCCTCCTCCCACATGGCGGTGTCGGGCGTGACGTAGTGAGTGACGTCGGCGATGTGGACCCAGAGGACGTACTCGTCGTCGCGTTTCTCGATGGAGATGGCGTCGTCGAAGTCCTGGGCGTCGATGGGGTCGGTCGTCCAGGTCGTCATCTCGCGCAGGTCCTCGCGGTCGTCGACCTCGCTCTGGATCTCCGCCTCGACGTCGTCGGTGCGAGCGCGCGCTTCCTCGAGCACCTCCCGGGGGAACTCGTCGCGGATGTCGAACTTCTCGAACAGTTCCTCGCGCTTGTTCTCGAGGTGGCGCGCGAGTTCCTCGTCGATCTCGACGGGGCCCTGGCCCTCGACGGTGCCGGCCTGGGCCTGGGCGTCCTGGTCGCTCATGCCCCGGGCTATGGCGACTGACGTCATATGCTTTCGGTGCTGGGGCGGGGCGAGCGTGAGAAAACCGCGGTGCGGACTACCGTTCCTCGACCGATTCGTCACGTCGCTGTGCCAGGTCGAGGTAGGCGGCGACGAACGACTCCTCGTCCTGGGACTCCACTTCGGCGTCTTCGAGGAGGGTCTCGAGGTCACCGCGGGGCTGGTGACAGCGCTCGCGGTCACACGGTTTGCAGAGGTACTCGAACTCCTTGTCACGGCGGTCCCAGCGGTCGCCGTACTTGTCGTACTCGCGGGCCTTCGAGCGGGGGACCGTCTCGCCACAGGCGATACAGGTGACTTCCCGGCCCCGACCCCGATCCGGGGAGCGCCACATACCACCCGGTTTGGCCCTGTGGTACTTAGGGATTACCGCACACCACCGAGGGAGATTTTTCACTCGCCGGTTCCGCAGTCGTTCCGGCGACGCGACGACCGACCGCGGAGCGGGCGATTTATCCGCCGGCGCGGCCTCTCCCCGGACATGAACGTCAAGTCTCGCCACCACCTCCGCGCGGACGCCATCGACGAGATCGAGGACGCACTCGCGGCGAACCTCGGGGTCGAGATCGACGCCGATGCCTACGAACGCGTCGAGTTCGACGACAGCGACTGGGACGTCGTCCTCGTCGACGGCGACCCGCTCGTGCTCTACATCGAGGCCGAGAACGGCGACACCACAGCCGAACCCGAACCGTTCCTGACCGTCGAGGGTGCCAACGCCTACCCGCCGGAGCAACACGTCGTCACCGTCGACGCCGGTGCCGTCTCGTTCGTCTCGGACGGCGCCGACGTGATGCGTCCCGGCATCGTCGACGCCGACGACGACATCGACGCCGGCGACCTCGTCGCCATCAACGAGGAGAGCCACGGCAAGTTCCTCGCCATTGGTCGCGCCCGGACGAGCGGTGACGACATGGTCGGCGACTCCGGCAAGGTCGTCGACTCCATCCACCACGTCGGCGACGACCTGTTCGAGTTTACTATCTGAAGTCCGTGTGAGCGAACCGAGCGCGGTTCTCCGCCATCCCGACCGCTGAACGGTGTATCGGTCGGCTCCGACAGCGTCAGTCGGCCCGACTCACACAGTGACCGAAAGCCCGTCGTGGGCGAACTGGGTCCGGTCGTATTCCCGTTCGCGCTCCCGAAGGTCGTCGTAACTGTGTCGGTAGTGGTGGCTGATGTGACTCAGGAACGCCCGGTCCGGGTCGACGCGTCGAACGAGCCGTCGAACCTCGTCGTGGGAGAGGTCGTCCGCGTCCTCCCCCTCGGCGCGAATGCGGTCGCCGTCCGGCCCGTGGGTGAAATGCCCGCACTCGAAGACGGCCGCGTCGAGGTGGGCCGGGAGCCGCTCCCAGTCGAAGTAGCGAGCGTCGTCGGCGACGACGGCGAGGCTTTCCTCCCCCCGATGAAAGACGAACCCGGTCGCCTCCTCGGGACCGCCCGCGGAGAGCGGATACGGGACCGCCTCGACCCGAAACCCGTCGGCCCGGAACGGGCGCTCGTCGAGGAAGTGGACGTCGGCCAGTCCGAGTTCCTCGACGAAATAGCGGAGACTCCGGACCTGGTTGCAGGTCCGTTCGTAGACCTCCCGCGTCGTGACGACCGTCGGGGCCGTCCGACGTTTCATGTCCAGATGGGTCTCTCCCTCGCGAGGGTCGCCCGGCCGCATCGTCAGAAGGCGGAGGCCGGCGGTGTGGTCGGGGTGCCAGTGAGTGAGAAAGAGTCGGTCGAGTTCGGTGACTCCCCACCGGTTCAGGTTGAACGGCGCGAATTCGGAGGCGTCGATCATCCCGCGCAACTCCGGCAGGTACATCGAGTATCCGTACCGCGTGTACGGAGCCCCCTGCTCGCTCGCTTCCGAACAGAGGCCACAGTTACAGAGCGGCAACGGGACGGGCTGACTCCCGCCCGTACCCAGAAACGTCAGTTCCATATCCCCGCAAAGCGGGTTCGAGCCTAAATTTCTCGCGGTATCCCGGCCTCGGCGGACGGTAGTCGCGATCCAGAACGGAGACGACCGGACGTCCCTGGTCAGGCTCCGCTGCCGGACTGGCCGTCGAGTTCGTCGGTGGTATCCCCGCCGCTTCTGTCCCCGTACATCGTCTCGATAGAGCGGAGCGTCTCGACGGCCCGGTCTTCGCGACTGGCGGCGTCACGGCGACCGTACCGGACCTCCTCGAAGAGTTCGGTGAGTTCGGCGACATCGCACTCGTCCATGCCGAGGTCGACGGCGGCGTCGGCGAACTCGCCCGGGGTCGCGCTGTCGGGGTTGGAAACGTTCAACAGCGAGGTCATCTCCCACCAGGCACGGTAGACGGCGTTGTCCACGTCGGCGTTGTACTGCTCGATCCGGTCGGCGGCCTTGCCGGCCGCCGCCGCGAGGTCCGCGATGTCGGCCGGTTCGCGGTCCTCGTCGTCGGCGGCGAGCGTCTGGGCCGTCTGGTCGCCCGTCGAGCGATAGAGGACCGCACCGACGGCGAGCAACGCGAGCGCGAACACGCCGGCGACGGCCAGCAGCGGCATCTCCAGTCCGGCGACGGGAGTATCGGGGGGTCCCGGCGGCTGGTTCGGTCCCCCGCCGCCGGTGCCGCCGCCCAACGACGCACAGGAGGTCAGCAGGAAGTACCCGAGGAAGGCGACCGGCGCGAGGGCGTAGGCGCCCAGCACGGCGGCACCCGCCGAGTAGGCCCGCTTGAACAGGTAGAGCACGCCCCCGAACGCACCGAAGTAGACCAGGCCGCCGTACCACGCCGCCAGCGGCTGGATACACTGCTGGAGCGGCGCCGCGATGTCGATCCCCGGACCACCGGGCACCCGGAAGTCAGTACCGCCTTCGAAACCCGGCAGGTTGATCCCCGGGCCGGAGATCCCCGGCGGGTTCACGCCAGGTCCCGTCACCGACGCACCCCCCGCGGTGGTGACAGACTGTATCGTCGAGGCGGCCACCGCGATCGCCACGATGCTCACGAGTCCGATACCGACGAGGCGGGCCGACTCCGCCGACCGATAGTTCATGGAAGATACGTATGTTTTCACATATATATGTCTTACTACCGTTATGAAGACCTGACTTCAGAGTTAGCCCTAGAAGACCCGACAGTGGATTTAGCACGGTTCGAGGTTGACAACTCCGTCAGAATATCAGACTGATAGAATAGTCAGCGACGGTCGCGCGGCGGCGGGACTGGCGGGGTGAACGGAGACTGACCGGGTGGTTGTTGGTGGGGGGTTGGAATCGTCCGGGTGGTCGAGGGCCGAGAATCGTCCGGATGGTCAAGGAAGTCCGGAGGCGGTCTCGCCAGTACGTGCGGGAGTCCGGACCGCCGGATCGACGGTTCGAGCGGTACTGACACCTAGAATTAAGGGATTCGCGCCCAATCGTAGGTGAGAGTCGGGCAGAACAGATGACCGGTTCAGGCACGGAGTGGCGATACGTCGAGGGACGGCCACGAGTGCTCGTCGTGACCGACGAGGAGCGTCGGGGCCCGCTGGCCGATCGGGTCGCCGAGACGGTCGACGGGTTCGCAGTCGAGAGCGCATCGACTGTCGACGACGCCGTCGCGGTTCTCGACGACACCGTGGCCGTCGTGGTGACAACCGGAACGGTACCCGGCGGGTCCGCGGCCGACCTCGCCCGGCAGGTGACCGAACGGGACCCGACGCCGGGCGTCGTCGTCTTCGCAGAGACCCTGGACGAGGAGGTGGCCGGCGCGACCGCGGCGGGGCCGGTGACTCTCCAGCCAGTCACGGGGTCCGACCCCGCGACGTGGCCGGTCACCGACCCGGTCGTCGAGCGCGGCGAGGAGTATCTCCGACGGGTCGAACGCACGACCGACAGTGACGCGCTCCGGACGCTGTTCGAGGACTCCGAAACGTCGTTTTTCCTCACGGACGAAGTGGGTCGGTATCTGCGGCTGGGCCCCTGGGAGAACGGACCCGACCCCGACGAGGCTCTCGGGAAGACCGAGCGGTCGGTGCCCCGTCGAATCGACCTCTCCGAGACGTGGCACGAGGCCACACTGGAGGTCGTCGAGTCCGAAGAACCCGAATACGGGCGCGTGACGACCGCCGGCACCGACGACCAGCTCGCCTTCGAGACGACGCGACTCCCCTGGTTCGACGACGACGGCGCGGTCCGGGGCGTGGTCGGCTACCGGCGGCGCGTCGGCGACGAACAGGCCCGCGCCGAGCGCCTGGCCCGACGCGTCGAGCGACTCGAAGGGTTCGTCGAGCACATCAGCCACGACCTCCGCAACCCGTTGCTGGTCGCGGACGGTTACCTCGACCTGGCACGAGCCGGCGAAGACGGGGCGCTCGACCGCGTCGCGGACGCCCTCCACCGGATGGAGGAACTCGTCGACGACGTCGAGACCCTGGCGGAGAGCGACGAGGCCCACGCGACGCTCGAACGTACCGACCTCCACTCGGTCGTCACGGACGTCTGGGAGGTCACCGGGCACCCCACCGACGGTGCGACGCTCGTTCTCGACGTCCCCGAGCGGGCAGTCGTCGACGCACCCGAGAGCGAACTCAGATTACTGTTCGAGAACTGTTTCGTCAACGCCGTCGAACACGCCGGTCCCGACGTGACGGTCCGCGTCGGCACGCTCGACGGCGGCTTCTACGTCGCCGACGACGGCCCCGGTATCCCACCCGAGCACCGTGACGACGTCACCGAGCGCGGTTTCACCACCACCGAGGACGGCACGGGCGTCGGACTGTCCGTCGTCGCGGGGGTGGCCGACAGCAACAACTGGGAGTTCCAGATCACCGATAGCAGACTGCGACGGGGCGACACTGCCACCGACACCACGTCCAGACCGACGGCCGAGGGCGACGCGAGCGTGTCCGGCGACCCGGTCGAGTCAGCGACAGGCGACGGCGAGCGACCGGGCGCGCGATTCGAGTTCCACGACGTCATGTCCGTGACCGAACCCGACCGGACAGTCGTCTCCGGTGAGACGCTCGAACTCACCGACAGCGCCGATATCGGCGACGTCGGCGTTCCGGGGGAATCGACCTACGACGCGAGCACGGACCGCTGGACGATCTCGGGCGAAGGCGTCAACATCTATCACGACCAGGCCGGCTTTCACTACGTCTACACGACCGTCGAGGGCGACGTCCGCATCGAGGGGACCGTCACGAGTGTCGAGGAACTGTACCCCTTCAGCAAGGGCGGGTTCATGATCCGCGACTCACTGGACCCGGACGCGGCACACGGCTACGTCGGTCGCATCGCGACCGGCGAGGCGGAGGTGCTCTGGCAGACCGAGCACGACGCGTACACCCGGAGCCAGCAGTTCGACGCCGGGGGCCAACAGTTCGACCGGTTCCGCCTCGACCGCGAGGGGTCGCTCGTCACCTGCTGGGTACGACGGGGCGGCTCCTGGCTCCCCGTCGACCAGCGCCACGTCGCACTCTCGGACCCGGTTCAGGTCGGACTCGCCGTCTGTAGCGTCACGCCGGGCGAGTCCTGTGCGGTCACGTTCGAGGACGTCACTCTCTGTCGACTCGAAACCGAGTGAACGCCGGAACTGACTGACAGCCGACCGTCTCAGTAGGCCTCGTCGATGCGGTCGTACTGGTCGTCCGAGAGGGAGACGTCGACGGCGCCGACGTTCTCCTCGAGCTGGTCGACGGTACGTGCACCGAAGATGGGCACGCAGGTGAACTCGCGCTGGTCGATCAGCCACCGCAGCGCCACCTGTGCGGGCGAGGCGTCGACTTCCTCGGCGACCGACTCGACCGCCTCCAACACTCGCCACTGTCGGTCGGAAAACTCCAGTTCCCAGTCCTGCAGGTCCGCACGGGACCCCTCGGCGGCGTCGCCCTGCGAGTACTTGCCGGTGAGGAAGCCGCCGTCCAGCGGCGAGTACGGACAGACCGCCAGGCCCTGGTCGGCACAGACATCGAGGAACCGCTGGGGGCGTTCGGTCGCGCTGAACAGCGGTTGCGTGACCTCGAACCGTTCACGGTTCTCGACGTCACTCTGCCAGAGCCCCTTCGTGAGTTTCCAGGCGTCCTTCGAGGACCCCTCGTGGGTCGCCGAGGCGGCCAGGTAGTGGACCTTCCCCTCGGAGACGAGTTCGTCGAGGGTACGAATCGTCTCGCGGATCGGCGTCTCGTCGTCGAACCGGTGGATGTAGTACACGTCGAGGTAGTCCGTCCCGAGACGCTCCAGTGTCCCTTCGATCTCCGCGCGGATGTTCTTTCGCGAGAGGTTCCCGCCGAACCGGCTGCGGGCGACGCCGTGGACCTTGGAGGCGACCACGTAGTCCTCGCGGTCGCGCTCGGCGAGCCACTCGCCGATCCACTCCTCGCTGGTTCCGTTGGGGTCGCCGTAGACGTTCGCGGTGTCGATGAAATTCCCGCCGTGCTCGTCGAAGGCGTCCAGCAACTCGTGAGCCGTCTCTTTGTCGGTCTCGACGGTACCGCCCGACTCCTTGGCGAAGCGCCAGGTGCCGAAACAGACCTTCGAGACGTCCAGTCCCGTCGAACCGAGTTTGGTGTACTCCATAGAGGGAGGTCACCGCCGACCGGGGAAACTGTACGGGAGTCGGAAAACGCGGGTGGGTTTCGAGTCCGTCGAGCCCGCCACCCGGGTCCCGTCGACGGGGGCGAGTCGGGCGCGAGCCCCGCGACTCGACTGGGACCCGGACGACACGACGAGACCTGCATACTGCGACCGGCCCCACCCACACGCCTTAGTCGCTGGTCGGTGTGGCTTCGCTATGCCAGACTCACGGGCGTTCGGGCAGCACGTCGACGCGGCCGCGGAGGCGCGGATCGACGCTATCATCGAGCGGATGACCGTCCCCGAACTCGTCGGACAGATGGTCGGCGTCTACCCCCACGAGGACGCCGAGCGGGTGGTCACGGCGGTGACCGACCACCACATCGGCTCGGTCCATTTCGGGGCAACACCGCACAACACGCCACAGGCGATGGCCGGTCTCGCGAACGAGGTCCAGGCGGCGGCTATCGAGGCGTCTCGGTTCGACCTGCCCGTGTTCTTCCGCGCGATGGCCGAACACGGCCACGCCGCCGTCGCGGGCGCCACCGTCTTCCCCCAGCAACTCGGACTGGGCGCGACGCGTGACCCGGCGCTCGTCGCCGACGTCGCGGACGTGACCGCCACGGAACTCCGGGCGACGGGCGTCCAGCAGACGAGCAGTCCCATCGGCGACGTGGCCCGCGACGCTCGCTGGGGCCGGATACCCGAGACGTTCGCCGAGAGCCCTCGCCTCTGTGGCGACCTGACGGCCTCGATGGTCGAGGGCTACCAGGACCGGGACGACCCGGTGCTGGCGGTGACGAAACACTTCCCGATGTACAGCGAGGGAGTCCGCGGGGAGGACCAGGCCCCGAACGACGTCTCCGCGTACACGATGCGGCGAGTCCACGTCCCGCCCTATGCCGCGGGCATCGCGGCCGGTACGGGTGGGATCATGCCCTGTTACAACGCCATCGAGGGCGAACCAGTCCACGGGTCGCCGCGCTACCTCCGGGAGTTGCTCCGCGAGGAACTGGGATTCGAGGGGTACGTCCTCGCGGACTACGCCGGTGCCGAGGACCTCCACGAGGGCCACCACACGACCGGGTCCCTGGACGAGTCGCTCTGGCAGGCGACCCGCGCCGGGGTCGACCTCTTTCCGTCGGGCGGGCCCGAGTACGCGGACCTGCTCGTCGGCCTCGTGGAGGACGGTGAACTCTCGCGGACCCGGGTCGAAGCGAGCGCCCGGCGGGTCCTCCGGACGAAGGCCGCGCTCGGTCTCTTCGAGGACCCGTTCGTCGACGCCGGCGTCGCAGTCGAGACGCTCGGCCGTGACGCCCACAGGGCGGTTGCCCGCGAGGCCGCCAGAGAGTCGATGACGCTCCTGAAAAACGACGACGGGGTTCTGCCGCTGGACGGGCCTGCGGACGACGACGGTTCCGGGAATCCGTCCGGAAGTCCCCCGTCCGACAGTCCGCCGGAGACGGTGTTCGTGACCGGGCCGAACGCCGACGACCTCGCTCACCAGCAGGGCGGGTGGGGAACCGTCAGAAACCCGGAGCCGCTGGGCGACACAGTGCTAGACGGGATCCACGAGGTCGCACCCGACGGGACGGAGGTGACCTACGAACAGGGCGCGACGATCGAAAAGCGCCTGGACTTCGAGGCGGTCCGCGAGGGGGCGGCGACAGCAGACGTGGCCGTCGTCGTCCTCGGCGAACCGGATTACATCCACGAGTTCCACGGGCCCGCGGTCGACGGTGCCGACGCCTTCCCCCACCGGGAGTCGCTCTCACTCCCCGATGCCCAGCGCGAACTGGTCGAAGCGGTCCACGCGACGGGGACGCCGACTATCGCGGTGTTCGTCACCGGACGGCCGCTCGCGACGCCGTGGGTCGCCGACCACGTGCCCGCGATACTCCTGGCCTACCAGCCGGGGTCCGAGGGCGGCGCCGTCGCGGACGTACTCTTCGGCCGCGTCGACCCCGGCGGGCGGCTCCCCGTCTCGATACCGCGCTCCGAGGGACAGCTCCCCCAGCGGTTCAACCACTTGCCGCACCCGACGGTCGACGACGAGAGCCACCGCCCCTCCTACGACCCGCTCTGGGCGTACGGGCACGGCCTGAGCTACGCCGATTTCGCCTACGGCGACCTGACACTCTCGGCGACGGAGATCGGTCCGGACGAGACGGTCACAGCCGAGACCACGGTCGAGAACGTCGCCGACCGGGCGGGGACGACGGTCGTCGAGGCGTTCGTCAGCGACGTGCGGAGTTCGCGTGTGACGCCCGTCCGGGAACTCGCGGGATTCCGGCGCGTCGACCTCGACCCCGGCGAGCGCGAGAGGGTCTCGTTCACGCTCGACGAGGACGCGCTGGGAGTCGTCGACCCCGACGGCGAGCGGCGAGTTGAACCGGGGACCTTCGAGGTGACCGTCGCGGAGTCGACCGCCGAGTTCGAAGTGGTGCGACGCCGCGACTACGGGGAACCGCGATGAACGGCCCGTACGCTGCCGAGGTGCGCGGATGACTGACCCTTTCGCCACCGAGATGCACCGATGACGGGCGTGGCGACCACCTACGGCGACGAGATGCGCGCCCTCGCCGAGCGACTGGTCGGTTTCGAGACGACCGCCGGGAACGAAGCTCCCGCCCAGTCCTGGCTGCGGGACCGGCTGGTCGAGCTTGGGTTCGAAACCCACACCTGGACGGCCGACCCCGAGACGCTCGCCACCCACCCCTCGTTCCCGGCCGCCGAAGCGGTCCAGACCGACGACCGTCCGAGCGTCGGCGGCGTCCTCGAATTCGGCGACCCCGACGAGGGGCGGACGTTCGTTCTCGACGGACACGTCGACGTCGTGCCGGCGGGCGAGGCGGGCTGGAGCGGCGACCCGTTCACCCCGCGGTGGGAGGGCGACCGACTCGTGGGCCGCGGCGCGGTCGACATGAAGAGCCAACTCGCAGCCTGCGTCTTCGCCGCCCGACACCTGGCCGACAGGGTCGAGCACGGCGACCTCGCACTCGACGGTCGGCTCGTCGTCGAGAGCGTCGCCGGCGAAGAAGACGGCGGGATCGGCGCCGCGAGCGCGGCGCTGTCGAACCCCTATCCCTTCGAACGCGACGCCGCCCTCGTCGCCGAACCCACGGACATGCGCGTCGTGACGGCCACCGAGGGCTGCCTGATGGGCCGCATCGAGGTCGAAGGCCGACCCGCCCACGCCGCACGGAAATGGCAGGGTGAGTCCGTCCTCCCCCACTTCGACCGGATTCGCGAGGCGCTGGACGAACTCGAACGCGAGCGCGCCGGGCGGGTGAGTCATCCCCGCTACGACCGCTTCGAGACGCCCTGGCCGGTCGTGGTCGGGCGGGTCGACGCGGGGACGTGGGCGTCGAACGTACCCGGTGAGCTCACCGCCGAGGTACGCGTCGGCGTCGCACCCGGGGAGTCCCTCGATGCCGTCGAACGCGAGGTCCGGGACGCGCTGGCAGAGGCCGCCGCGGACGACCCGTGGCTCGCCGACCATCCGCCGACGTT
>ENA-ORCS01000764-ORCS01000764.1-marine-metagenome-genome-assembly--contig:-NODE-764-length-17605-cov-3.390005_pt1 | contig 17605 bp, 6 predicted proteins | sample MGYA00237781_ERZ508513 | MGnify/ENA primary metagenome ERZ508513 (study PRJEB26184, sample SAMN06268793) | marine metagenome | isolation source: Eden Landing Ponds, San Francisco, CA, USA | place...
TCACACAGGTACGCCAGTGAACCCGTTGGAGCAGGTCCGCTGCGACCGATTTCGACCCGAACGCATCTAGCAGAATCATCCGTGTCGGGTACCGCTGTCGCGGTGCCCTTGTCCTCTTTGACTCCACGGCCCCTGTTCAGCAGCATCAACAATCTCCTACATTGTAGAGCGGAAACGGAAGAGAGGTCACACCTATGGATAACGAACATACAACGTTAAACGGCTCACAGAGAACATCAGACGAATCACTCCCCAAGACACGCCGAATGGTGCTTAAAGAAGTTGGAGCACTAGGCATACTTGGCGCCGCCGCCACTGGAAATGTCAACGCACAACAAGAATCTTGGTCAGTTTCGAGCCCCAATAGGGATGTAACTGTAACCATCTCCCTGAGTGACGGTACTCTCTCGTACTCAGTCTCCAGAAACGGTTCAACCATCGTCGATACTTCCAAATTGGGGATCACGACAGCGACGACGGACTTCATCGGTGGACTGTCCTTTGAGGAAAAGCGGACCCAATCCATTAGTGACAGTTACCAAACAGTTACCGGAAAGCGCCTTGAGCACTCCTATGAGGCTGAGGAACTCTCGCTAACGTTCTCGAAGAACGGTGCAGAGGTCATACTTGACGTCCGGGCATTCAATGACGGCATCGGGTATCGCTATCGCATCCCTGGAAGCGACTCGGTGATGGTCAACGGTGAATCGACTGAATTCAACCTCCCATCAGACGCAAATGCTTGGCTCCAGACCAAGAATGCAAATTATGAAATGTCTTGGGATAAGACGACTGTCGCCGATGCCGGAGGCGCTTACACCTGGGGGTCGTTGTTCGAACTCGACAGTTCGTGGGTGTTGCTCGGTGAGGCCGACGTCGATCGACAGTACTGTACGACTCATCCGACGATTAACGAGTCTGAATCGAAGTTTTCGGTGGCGTTCCCTGAGGACTCGATTAGTGCCTCTGAACCACTAGCGACGCCATGGCGTGTGGTCCTTACCGGAGACCTCGGAACTATCGTCGAGTCGGATCTCATCGCTGATCTTGATGACCCGGCAAAGTTCAACGACACGTCTTGGATCAAGCCCGGTCGAGTCTCGTGGTCCTGGTGGTCGGATTCCAACAGTCCGTCGAGTTTCGAGATCCAGAAAGAGTTCGTCGACTACGCTGCCGAACACGGCTGGGAGTACACGCTCGTTGATGCAGGCTGGGAAACAGAGTGGGTGCCCGATCTCATCGATTATGCCAACCAACAAGGTGTCGACATCATCCTCTGGGCCAGTTGGGACAATCACCCGGATTTTGACGGCCCTAGCGGAGAAGGGCTTGACACGGAGGCCAAACGGCAGGAGAAGCTTTCACGGTGGAGTGACTGGGGCGCCGCTGGGATTAAGGTCGACTATATGGACTCGGACACCCAGGAGATGATGAAGTTCTATCACAATCTGCTGGAAGCCGCAGCAGAGTACGAACTCACGGTCAACTACCATGGAGCGACTCTGCCGAAAGGCTGGCGGCGCCAGTGGCCCCATTTCATGACCGCTGAGGGGATCAAAGGTGCAGAATACTATAAGTGGTCGTCGCTAGATGTCTCTCACAACGTTGCAGCGCTGTTCACGCGGAACGTCCTCGGGCCGATGGACTATACGCCTGTGACCTTCTCGGCGAGTGGGCGTGAGACGACCGACGCACACGAACTTGCACTATCGATCGTCTACGAGTCTGGCCAGCAGCACTTTGCCGACGATGTCGAGGTATATGCCCAGTACCCGCTAGCCGAGCGTGTCCTCGACAACGTCGCGGCGGCGTGGGACGAGACCGTTTTCGTTGGTGGGCGACCTGACTCGGCCGCGACCGTCGCCCGCCGTTCGGGCCAGGAGTGGTTTGTCGGCACCATCGCTATCGACGCCCAGACGATCGAGGTGCCGCTCTCGTTCCTCGATAATGGCACAGAATACATCGCGGAGGTCACGAAGGATGGCGATGATGGGTTGACGCGAGATGACTCAGTCGTCACGAGCAACGATACCATCTCGGTCGATGTGCCTCAGCACGGTGGCCTCACGATTTACCTTCCCAGGGCAGCCGATCGAGCACCGCCGGTAGACATCTCGACAGCGTTCGAGGACGACGAAGACGAGATTCCGCCGGGCGAAAGCACGCAGGTCACTGCGACGCTGACGCACAACGGTCTGAGCGATATCGCCAGTGGGGAGTTCTCTATCACCGTACCCGACGGATGGACGAGCCAAGCCGAGACATCGACCACCTTCGAGACGGTTACCCCCGACGCATCCGTCGAAGCCACGTGGACGATCATGGTCCCGGACGACGCAGAACTGGGGGGAGAATACGACATCACCATCGAAGCTAGCTACACTGACGAGAACAACAACAGCACCACCCATAGTGCGTCGTCCTCGATCGAGGTGCCGCTAGAATCACTACCGTCTGAGTACTCGACCTTCGCTTCTAGAGAGGCTAATTTCGGCATGGATGGCGATACATTTGTTCTCCAGGCCAGCGGAGAAGAGATGTGGTCGGGCGCACCTGCCGACGAGTACGGTACAATCTACTTCGACGACAGTTTCGAGTCAGGAGACACTGTAACCGTGAAACTGCTCGGTCGAGGATTGTACGAGACGGAATTCCAGAAGGCCGGTCTCATGGTGCGCAACGAAATTACCGGCAACGCCGAGTCCGGGGGCTACGTAGTTGTCGCACAGGAACACAACTCTTCCCTGGGCGGTGACAGGGGTGCCTTTACTGTCCAGACCGATGGTGACGGTGACGGTATCCTTGACCAAGCTGCCCATAGTGCTCCGGATAACACCTATCCGGCATGGCTGCGGATCGAACGTGACGGGACGACGTTTATCGGATCGGTAAAAACGGCGGCTGACGACCAGTGGTCCGAGATTGCCTCCGTCGAGGTTCCGTCGGCCACTGAGGCCCAGGATGTCGGGATGTTTGCCACGTCCAACAACGTCAACAGATTGTCCGAGGCACGCTTTACTGACTTTGAGGCACCGACTCCCGAAGGGCCGTCCTCGGTTGTCGGTGGGAAGACACCGACTGATCTCGATAGTGACGCTCTTTACGAGGACATCAATGGCGACGGCGAAGCGACGACTACCGACGTTCAGGCGCTGTTCGAGAACCTCGATAGCGACACGGTCCAGAACAACCCCGACGCGTTCGACTTCAACGGTGATGAGGACGTGACCGTCAGCGACGTCGTCGCGTTGTTCCGGGAGATCGTGTAACGTTGCCCTTCCGGGCAACCCGTTCCGAAAGTCAATCAAACATATTCTATGAGACGGTGACCGCACGCCGTTTCTCGGAACCGCCGGTAGATTTATGGGCCAGCCCTAACAGAGATTATTTGTTATGGCGGATAGCAGCCGAGAGGCCGATACTAACGTGACAAAAAGCGAAAGGTATAGCGGGGATTCGATGTCTACATCCCGGCGATCGTTCTTGAAGGCGACCGGGTTAGCGGCGGCAATCCCGATCGTCTCGAATACGGTCGCCGCAGCCCCCACGACCGGCAGCGGCCCGGGGCGGGTCGAAAACCTCAGCGCGTACCTCGAGGACCCGACGGTGTTCGAGGAGAACAGTGAACCGACACACGTGACGACGGCAGTGCCGTATGGGTCGGCCGATGCGGCTCTCGACGCCGACGAGCGTTTCGCGTCGATGATCGATCGGTTCGCGCCGTCGGACAACGTGCGCGTCCTCGACGGGGAGTGGAACTTCCAGTTCTTCGAGGCTCCGTCGAACATGCCCGACGCGATCGATCCCACCAGTTCGAACTGGGAGTCCATTAGCGTCCCCGAACCGTGGCAAACCCAGGGGTACGGCAAGCGAATCTATGCAAACAACGGGATCACCTGGGATTACTACGATCCCCCACAGGACGGTGATCTCGGACCCGGCGACGACGGTATGGTCGACGTTCCTGGAGTCGGTGACGACGGGCTCGACCCGGTCGGCGTCTACAACCGGACAGTGTCGATCCCGTCGGAGTGGAACGGCAACGAGTTGTTCCTCCATTTCGACGGGGTCAAGCAGGCGTTTTTCGTCTGGATCGACGACCAGTACGTCGGCTTCCAGCAAGGGGCTATGACGCCCGCCGAGTTCGACGTCACCGAATACGTCACGGCCGGCTCGGACCACGAACTCACCGTCCAGGCGTATCGCTGGTCGGACGGGGAGGCCATCGAGACCATCGACATGTTCCGCTATGCGGGCATCCACCGCAGCGTGTACATGTACGCGACGCCGCCGGTTCACGTGCGTGATTTCTACGTTCACCACGATCTGGACGAGGAGTACACCGACGCGACGCTCAGGGTCGACGCCGAAGTGGCCAACTTCAGCGATGCCGATCAGGGATCGTACACGGTCCAGGGAACGTTGCTCGGCCCCGACGGCGCAGAAGTGACGACGCTATCCGGGACGGCGTCGATCGGCAGCGATGGGGCACACGTCTCGATGGAGGCGGCGGTTACCGACCCGGAGAAGTGGACAGCCGAGGACCCCACGCTGTACACGTTGACGCTTGAACTCATGCCGGAGGGAGGATCGACGAGCGAGGCGTTCCTCGAGAAAGTCGGGTTTCGTGAGATCGAGGCCGACCGCGGCCATCCCGGCGGCAACATCCGGATCAACGGCGAATTGGTCAACATCCGGGGTACCAACCGCCACGAGACCGATCCCGACACCGGCCGGACGGTCCCCGTCGAGCGGATGCGCGAGGACTTCGAACTCCTCAAACAGTTCAATCTCAACGCCGTCCGGACTTCTCACTATCCGAACGATCCGTCCTTCTACCGACTGGCTGATGAGTACGGCATATACGTTCAGGACGAAGTCTACGTCGAGAGCCACTGGTGGTCGGATCTGGTCGCGAGCACGGACGTCTACCACGACCAGGCTGTCTCGCGGTTCCGGCGGATGGTGTTGCGCGACCGGAACCACCCGTCGGTGTTCTCGTGGTCGACCGGCAACGAGGCCGGAACTGGCGACGAGCATCTCCACATGGCGGCACTGGCGATGGGTGGCGACCACGAGTACCTCCCCGCGGATACGAGCGACGTGACGGGCGTCGGACCGGTCGAGAGTTTCGACCCGTCGGGGATCGAAGCGCTGGCCCCCGATCGGGTGATGTTCCACCAGCCCAACGGCGGCGGGTGGGACGTCGAATACAGCGACATGCTCGGGCCGCGCTATTCGGACGTAGGTGGGATGCTCTCGGTTGGGGACGGGACGGGAATCGGAGACGGCGATCGGTCAGTCGTCCAGGGAGAGTACAACCACGCGATGGGCAACAGCCTGGGGCTGGTCAACGAGATGTGGAACGAGTACATCCAGCCGCCGGTCAGGCGTGCCCGGGACGGCGCGGGCGAGAACGACGGCGTCCTAGTCGGTTCGCCGGAAGTCGTGCCGGGCGAATCGGGTGGCGCGGTTGCCCTCTCCGAGGATGGACACGTCGAGACTGACGGTTCGCTTTCGTTCTCGGAACCGCCGTTCACCGTCCAGGCGCGGATCAGATACGACGGCGGCGAGGGACTTGTGTTGGACAAGGGCTCCAGCAGCGACGGGGCCGAACAGTTCGGCCTGGGGATCTACGGCGGATCGGTGTCGTTCTGGTTCCAGGCCGCGGGCGGCGACTGGCCGACGATCGAGAACGCCGGGTCCGTCACGACGGGCGAGTGGCAGACACTCACCGCGGTCGTGGGCCCGAGCGAAGTCCGCCTGTATCTCGACGATAGCCAGATTGGCTCGACCAGTCATAGCGCCGATAGCCTCGTCGAGAGCGACGCACCCGTAGCCGTTGGCGGGAACGCGCTGGAAGCAGACGTCGACTCGGTTCGGGTCTTCGAAACGGCGTTGACCGGCGACGAGATCGCGTCCGGGTTCGAGTCGGCACCCGACAGTGCCGTCGTGTGGTACGACTTCGCGGGACTGATCCGGGATAAGAGTCTCCAGGGCGGGTTCATCTGGGACTGGGTCAACCAGGACCTCAACGACACGACGACGGCCGACGGCGAAACGGTCGATTTCCAGTTCTACCATCTGGACGGCCCCGACGGGGCGTTCTGCCTGAACGGGCTGACGTGGTCGGATCGACGGCCACAGCCGGAGATGTGGCAGTTAAAGCAGTGTCACCAGCCGGTGAAAGTGGCGGACCGGGACGTCCCAGCGGGCGAGGTGTACGTGACCAACCATCACCAGTTCACGAACCTGAGTGAGTTGGACGCCACCTGGTCGCTCTATGCCGACGACGAACAGCTCCAGTCGGGCACGCTCGATCTTGACGTTGCGCCGAGTACGACCGAGGTCGTGACGGTCGACGGGATGAGCCTCCCGGAGCCGGAAGCTGGTGTCGAGTACTGGTTGAACTTCTCGTTTGCGCTGCCGGAGACAACCGACTGGGCCGAGGCGGGTCATGAGGTCGCGTTCGCCCAGCTCGAAGTGCCAGTGGAGGCCCCCGAACCGCCGGAAGTGTCCCTCGAGGAACTGCCGTCAGTGTCGGTTTCGACGGGCGGGAGCGGTATCACCGTCGACGGGGAGTCGTTCAGTTACACGTTCGACGAATCGACGGGGACGCTGTCCTCGATGGAGTACGAGGGGACGGAGGTCCTCGAATCGGGGCCGCAGTTCAACGCCTGGCGGGCGCCGATCATGAACGAAATCCAGGCGTGGGGATCGAATCCGGCGACGTCGTGGTACGACGCCGGATTGAACGATCTGACCCACAGCGTTGAATCAGTCGAGACGACGCGTATCGACGACTCTCTCGTGCAGGTCACGGCCGAAGGCTTCACCGCGGGGACGGAACTGCCCCCGCCACTGCTGACGCCGGACGCGTCCGGTGCCGGCAACGAAGGGACAGTCGTCGGTGGCCCCGAAATCGTTTCGGGGCAACAGGGACAGGCCGTTTCCCTCGACGGCGAATCCCAGTACGTCAACGCTGGCAGCGATTCGAGTCTCGGTTTCACCGCTCCGGGATTCACGATCCGCGTGACGTTCAAAGGACTACCTACCGACGGCGACGATCCGTTCGTGTCCAAGGGCGATCACCAGTACGCCCTGAAGGTGACTGACGACAACGAGTTGCAGTTCTTCATCTATACGGACACGTGGGTCACCCTCAACGCACAGATGCCGTCGGATGTCTCCGAGGACGAGTGGCACACCTACACCGGCGTCGTGAGCGACGGCGAACTACGGATCTACCTCGATGGAGAATTGCTGAACTCCACCGAACACGACGCTTCAAGCATCAATCAGAGCGGGTTCCCGGTCCACATCGGTCACAACTCCGAGAATACGGACCGATACACGCAGACGACCATCGACAGCGTCCGTATTTTCGATCGCGCGCTGACCGGCGACGAGATCGCGTCCGGGTTCGACGAACCGCCCGAGAGTGCCGTTCTCTGGTACGAATTCAACGAATTCGAGGAGGGAGAGGAGTCGGCGCTGGGATTCGAAACGCGGTACCGCTACCGCGTGTTCGGCAGCGGCGACGTGCGTCTATCCGTCGTGGCCACCCCGAATGCAGCCCTGCAGGACACTGTCCAGGGTTGGCTGCCGAAGGTGGGCGTGCAACTGGAACTGCCCGAGCGCTACGATAGCTTCGAGTGGTACGGACCGGGTGAGCAGGAAACCTATCCCGACCGGAAGTGGGGCGTGCCAGTCGGACGGTACTCGGGTTCGGTGGATGACCAGTACGTCCCGTACTTGCCGCCGACGGACAACGGCAACAAGGCGGATACTCGCTGGGCTGTCGTCTCCGACAGCGACGCTGGAGTCGGGCTGGCGGCGTTCGCGGAGGAGACGCTGAACGTCAGCCTCGAGCAGTGGGCGAACCTCGATGAAGCCGATTACCAGTACGAACTCGAGGAGCGCGGTTCGGTCGGCTTCAACGTCGATCACGCCGTCACCGGCGTCGGCGGAACGCCGACTGATCCGATGGGCGAGTACCAGGTACCGATCGCACCGACGTCGTTCGCTCTGACGCTACGACCGGTGACGGACGCCGAGGACCCGATGACGCTCGCCAAACGACAGCTGCCGAGCGGGCTCGTCCCGCCGATCGGGGACAGCGAGAACCGGCCGACCAGTGTCGACGACGACGAGCTCCTGGAGGACATCAACGGCGACGGGGAAGCGACCACCGTCGACGTTCAGGCGCTGTTCGAGAACTTCGACAGCGACGCCGTCCAGAACAACCCCGGGCGGTTCGACTTCAACGGTGACGGGGACGTCACCGTCAGCGACGTCGTCGCGTTGTTCCGGGAGATCGTGTAACGTCGCCCTTCCGGGCAATTCGTTCCGAAAATAGAGTAAATATATTATATTTTCGAAGTAACTTGTTGATACGGATTATTGTAGATTATTTCCGGATGACGCCGACCCGGGGGTCGACGGATACCGGTAAATCACTACAATAATCCGTATGAGACGGCTGTCGTTGACGGTGGTATAGAATGCACCTCAAGACCTCGCTCGACGGAGTTCAGTTTACATCGAGCTTGTCACTGAATCGCTGATTGACGAAGCTCCTCTTTTTCCGGAAATGAAACGAGCAGCCCACAAATCCAGATCCGCCAATGGAGGATCTTTGAACCCTTCTGAACCACCGGCACGACTGTCGTATGCTAACCAGGATTACAACCATCGATCCGAACGGCTCTCCGGCTCGATCAGTGCTCGACTGGCACAGGCCCAACCGCAAGATGGCGTGCCAACAACGATATGCTACCCAAGAGCATGTATCTGAGAAGATAGCGAGCGTACGCCTCTTCGTGGGGCTCCCGTATTACGTTTAGCGTGACATGTTCACTGTTTTGAAGGCGGGTCGTTCTCCTCACACTCATGTAACAGCTGCCGGTTTCTGTGGCCGATCCTCGTCCTCGTCACGCAAAATCATGGCAATTCACCGTCATCAATCGGGTGAGGAACAGTCCATATCGGCCAACCGATAAAAATCGAAGTTGCGGTCGGACGATCCCACGGCAACTGTTCGGAACGACGACTACCCGATCAATGGGCATTCACGTGGGCGCGACCGTCCGCCTGCAGACCAGCAGTCCGACGGCGGTGGTTGATCGTGTGTAGAGCACACACGAGGCGGCTCGCGGACAGCAAATCTGCCTGGTGTGGGGGTCACGAGCCTGGATACAGTTGTGTTCAGTTTCGGGGGACACCTCCTTTGTCGTTCGTCCGCTGGATACATCGACCGTATCGATACAGCTGGCCGATGCTCCAAGTTGAACGTGGTGCTGAAAGCACAAAAACATTGTGGTGAAACATACCAGTACACACGGTCATGCCGGAAATCCACTCCTTGTCACGGTCACAAGCCTGTGAAATAAACCACTCGTGACCGGTAGTGGGTTCGACTGGATCGAAACCCTCTGACCGATGTCCTGGCCCTGCATCGCGTGAAAGACGCCCGGAAAATACATTTCGAGAGATACTGCCGGCCGACCCGTTCGCAGCGATATTCTCTCCGGTGGCGAATTCCGTCATTCCGTACGGCCGGCGGTATGGCACTCAACCCAGGTGCGGTTCGTTCTCGGCACCCTCGAGGATCTCACGGGCACCCTGCCGGACGGCCTGATCGCTGGCGGTCGAGGGTTCCCAGCCGAGTGCCGCGAGTTTCTCGATCGAGAGGCGCATCTTGGGGACGTCGCCTTCCCAGCCGCGGTCGCCGCCGGTGTACTCGTAGTCGGGATCGAGATTCATCTCGTCGGCAACGATGTCGGCGATCCGGTTGACCGAGGTGGTCGTTCGCGTCCCGAGGTTGTAGGTGTTGACGGGACGGTCGGCGTTCTCGACGACGTAGCACATCGCGTCGATACAGTCCGCCAGGGACATATAGGACTTCTCCTGGCGACCGTTGCCCCGGATCGTCAGCGTTTCGGGGTCCTGCTCGAGCTTGTAGATGAAGTCGGGGATGACGCCGGCACCATAGCGCGGGCCGACGATGTTGGCAAACCGGAAGCTCCAGGCCGTAAAGCCGTGGCTGTGGGCGTATACCGACAGCAGTGACTCCTCGGAGAGTTTGGCCGCGCCGTACTCGCTGATAGGTTCGAGCGGGGCGTAATCCTCCGGGGTCGGCCGGGGAGCCTCCCCGTAGACCGTCGAGGAGGACGTGAAAGCGACGTGTTCGACGCCGACTTCCTCCATCCGTTCGAGGATGTTGTAGGTCATCTCGCCGTTGGTCTCGAATTGCTTGCGTGGCTCCTCCGCGTTGACGTACTTGTCCGCCGCGAGGTGAAAGACCATGTCCGTCTCGCCATCGATCGCCTCGGCGGCAACCGACTCGTCGGTGAGGTCCCCTTCGACGAACGTCGCCGCGTCCGGAACTGTCTCCCGGAGGCCATTCGAGAGGTCGTCGACGACGACCACGTCGTTGTCGGCTGTGAGTTCCCTGGCCAGCGCGGAGCCGATGAGGCCGGCACCGCCCGTTACGACGATCCGCTTGTCGGATAGCTCCATACTAGAAATACCCGACCGGACTCCAAAAATCATTCGGACTCGTGATGATTCTCCGACTGCACAACCACGGCCTAAGCGACGGGGCGGGACGAGCATCCGGTTGACTGGGCGTCCCAACGCCGGAAGCGCGGACCTCAATGCATGGAGAATGTGATGTTTGATGGGTAAAAATTATTTATGATCGCGACCTGTGGTACTATCCGAGGCATATTCAATGTCAAGAAACAACGGTGAGCAAAGTCGAACGGATTTCACGCTTCGGCGACGGTCGGTTCTGACGGCTATTTCCGGAGTGGCGCTGGGGAGCATGCTGCCCAGCACGACAGTTGGGGCCCAGGAGGCCGACGAGTACGAATCCATGAGGGAGGCGGTCAAGTTGACCCCTCGTCCCGACGGCACGACCGTCGGCGGGACGGAATCGCTGAACGGGACGTGGGACTTCACGCTCTCTACGGACACCGAGCCGCCCACGTCCGGCGGAGGAACGATCACACTGGACGCGACGTCGTTCGGCAACGACGGGACGTTACTAAACGATCCCGGGATCGTGACCGACCCGGACGAGCGGGCGATCGACCTCGCCGAGGATAAGTACGTCACAGTCGGTGACGCCAATAGTCTCGACTTCACGGAACCCGGGTTCACGATCCAGATGCGGTTCAAACACAACGGCAACGGGCCGCTGTTTTCGAAAGGGAACGAACAGTACGCTGCCGGTATCTGGGGCGGGACTCTCGAATTCTGGACCGCCGGGGACGGCGACTGGTCGTTCAGCCTCTCGGGCGGGGACTTAGAGCTCGGCAAGTGGTACACGGCGACGTGGGTGATCGGCGGCGACGAATCGGCGCTCTACGTCGATGGCGAAGAAGTCGCCTCGACGTCGACCGGGATCTCGTCGTTGCCACACCTCGACGCCGCGACCGAGGTCGGAATCAACACTGCGACCGGCAACCAGGGGAGCCCCGTCGTCGACGAATTCCGCGCGTTCGACACCGCGTTGTCGGCCAGCGAGGTCGCGAGCGGGTTCGATTCGATCCCGAGTACCGCCGTCGCGTGGCTTCCCTTCACGAGCGCGACCGACGCCACGTCGCCCGACGAATCGGGGACCGGAAACGACGCGACGCTGTATAACGATCCGGCGTTCGTCCCCGGTCAGTACGGCCAGGGCCTCGACCTGGACGGAAGTGCAAGCGTCTCCGTCGACGGAGCGGACGAGCTGAACATGACGTCGACCGGGTTCACGCTCCAGGCGAGAGTGAAATACGGCGGCGGGAGCGGTCTGATCCTCGACAAGGGGAATTCCACTGGCGGCACGGAACAGTTCGGCCTCGGTGTCTACGACGGCGACCTGTCGTTCTGGGTGCACGACGAGGCGGAGAACTGGCCGACCCTGGACGGGGAGACACCCCTCCCAACCGGAGAGTGGCACACCGTTACCGTCGCCGTCGATGACAGCGATATCCGGATGTATCTCGACGACACGCAAATCGGATCGCTCTCCCATAGCATTAGTAGTCTGATGAGTAGCGAGGCACCGGTCGTCGTCGGCGGGAACGACCTCGATGTCTCAGTCAAGTCGACGAAAGCGGTCGGGACAGCGTTCGCCGACAGCGAGGTCGCCGACGGGTTGTTGGCGCCACCGAGTAGTGCCGTGCTGTGGCTGACGTACGACGAGGTTGTCGATACGTCCGTCGAGTGGCGCGAGGAGTCCGTTCCCGGACAGTGGGCATACAACGGGTACTTCGATCCCGAGAGCGAGGAACTAGCGTGGTATCACGCCAGCGGCGAGTACGGTTGGTATCGGCGGGATTTCGACGTGCCAACGGACATGCAGGACGGCCGCGTCAAACTCCGCTTTGACGCCGTCTACAGCGAGGCCTGGGTCTACCTCAACGGGCAACAGGTCATCCATCACGTCGGCGGGTACTCGCCGTTCGAAGTCGACGTCACCGACGAGGTAAACACCGATGGAACGAACACGTTGTTCGTCCGAGTCTCACAGCGATCGGCCGCCAACGACATGGATTGGCAGAACGTGACCGGCGGGATCACGAGGGACGTCGAGCTGATATCGGTCCCCGAGACCCATCTCGGGGAGTGTTACGTGACGACATCGATCGGGAACGGCGGGAGCACCGCCACTGTCTCGGTCGAGACGGCTATCGAAAACGCCGGTAGTGCGGCTGTTGAGGGCCCAACGGTTTCGGCAACGCTCACCGGGCCGGACGGGTCGACGGCCGCCACCGCAGAGCAGTCTGTTGCCTCGGTCGCGGCCGGAAGTTCCGAAGGCGTAGCGTTCGATCTCTCCGTGGCTGATCCGGCGCTCTGGAACCCGGAACAGCCCCGCCTCTACTCGCTCGACGTCGAACTGGAGGCGGGCGGCGAAACCGAGACAGTCACCGAACGCGTCGGAATCCGCGAGGTTGGGGTCGACGGCAACGATCTCCTGCTCAACGGCGAGTCGGTCACGCTTCGGGGCGTTAACTGGGAGGAGATCCACCTTCCGGAACACGGTCACGCCATCCCCGCCGAGATAACGCGCGAGGACGCACGGCGTCTGAAAGAAGCGAACATCAACTACGTCCGGACGGCTCATCACCCGGTCTCGGAAGCGTTCATCGAGGCCTGCGACGAGTTCGGCATCGTCGTCGAGGAGGAGGCCCCTATGATGTTCGTCGGACGCGATCGTCTCTCCGGGGAGGGTGAAGACGAGAACCCGAACCAGCTGTCCGACCCGTATCCCGAGGTCGTCGTTCGACAGGTCCTCGAGATGGTCGAACGGGATCGGAACCACCCTTCGGTCTTTCTGTGGTCGGTCGCCAACGAGAGCGAGTGGTTCGACGTCTTCGAAACGGCCGCACAGCTACTCGGGGACGTCGACCCGAGTCGGCCGACGATCTTCAATCACGACGTTTACAACTCGGATGATCCGTGGCACGATAGCTACGACATCCGGTCACACCACTATCCGGCGTTCCGGTCCGGATCGGCGATCGAGCAGACGGCCAACTTAGCTGATCCGGTGTCCTACGGGGAGTACGCACACACGTACTGTTACAACGATGCGGAAATCGCCACTGATCCCGGGCTGCGCGATCAGTGGGGACGGCTCTTTCAGACGGCCTGGGAAGGCGTTCGGGACGCCGACGCTGCCGTCGCCGCGGCGCTGTGGGCCGGCGGCGATCACCTCGAACAGTGGGGTGGGTACTACTGGGGAATGCTCGACCGGTACCGCCGGCCACGCCCCGAGTACTGGCACGTCAAGAAAGGCTACGCACCGGTTCGAGTCGCCGACACGACCTGGGACGCTGACGGAACCAGCGTCACGGTGACGATCGAGAACCGCCACGAGTTCGTCAATCTCTCCGAGCGGACGGTCGAGTGGACGACCGGCGGAGAGACCCGGGAACTTTCGATGGACCTCCCGGCAGGTGCGTCCACCTCGATGACGCTCGACGTGAGCGGGGGGGAAGGAACGCTCACCGTCACGCATCCGCAAGGATACACCATCAACGAGATCATTGTCTCCGAGGATCCCGTGGTTCCGTCGATGCCCGGCGACGTCGATCCGGACGTTTCGACCGGCGACGGGACGATCGAGATTAGTACGGACGCCTACACGCTCGGAGTCGACGAGACCGACGGGACGATCGAGTTCGGGACTCCGGGCGAGTCTCCACTCGTCGTCGACACCCCTGAACTCGCCGTCACACCGATCCAGACTGAGGCGGGACGGGACTACGCCTCGATTATCGACCATCGACTCTCCGGAGGGACCGTCTCGGATGTGAGTCTCGATGGATCGACTGTCGTTCTGGATGTCACCTACGAGAGCGCCGAGGGGACCTTCCGGATTCAACCGGTCGAGAACGGCATGGAGATCGCGTACGACTTTACGCTTCTCGAATCAGTCGCGGCCCGGGAAATCGGAGTCGCTATCCCCGCAACGAGCGATCTGACGACGCTCTCCTGGCGACGTGACGGGCTCTGGGACGCGTATCCGACTGACCACATCGGCCGGACGGAAGGGACGGCCTCGGCGTTCCCCAGTGGCGGACGCCCGAGCAACGAAGGTATCGAGATGCAAGCCGGCCAGCCTTGGAAGGACGACGAGACGGTACACGGATCGAATGACTTCCGGAGCACGAAACGCAACGTCTACACGGCGTCGCTCACCGACGACAGCGCACGCGGCTTGGGAGTCCTCTCGGCGGGCGATCAGCACGTTCGAACGCAGGTCCGGTCCGAGCACGTCGAGTTTCTCGTCCTCGATCGATCGATCTCGGGGACGAACGCGTACAATTGGATGAATCGACACCCGTTCTCGAACGAGGAGCCGACGCTCGAATCGGGGACCGACCTGCAGGGGAGCGTAACGATCACGCTCACCGGCGCGATCGACAGTCCGGTCGGGGACGGACTGGAAGTGCCGACGGACCTCGATGGCGACGGGCGGTACGAGGACGTCAACGGCGACGACGAAGCGACGACGAGTGACGTCCAAGCGCTGTTCGAGAATATGGATAGTGACACCGTCCAGGACAACCCCGGCGCGTTTGACTTTAACGGAGACGGCGACGTCACTGTCTCGGACGTCGTCGCGCTGTTCCGGGATATCGTCTGACGCTCTCTCCGGACTCGTTTCAAGACGCAGGGCCCGTATTTGCCACGACGACCGGGGCGATGCTATGTCTCGCGGAACTATCGACAGTTTCCCGTACGTGTTCGACCCGTCAGAGTGCGTTCCGGAGTTCTTCGGCGGCTTCCTCGGCGAGCTTGTTGTTGATGTACGTCCCGGCGCCGCGTTCGCTGCCGGCGGGGTACTTGAGCTTGTCTTCGGTCCGGTACGGCGGATAAAACTCCATGTGGAAGTGCGCGTAGTCCTCGGCCTCCCCATTTGTCGGCTGCTGGTGGGTCGCCATGATATAGGGCATCTCGAAGCCGAACAACGCGTCGTACCGCTGGAGGACTTCCTTGAGGAGCTTCCCGAGGTCACGCTCGTCTTCGGCAGTGAACTCAGCCATCGACGGGACGTGATCGTTCGCGTAGACGTGGATCTCGTAGGTCCAACGGGCGTGGAACGGGACGACCGCGGTGAACGAATCGTTTTCCGCGACGACCCGTTGCCCGTCTTCGCGTTCGGAATCGATCAGGTCACAGAACAGACAACGACCCTCCTCGGCGAGGTGTTGCTCGCTGGACTCGAGTTCGCGTTCGACCTTCGGCGGCACGAACGGGTAGGCGTAAATCTGTCCGTGCGGGTGCGCGAGAGTAACACCGACTTCCTCGCCCTTGTTCTCGAAGATGTAGACGTACTCGTGTTCGTCGATAGCGCCGAGTTCCTCGTAGCGGTCCCGCCACATCTTCACCAGTTTCACGAAGCGACTGACGGGTTCTTTGGACATCTGTCCGTCGTGTTTCTCCGTGAAGAGGACGACCTCACACTGCCCGCTGGCGTCCTCGACCGGGGAGAGATCGGTCGACTCGACCGCCGGGGCCGGCGGATCGGGCTGGAGCGATGGAAACCCGTTCTCGACGACGGCCATGTCGTACTCCGGATCGGGGATCGCCGTCGGATACTCGGCGTCCTCCTCGGTCGGGCAGAACGGGCAGTAGTCTTCGGGAGGTTTGAACGTCCGCTCCTGGCGATGGGTCGCGGTGACGACCCACTCCTGGAGCGTCGGATCCCAGCGTCGTTCAGTCATGGGAGGGCTCCGTTGAGGCCAGTTCCGGCTCGAGTGGTTCCTCGATCGCATCGAGCTCCTTCTGTTCGTCGCCGAACTCGAAGAAGACGACGTATTTATCGTTGTGATTAGTGATCTTTCGTTTTTGCATTGTGCACGTTGGATATCAGTGGATTCCGATTGTTAATTCTATCGAAGCACGGCACCCCTCCCGGAAGGAGACTGTCTAAGCCCGGTCGTCCGTCCGATCGGAGCCGTCTTCCGGCACATCACGCCGCTGTCTGGACCGCTCCGGACGGAGTGGCATCGACAGCGACGAGTCGCGTTCACGCCCGGGAATTGCCCGACTGTCGTCGAACGGCGGATCATCGGTCTCCCGGCGGGGGCTCCCGACGCAGGCTCGTCTGTCACAGTAGTATGAATGTGACACAATTAGTATATATTAATCATGTTGAATAGCTCGTTCCCGAACTGGGAGGGAAGGCCACACCGGCGGAACGGCTGTGAATCGGTCGATTCCGTTTCCCCGACGCAGAGTTGCGCCTAGTCGTTGTGTTCGACGGTAACGCCGCCGGAGGGTCTCACGACGTGATAGCTGGCATCGTGTTCGGGGAACTGTTCGTGATACGCCTTCGAGACTGTCTCGGCGAACGTCTCGGCTTCAGCTTCGTCGACGAGTGCGATAGCGGAGCCGCCCCATCCTGCGCCGGTGAGCCGGGCCCCGTACGCGCCCTCTTGGACCGCCGTATCGACGAAGTAATCGAGTTCGGGACAACTTGCCTCGTAATTGGTCGCGATATCCCGGTGGGCGTCGACGAGAATTCCGCCGAAGGTTTCGATGTCGCCATCTTCGAGCGCTGCCCGGGCACGCTCGACGCGATCATTCTCCCGGACGACGTAGCCGAGGCGCTGTCGTTGTCCGGCCGGAAGGACGTCGAGTTCGTCCTCCGAGACCGCTTTCGAGGAGGGGGCATCCAGTTCCTCGAGCGCGGCTTCGACTGTCTCGCGGCGCTGGTTGTACTCGGAGTCGACGAGTTCGTGTTCGACGCCGGTGTGGAAGACGACGATTTCGATGCCGTCCGGGACCGGAATTCGATCGTATTCGAGGGTTTCGGTGTCGATTTGCAGCGCATGTCCGTCCTGGCCCAGGGCGACGGCGAACTGGTCCATGATACCGCAGGAGACTCCGACGAAGTCGTTCTCGACGCGTTGGCCCAGCGTCGCGAGTTCCTCCCGGGCGAGATCTAGGTCGGACGCCTCGTCGAGGAACGCCAGGACGGCGAGTTCGAGACTCGCCGAGGAACTCAATCCGGATCCGAGCGGCAGTGTTCCATCGAGGCGTCCCTCGAAGGCCGTCGGTTCGTACCCTTCCTCCTGCAGGATAGCGTAACAGCCCTTGA
>ENA-ORCS01000765-ORCS01000765.1-marine-metagenome-genome-assembly--contig:-NODE-765-length-17594-cov-6.493064_pt1 | contig 17594 bp, 17 predicted proteins | sample MGYA00237781_ERZ508513 | MGnify/ENA primary metagenome ERZ508513 (study PRJEB26184, sample SAMN06268793) | marine metagenome | isolation source: Eden Landing Ponds, San Francisco, CA, USA | place...
AAGCGCACGGACTCGAAGACCTCGGGCGACGCCGAGGTCCAGCGGACGATGATGCAGCTGCTCTCGGAGATGGACGGGTTCGACGACCGCGGCGAGGTGCGCATCATGGCCGCGACCAACCGCTTCGACATGCTCGACGAGGCGATCCTGCGACCCGGCCGCTTCGACCGCCTCATCGAGGTGCCCAAGCCCGACGTCGAGGGGCGCAAGCGCATCCTCGAGATCCACGCCTCCGAGCTCAACCTCGGCGAGGACGTGGATTTCGACGCGCTCGCGGAGACGTTGGAGGCGTACTCCGGCGCCGACATCGCCGCCCTCACGACCGAGGCGGGGATGTTCGCGATCCGCGACGGGCGAGAGGAGGTCCGGATGGCCGACTTCGAGGACGCCCACGAGAAGATCGAGCAGGCCTCCGAGGAGGGGCCGACGACCGGCCCGGTCGCGTTCCAGTAGGGTCGGATGAGCCGGTCGAACCCGGGCGACGGCGGGACGTCGTTCACGATCGGTCGGCCGGCTCGCGGGCTGGCGGTGGCGGCGTTGCTCACGTTTCTGGCCGTACTCGTCTTCTACCTCGACCAGCCGGGCTACACCCTCGCGCGGCTGGCGCTGTTTCTCGCCCTCGGCGGCGCAGCGACGCTGGGGACCGCCGGCGCCGTGCTCCAGCGGGCCGCGATGACCGCCGCGGGTGCCGGAACGCTGGCGCTGCTGGGGGTCTGGCAAGCGACGCTCTGGATCTTCGTGCTCCCGATGGCGGGCGTCCTCGCCGCGACGAGCCTCCTGATCGCACTGGACGAACGCATGGTCGAGCGGCGGTAGCGTCGCCGCACGGACCACAAAACGTTTCTCGCCGCCGACACCAGCGCCGGGCATGGTCCCCGGTATCGTCCCCGACGTACTGCTCGTCCTCCTCGCCCTCTGGCTGTTCGACGGCGCCGCACTCCTCCCGATCCTGATCTCGGGTGCGGTGAAACGCCTGTTTGCCGACTGGCCAACCGACTCCCTGATCCCGAACTATCTCGCCGGCGCGACGATGTTCGCGGCCACCCATCTGGTCGCGATCTTCGTTCCCGTCGCGTTGCACGGCGGGAACCTGGAGCGCAACGTCGTCGCCTGGCTCGCGGGGATGACGCTGGTGAACCTCGCAGTCTGGTGGGTGATCGTCGCGATCGTCTTGCCAGTTCTCGGTCGGTGGCAGCCCAAAGCCGACGGCGAGTACGACGGCCGGATCGCGCTGACGTTCGGCGTGCTCACCTACGTGGTGGCGACCGTGGTGATCGGGTTCCTGCTCGTCGTCATCGTCATCGCGATCGGGTTCCCGGGGTGAGTCCGTAGCCCCTTTCTCCGCCCGGCGCCGAGATCGGCCGTGAGCAGCAGCATCCACGTCGTCGCCGGCGCCGGCACCGCGCCGACGGAGAAGGCCGCCTACGACGCCGCGCTGGCCGACGCGAACCTCCACAACTACAACCTCGTGCCGGTCTCCTCGATCGTCCCGGCCGACGCCGAGGTGGTGACGGTCGAGCAGGCGCCGGATCTGGGCCCGGCGGGGAACCGCCTCAACGTCGTGCAGGCCGAGCGGAGCGCGGTGGGTCCGGAGACCGTCGCCGCCGGCGTCGGCTGGGCGACGGGGCCCGGCCCGGGGCTGTTCTACGAGGCCGACGCCGAGGCCGAGGCCGACGTGCGGGCCCGATTGGAGACCGGGCTGGCGGCGGGCCGAGAGCTCCGGGACTGGACGTTCGACCACGAGGAGACGCTGATCGAGTCGGCGGAGGCGTCGCCGGGCGAGCACACGTGTGTGGTTGTGTTGGCGGCGTACGGCGAGAGCGAACCGATCTGTTGAGTTTTCGGTCGATTCGGGGTCGTTGGTTTTGTAGTGCTGAAGCGACGAGCAGGGTGGACAACACCGTGAAAGCCCCTGCCCGATCGGTGTTGGTTCTGTGCCCGAAAAGGATATTTGCGGCAGCAACACCGAGAAAGCCCCTGCCCGCTCGGGTCGCGCGACTCACTGCGCTCCTCGTCGGTCACTTCGTTCCCTCCTGCGGTGCTTGCGTCGTCGTGCTTCCCCGACCGGGCAGCCCCTTTCAGTCCCACCCGCACAGCCCACACACCTCCCCAGCCGACTCACTCGCTCACTGCGTTCACTCGTTCGTCCCTCGCGCTGAGGCGCGACACGAGGTCGCGCCCGCTTTCGCGCCACCGCATTCGCCAGTAGCGAGGTAGTGCGCCAAGGAACAAAGCGCCCCACCTCGACCAACGCCACCGCCGAAAAACCCGAGCACCGTCCCAGAAAGACCAAAACGATCCGCCTGTACGCCTACCCCATGGAGTGGCTCCCCGTTCTCGCGTACCTCGCGCTCGTCGCGGCGTTCACGGCGCTGGGTGCGCCGATCGCCGCCGCCCTCTTCCAGCACCTCCCACGGAAGGGCGCGGCGTTCGCGCTCCCGACGGCGCTGGTGCCGTTCGCGATCAGCATCTTCTGGATCGGCCAGCTCACGTTCGGCCTCCACACGCTGCTGCTCGGGCTCGGGATCGTCCTCGCGGGCTCGGTGCTCGCGTGGCGCCGGGGTGCACGCCCCGACTGGCGCGCGGTGGCGGCGATGTACGGCGTGTTCGTCGTCGGTTTCGGGATCATGCTCGCGTTCCGGGCGGCCGACCCCGCGATCACCGCCGCCGCCGGCGAGCAGTTCCTCCACTTCGCGCTGGTGAACACGCTCGAACGCGCCGAACAGCTCCCGCCGGAGGACGTCTGGTTCGCCGGGAAGCCGCTGCGGTACTACTACGGCACCCAACTGCAGGTCGCCAGCCTCGCGATGCTGACGGGGACGGCGATGCGCTACGGCTTCAACCTCGGCATCGCGACGTTCTACGGCACGCTGTTCGTCGTCGCCGCGGGCGTCGGCGGCGCGGTCGTTTCCCGCCGCGGCGGCTCCGTCCGCGTCGGCGGCGTCGCGGGCGCCTTTTTCGTCGCGCTCGGCGGCGCGGCGACCACGGGCGTCCGGCTCGCGACACCGTACCTCCCCGACTCGGTCCGCGGGGTCGTCGAGCAGGCGGCGTTCGGCTTCGTCGCCCAGCGCTTCGAGGGCGGCGACCTCGCCGCGACCGTCGCGAACCTCTCCAAGCCGCTGGACTGGGGCTGGTGGTACACCCGCTACGTCGTCCCGGGAACGATTCAGGAGGTGCCGCTGTACTCCTTCGTGAAGGCCGACCTCCACGGCCACACGTTCGCGAACCCCTACGTCCTGTTCGCCGGCGCGCTGGCGCTTGCCTACTACGTCACCCCCGCCGCCGAACGCAAGCGCCGCCTCGCGCTCGTCTTCGGCGGCCTCGGCGCCGTCGCCGGCCTGTTCGGCTTCATGAACACGTGGTCGCTACCGACCGCCGCGGGGCTGGCCGCGCTGACCGTCGGCGCCGCCGACGCCCACCCGGCGACGCTGCTCCCCGACTCACTCGCCGAGCGACTCCAGCCAGCGTCCGACCCCGAGACCCGCGGCGAGTGGCTCGCACACGAACTGTGGCGGATCGTGCTCGCGGCCGTCGCCGCGGGGCTCGTCCTCGCGATCGGCGTCGCGATCGCCTCGCCGTTCCTGATCTTCGGCCACGTCCCGAGCAACGAGGGGATCGGCTTCCTGCCGCCGCGCAGCCCGCTCCCCGCGTTCCTCGTGCTGTACGGCGGCCTCGTCACCGCGTTCGCGGCGTACGTCGTCGCTCGGGGGTGGCCCGCGGTCGACGATTTATCGACGCCGTGGCTCGGTGCCGCCGGCGCGCTCCTCGTCGGCGCGGTCGTCGCGGCCGCGCTGATCGAGAACTTCGCCGTCCTCGCGCTGCTGGGCACGCTGATCGTCGCCGGCTGGCTGCTCGTGCGCTCGGGGCGGGCGGGCTTCGGGATGGTGCTGCTCGTGGCGGGTGCGGGGCTGCTCGCCGCGCTCGAACTCGCCCACGCACGGCTGCCGCTGATCGACAACCCACGCTGGAACACGTCGCTGAAGGTGGGCGTACAGGCGTGGACGCTCGGCGCCGCCGGCGCGGCCGCCGCGTCGGTCGCGCTCCTCCGGGAACACGGGGGCCGACTCGCGTCCCGAATCGAAACGCTGGGCGACGACGGTTCGACCGCGCCCGGCTCCCGCGAGACGCTGACCTCGGCGCTGACCGTCGCACTGGTCGTCGCCGTCGTCCTCGCGACGGCGGTGTTCCCGGTGATGATGGTCGCCGCCGAGATCGGCGACCCTGTCGCCGGCGGGCACTACGATCCCTCGCTCGACGGGATGAAGGCCGTCGAGAACTTCCACGCTAACGAGTACGAAGCGCTGCGGTGGTTGGACGAGCGATCCGGCCGGCCGACGGTCGTCGAGGTGCCGGGTGCCTCCTACGGCTGGACGAGCCCGGCGTCGACGTTCTCGGGACTGCCGACCGTCGTGGGGTGGGACCACCAAGCCGAGTACCGCAGCACAGAGGCCTACGAGCGGCGAGTCAGCCACGTCGACACGATCTACGCCGGCGACTGGGATCGTGCCGCGGAACTGCTGGAGCGCTACGACGTGACGTACGTCTACGTCGGGCCGAACGAGCGCGAGGCGTACGGCGACTCGATGCGGTCGTTCGACCGCGAGGCGTTCTCGGTCGCGTTCGAGGGCGGCGCGGTAACGATCTACGAGGTCGAGCACGCGGCGCTCGAAGAATCGACGGACGGCAGCTCCTGAGCCCAGCGGGCCGCCGTAGCCCGGTTCGAGAGCTTCCACCGCCGGTGACTTTATCAGTGGATACCGCCAAAGATGGGCAAGATGAACGGGACAGATTTCGCCGGGGCGCCGGGTATCATGGGGGGGTCGTCGAACAGCGTCGAGCTCTCTCCCGACGAGAAGCGCGGGCTGCGGCGCGCCGTCGCCGGGATCGTCTCCCGGACCGAGTCCTACCTCCCGGACGGCTACGTCGTCGGCTCCGAACTCACCTACGGCTCCGACGGGCCGGAGGCGACTGTCGCGGTCCGCCCGCCGGCGGGCCACCCAGTCAGCGCGGGGTTCCAGCCCGACGCCGACGACATCGAGGCCGGGCTCGACGACGCCGACCGCGACGAGGTCGCGAAGGGGCTCGCCGCCAGCGCCGCCGCACAGGTGATGTACGCCATGGGCGACGACCCGGTTCCCGTCGCCCGGTAGCCGAGATGGACCGATCGAGCGCGCCCCGGCTTCGGACCGAGCGACACCGAGCGACCGCCTCGGCCGTCCGTGGTCGGGCGACGACGTGAACGACTCGACCGCCGCGGCCGCGCTCGACGCTTTCGACGAACTGTTCTTCGTTCTCGACGACGGCCACGTCGTCGAGTGGAACGCCGCCGCCGATGAAGCGAGCGAACAGCCGCTCGCGGACCGGCCGTTCCTCGCGCTGTTCGACGAGACCGACGCGGTCGAGCGTGCGCTCGAACGCGCCGCCGCGTCGGGCGACGCCACCGTCGAAGCGGAGCTCCCCGGCGCCGGCTGCGCCTACGAGTTCGAACTGGAACGGCTCGACGACGGCCGGATCGCCGTCTTGGGAGACGACATCAGCGAGCGGCGCGCACAGCGCCGCGAACTGGAGAAACGCGAGCGCGTCCTCAAGCGGACCCACGAGGTGATCGCCGACGGCGACCGCTCGTTCGACGAGCAGATCCGGGCGCTGCTCGCGCTCGCCCGCGACGAATTGGGGCTGGCCGCCGGCTCGCTCTCGCGAGTCCGCGGCGAGGAGACCAACTTCGAGATCGTCGACGGCGGCGGCCCGATCGCGGAACGGGAGTCGGTTCCGGTCGACGAGTCGTTCTGCGACGTGGTGGTCGCGGATCGGGAGACGCTGGTGATCAACGACGCCCGCACCGACGGCCGGGTGGTCGACCGCGACACCCACGCCGAGCGCGGCATCGCCTGCTACCTCGGCGCGCCGGTGTACCTCGGTGACGAGGTGTACGGCTCGCTGTGTTTCTACGACACCGAGGCCCGGAGCGTGGAGTTCTCGCCGTGGGACGTGACGCTCGTGGACCTGCTGGCCCAGTGGGTGAGCTACGAGCTCCGGCGCCGGCGGGACACCGAACGCCTTCGCCAACAGAACGAGAAGCTCGATCGCTTCGCGTCGATCGTCTCCCACGACCTCCGGAACCCCCTGAACGTGGTCTCGGGGTCGCTCGACCTCGCCGAGGAAACCGGCGACGCGGAGCATTTCGAGCGTGCCCAGGGCGCGGTCGACCGAATGGAGACGCTGATCGACGATCTGCTCGCCCTGGCCCGGGCGGGCGACGCTATCGACGGGACCGAACGGGTCGAACTCGCGTCGGTCGCCCGCGAGTCGTGGTCGGGCGTCGACACCGGTACGGCGACGCTGACGCTCGCGACCGAGAGCGCGATACTCGCCGACCGGGACCGGCTCCGGCAGTTGTTCGAGAACCTCTTCCGGAACAGCGTGGAACACGGTTCGACCGACCCTCAGCAGGGCGAGAGCGACGACTCGCCGACGCCGGCGACCGACGGCAGCAGCCTCACTGTCACGGTCGGCGACGTGGCCGAGGACGGTCGTGTGATGGGGTTCTACGTCGCGGACGACGGGGCCGGGATCGACGCCGACAGCCGCGAGGACGTGTTCGAGAGCGGCTTCACCACCGCGGAGGAGGGTACCGGCTTCGGGCTCGCGATCGTCGGGGAGATCACGGACGCCCACGGCTGGGACGTATCGCTCGTCGAGAGCGAGAACGGCGGCGCGCGGTTCGAGTTCACGGGCGTCGATGTCGTAGACGAACAGTAATCGACGGCCTTCGGCGGCTCGCCCAGCGATTTGTTGCTACACGATCACGGCATCGGCTCAGTGCGACCGACATGGCGTCGGTCGCCGGTCGCTCGCCGTGATCAACGTACACAGCCGCGGCATGGGCTCGGTAGCCGAGGCACAGGGGCCTCGGCGGCTCACTCGCCGCGGCTGGTTCTCACTTCCCCCAGAACGGTTCGGCATGTTACGGTAATATTACGTAATATGAAGGGTGCGGTGCGGTGGTGACAGCGCCTTCATGGCGCTGGAACCCTACCCGAGCCGAACGGCGTCTGAGTGAGAGCCTCCACGGCGTCTGAGGGGATGATTGGGTCTTGCTGTGGCGGTTGTGGTTGCGGTGCTGGTAGTTGTGCTGTTTCGTCAATTGTTGAATGAATTTTAGACAATCATCTAACAGAACATATTTAGGATAGGTTATATTTGTTATAGATAAGTTCAAAAATAATATAGATTTGACTAACTGAATTATGAAAAGCCCCGTGAGGGGGAACAAGAGGAAGCTTAGAACACTTACTTCTTGTTTCCCTTACACTAAAAGTGTTGTCACGTTTTGGACACGCTTTTGGTTGAAAACTGGAAACGTTCGTAAGAGGTCTTCTACTGCTAAGTTTAGCCATAATTGGGGTGGTTGTTATGTCTTCTAAGTCCGAATCTTCTTGGACTCCAAGGACTAACTCCGTACTTAAAGAAAATGATAGTAACAGCCTTTCTAACATTAAGATAACTAATCAGAATGGAACAAAACTGAGAGGAGAAGCGGTTAGTTTGGATAATGGATTGATCAATCCTCTAAATTGGAGAGAGTTAGTTTGGGAGTTTGAAGATTATATCCGAGAGAACGAGGACAAGCTGATCTTCCTACAAGACGAGAACACGGGGGATAGGCTCGCTATTGATGAAATACACCGCTTTAGTGAATCCTACTTGAAGAAACAGTATGCTGAAATCAAGCAACTGGAGCGGAATTGGGAGGATCGACACGAGGATTTCAACGTGTCTATGATTACTCTCACAGGGTCTAACCGTACTGATTCGGGCGATTACGTACCTCCTGTAGATCACCTTCAACAGCTCAAGGATGGTTGGTCGAATGCGTATGAAAGCCTCTATAACGTAATGAGGGAGGCTGAAGAGTGGGATTATCTGAAACTACTTGAACCACACAAGAGCGGGTATCCGCATATGCACATAGCGGTTTTCCATACTAACGATTTGACTGTTTCAGACTTTGAGCCTGTTGTTAACAGCCATCTCAACACTTGCGAACTTGCTGGTGAGGAGGCACACCAACTAATCAGTATGGAAGAACAGCAAAAGCGGAAGTACAAGGCACGAGACGGTCAATATCCCGACTTAGGTTGTGTTACTACGAAGGAACACGATCCTTCTCAAGGAGGAGCGGGAACTTACGTTGCATCCTACATCTCTAAAGAGCTAAATCGAGAGGGTACAGTCCTTGAGGCGTCCGATTCCTTGAAGCGGTTCTATGCGTTAATGTGGGCGACCAACAGCAAGCGATTCACCAAGTCCCAGTCCAGCAAGGAGAAGATTGAGGAACAGCATATTCAGGAGGCTGATACGCCTGAGAAGCTTGATTTTGAACAGTTAGGTAAACGACTTGATGAGGACTTTGATTTGGATGATCCGACTGGTCGTTTTAGAGCCCAACAGTACATTAAACGACAGTCTGATGTTGAGCTAAGTGAGTTTGAGGAGGAGTATGTTGGGCGATTACAGAGTAGGTTAGCTCGTGATTGGAGCTTATACGGAGTAGCGAGGAAGACGGATATCGGTTGGTCTGAGGGTCAAACTGCCGATTCTGTTGATGATGAGGATATTCTCAAGTGTGGAGAAGGTGGTGGAGGTGGAGTATATACATTAGAGGTACGACAGCAACACGAGGTTCCTGAAGGATTATAACCACTTTTCAAAGATCAATCAATTCTCTAAACGAAATTGTGTCGTCAGGGTCTGTATTCGTGGGTTTCAGGTCTTGGTGGTATTTATGTGATTTATACCCCAGATAAATGAGGGGAATCCCGATCACTGCACCGATGAGAGTTGCGGATAGAAGGAAGCCAATCACCATTAGAATGCTTCGACCTATGGAATTCTCACTTTTTGGTTCGTAACCGCATTCAGGGCACTTGGTTGCTTCTGCCGAGATCTCGGAAGTACACTTCCCACACTCCCCTGTATCACTCATATCGACAATTCATAGTAATAGCAATATAAATGTGTAGGAAAACGCACTACTTCTTACGGATTTCATTAGCTTATTGCAGTACCCATTCTTCCTTCCAGATGTTCCAATTGTAATCTTCTTCGAACTCCTCCTCTGAATATTCAACTCCGTCTACCCATAGTCCAGACATTTTCTCTTGTTTCTGGTGTTCTTTCATACGTCTTTGACCAATTCCTATACATTTCTGTGAACACATTCGTATGCCTCTCTGGCTTGGAGTTATTTTTAATATGAACGGGATACTGACTGAGACAGCTATCATCTCAATGGTGATCATACTCTATAGGAGGGTCTGGTGGAACATATATCTTATCTTAGGTAGACTTTGGTAGAAATAATCACTAACTGTTGGAGTTCAGAGTTCGTTTGAAATATAGGTCTATATTCGAGTGTTCTGAGTACGCTTATTCCCTCTGGTGTGTGTCATAATATATACCCCTCTTATGAGGGGTAATATTATGAAATATTATTTAGGTTTGTCTTCAAGGTGGTCTATTCGGCTTACGTCTGGTGGTATTTGGAGTTGGATGCGATTATTCAGGTGTCAACGGAGTGTGTTCTGTGTAAAATATAAGGGGGTCTCATAAGAGAAGTGTCGGGCGTGTAAAATAGCCGTTCAAATTTTACGCAATATCGGTAGTTTAGCCGTTTTACTGTCAATATAGGGGTACAGTGTGTAAGTTGATGGGTCGTTGGTGGGTGTTTAGAGGGGGTTAATATGTAAAATAGCCGTAATATTTTTACTATTGTAAATTAATTTCCATATATGAAAATTGATAAATTAAGTAGTCGTATATTGGCGGAGTTGAATGACTATAGCAAAGGTGTTCGAACTGGGTTTATTGCTGATCAGTTAGATTCTGATCGGAGAAAGTGCCTTTACAGGCTCTCTAATCCCCTTTCAAAGCAGAATTTAGTTGTTGAGGTGAGTGATGAGTCCGAGCAAACTAAGAGATGGAAGATAACCCGTTCAGGGCGTGAGCTCGTTGATTCTAAGGATTTCAGCAAGTACAAGGGATTTGAGCATAGGATGGATGAGGTAGAGAATAAAGTAAAAGAAGCTGTTAGACGGTCTGAAAGTGCTAAAAACAGCGTTCAGAGTTATAGAGGAAAGGTAAACTATTGGATGGATAAGATCGAGGCGTTAGAGGCTGAGATTGGTGATATTGAGAATATAGATGATCAGTTTGTGAGAAGTCAATATTTGGATAGTCGTTTACAGTCGTTGAAGGACAATATGGATGATGCTCTAAGCGATCTCTCGGAACGTATTGACGGGTTAGAGGATGATGTTAATGATTTGAGTGTGATTGTACGTGAGAACAAAGAAACGTTGCAGGAAGTGGAGTCTGAGGCGTCTGAGAGAGATGAGAGGATCGAAGAACTGGAGGATCGAGTACAACAATTGGAAAAAGAAAGCGAGAAAGGGTTTTGGAAGTAGAGGTCTTGAGAAGAGCGGTTAGATGGGGTTTCAGGCTTTGAGGGTGATTACCTACCAATTTCACCCCCGATATTGGAGATAGAGAGGTTAAGAAGGGCAATTGGATGGGGTTTCAGCGGTTATAGTCAAAATCCGTAAAATAGGCGTTAAATTTCTACACTTAAAATCCGATTCTGTAGGTAGAGGATCTAATAATGGATATTGGATGGGGTTTCAGGGTTTGAAGCTGATTTCTCACCAATTTTACCCCCGATATTAAAGGTAGAGAGTCTGAAGAAGGCAGTTGGGTGGGGTCTCAGAGGTTCTGGTATTTCTATGCGGATTCGGGTCAATAACCGTAGAATTTGAATGCCTATTTTACACCCCATTAACCCTTACCCCCCCGTGGGTAATCGGTCTGTGTCTGGCGGTTTACCTGCGGGCGTGCGTGTCCGACCGCCCGTTATGTCGGTGAGGGGGTGGGGGGTGTATGGAGTATAGGGATATAGGGTAATCAGAGGTTTTCTGCGAGGTCTTGAGAGGCTGTACGGGTTTTGGGTCTGTATTTCTCGTTATCTTCTCGTAGACCGTCTTCCAATATACCGACGTATTTGGCGGTCTGTTCGACTCCTCCCTTATGACCCATCAGTTTGCTTAGAGTCTTCAAATCCATTCCATTAGCAACTCTGTAGGTGGCATAGGAATGACGGAAGTGGTGAGCTGTCGGGAACCATTGCTTCCGTCCTTTGGCGTCTTCTGCGTATGAATACGAAACGTCAGTCCGATCCGCAACCCTGCGGACTATATCGTTAATGTAGCTCGGCTGGACTTGAGTGGCGTGCTGGTTGATGATTAGGTGTTCACTCTCTTGGGCGGTGGAGTATTTTGAACGTCCACCGTAGTCTAACCATTCTCTAAGTATAGGCTTCAACTCTGCTGAATATGGGACTTTTCGGGTTTTCTCGTTCTTTTTGTTGTCTACATTGAAGACCTGCTTATCTCGGTCGATCTTCTGGATAGTGGTTTCGGAAAGTTCAGAGCGTCTAAGTCCAGTTTCCCAGAGACAACGGATAATCAACTCTTCAATATTCTTCTCACAAGCGTCGAGGATTTTCGCATACTGGTGAATGTCTACGAATAGGACTTCTTCTCCTGTTTTCTTCTGATAGAGATTCTGGTTCGTTTTTTCAAACCCTTGGATCTTATCTGCTAAGTCGTCCCTGTCTTTGTCTTTGAAAAAGGTGCTTAGACGGTTCATATGTCCATCTATCGTCCGTCCCCACAATTCTCGTTCTTCCTGTAGATACTTGTTAAAGAAGGAGAGATGGGAGGTTTCGAGATCGTGCCAAGAATCAATTCCTGCTTGCTCTTCCATCCATTCTTCAAGAAGAATGAACGTTTCTCTGTACGTTGTAGGCGTCTTCTTGTCTTTCTTGTTGGTTACAAGGTCAGAGTGGTATTCTCGAAACTCAATCTCCTTGAGAGCCTTTTGGCGTTCTTTATTGCTCCCTCTGGACTTTTCTTCGTCCGTCATTCTTCACCTCCTTCCTCGTGATGGAACTCTTGAATAACGGTTTGTGTCTGTTGATGGGCTATTGCTTCCGCCTCAGAGACGCTCAGAGAGGTTTCTTGTAGTTCTTCGACTCCTTCCCTGACTTGTTCTATTAAACTCCGTATTCGTCCGTTTTCGGCTTCTATTTGGTCGATGATCTCCTTCTGTTCCTTAGTCATTCCTTCAGTTTCGTCTTCTATCCGTCCGATTTGTTGGTCTACTGAATGGCGAATTAACTGAGAGACTGAATTGTACTGGTCTGAGTCGTCAACAGCCTCCTTCCATTCGTCTCGTTTACTCTCTCTGAGCCGAATGGTGTAGTTGGTGTAGTCGTCAGTCACAGCTGTCGCTATGAGTGCCTGCTAAATGGGCGTTACGGCACAGTTACGTAAGATGTGGCCTACTTCCCCCAGAACGGATCGCGCTTCCGCATCTTCTCCAGATACGCGTTCAGCGCCTCGCGCTCGTCGGCCGGAATCTCCTCTTTGAGCTCCTGCTCCAAGATCTTCGCGTGTTTCTCGGGCAGGTCGATCCAGAGTTCGTCGCCCTCCTCGATGTCCCGACCCACCGTCGGCCCGTCGATCGCGACGCTGACGCGGCTGCCCGCGCGGGCCTCGTCCACGTCCTCGCCCTGCTCCTGCATCCCGGAGAGCTCGCCCACCCGGGTCGACTCTCCGTCCTCGAACTTCGCGACGCGGCGGTTGTTCTCGATCGTCCCCGAGAGAATCTCGACGCCGACGACCGCGGGGTCGTTCTGGCGGAACGTGTGGTCCTCCAGAATGCGGAACCGCGCGGGGCGGTGGATCTTGTCGAGCACGGTCTCCTGTTGTTCGCGCTGGCGCTCCTCGACGAACTGCTCGTAGTCCTCGACGAGCTGGTAGATCACGTCGTGGTTGAACAGCTTCACGCCCTGCTGGTCGAGTTCGCGCTCGGCGTCGGGCAGCACGTCGACGTTGAAGCCGAGGATCACGCGGTTCTCGGCCTCGTTGGCGGTGCTCGCGACCGCCACGTCACGCGGCGCTACGTCGCCCACCTCCGCCCGAAGGATCGGGATCTCCGCCTCCCGCAGCGCGTTGGCCATCGCCTCCAGACTGCCGAGCGTGTCCGCCTTGACGACGACGCCCTCGTCCTGTGTGTCGACCTCGATCTCGGAGAGCTCCGCCTCGACTTCGGCGATCACCTCTTCGAGGTGCCGGCCGCGGACCACCCGGACCGGCGCGCCGGCCATCGCGTCGTCGAGGTCGGGCGCCGCGACCTTCACACCGGAGGCTGCCTGCACCGAGTCGAGGCGCTCGAACTCCGCTTCCGTGCGGATCTCCGAGAGTGCCTTCGGGCGAAGCAGCGCGCGGACCTCCGTGACGATCGGGCTCTCGACGCCGCCGACGACGATGCGGTCGCCTTCCGTGATCGTCCCGTCGTACAGCACCACGTCGAGCGTGGCGCCGAACCCCTTCTCGTCTTTGACTTCGAGGACGGTGCCTTTCCCCGGGCCCTGCAGGTCGATCTCCATCTCCGTCTTCATGTAGCGCTGGGAGAGCCCCATCAGCACCGCGAGCAGGTCCGGAATCCCCTCGCCGGTCATCGCGGAGACGGGAACGACGCCGATGTTCCCCTGGAAGTTCTGGACGCGCCAGTAGAGGTCCGCCGAGAACCCCGCGTCGGAGAGCTCGCCGATGATTTCGTAGAGGTTCTCGTCGAGCCGCTGGCGGGCACGATCGGTCTGACTCTCGTAGGTCTCCTGGACGGGCGCGTCGGCCTGTGGGTTCCAGCCCGGCGTCGTGTCGATCTTGTTCGCCGCGACGACGAAGGGCGTGCCAGTGCGCTGGAGGATGTCCAGCGCCTCCTCGGTCTGGGGCTGGAAGCCGTCGTTCACGTCGACGACGAGCACCGCGATGTCCGCGAGCGCGCCGCCGCGGGCCCGCAGCGTCGAGAACGAGTGGTGGCCGGGCGTGTCGATAAAGAGGAGGCCGGGCAGGTCGAAGTCGTCGGCCATCACGAGGTCGCCGGCCATCGACGACACCGTGTCCAGCGGGACGGCGGTGGCGCCGATGTGCTGGGTGATGGCGCCGGCCTCGCCCTCGCTGACGGCCGAGCCCCGCACCTTGTCGAGCAGGCTCGTCTTCCCGTGGTCGACGTGGCCGAGCACGGCGACGATGGGCGTCCGGAGCGATCCGGGGTCGGTAGCAGCGTCCGCGTCAGTGTCAGAGTTGGCGTCGGGCATCGAAAATCACCGAGAGAACGTCTCTTGGCTGTGGAGAGTCGCGGGCGCCAGTTACCTGTTTCGACTCCGCGTGCGCGGCGGCCCGCCGAGTGCCGTCGGCGGTGCGGCGGGCCGGCCCCGTGGCGTTTATTGCGTAGCGCCCTGTTTTGCCGCGCATGGCCGACATACTCGCCGAGAACCTCTCGGGGAAAGCAGTCATGGGCTCGGACGGCACCGAGCTGGGTATGCTGTACAACATCACGATGGACCTCAAGACGGGGGAGCTCCACGACCTGCTGGTCTCGCCCAACGAGGACACCCCTCGCGGGAAAGTCAACTTCGAGCGCGACGAGGGCGGTCGGTTCCGGGTGCCCGTCTCCCGGGTGCAGGCCGTGAAGGACTACATCGTCGTCCAACGGTAAGGATGGAGGTCCTCGACACGTCCGCGTTCATCCACGAGTACCACACCGACGACGAGCAGGTCTCGATCCCCCTCGTGAAGGAGGAGTTAGAGGGCGGCAACGAGTACCGCTTCGACGCGATGGAGGGCGCGGGGATGGAGCTCCACCTCCCCGCCGACGAGACCGTCGACCGCGTGCGCCGGGCCGCCGGCGAGACCGGCGACGCCGACGAGCTCTCCGAGACCGACACGCGCCTGCTCGCGACGGCGTTCGAGCTCAGCGCCACGCTCGTCACCGACGACTACGCGATGCAGAACGTCGCCGAGAAGCTCGACGTGGCTGTGCAGGTGATCGCCCGCGACGGGATCGAGGAGGAGCGCGAGTGGACGTTCCAGTGTGCCGGCTGTGGCCGCGAGTTCGACGACGACCGCGAGCGCTGCCCGATCTGCGGGAGCGACCTGAGCCGGAAGAACCCGGCCTGACTGTTCTACGCCACCTGCCAGTACTGGATCGCGTACAGCACTGCGTTGTAGCCGCCGTGGGCGACGGCCGGCACGAGCAGGTTCCCCGTCCGCTCGTAGAGATACCCGAGCAGGATCCCCAGCAGGAACGAGAACGCGACGTACGCCAGCGCGCCGCTGCCGCCGCCGATGTAGTGCAGCGAACCGAACAGCGCGCTCGCGCCGACGATCGACGGCCACGGCCCCCAACTCCGGCGCAGCACGCCCTGCAGCCCGCCACGGACCAGCAGCTCCTCGGCCGGCCCGACGACCAGCAGCGAGACGGGCACCATCAGGAGGAAGTACGCCGGCGCGTGGGTCTCGGGGTCGAGCGCGGGGTTCTGTGAGGGCGCCACGCCGAGCAGCGAGAACGCCCAGAGGAGGACGTACTGGCCGACGAGAAGGACGACGACGGCACCGACCGCGATCGCCGCCTCCCGACGGGTCGGTACGCGGCCCGAGAGCAGCGTCCGGTCCCCCTCGGCGACGGCGAACAGCGCGACCGGCACGACGAAGCCGAGATACCGGACGGCGGTGCCGACGATCTGGTACGCCGTCGTCCCCTCGGCGACCCCCAGCGTCGACGCGGCGCCGAGCCACAGCGAACTCCCGAGGCTGAGACCGAGCACCCCGGCGACGAACAGCGTGATCGCCTGTCCAACCCGGAGCAGCCGGGAGTCCTCGATCGACGACTGACTCATCGCCCGGAGCAAGCGCCCGCCCGGGCAAAGCGGTGACGGTCGATCGTCGACGCCCGCGGGGGGCGTGATCGCACTACTCGACGACTAGTCGATCCTTCCCGCGGACCGCCTCGGCCTCCGCGAACTCCCCGCCGCCGAGCAGGCCGCGGGCGGCCTTCTTCCCCCACTCCACGGCGGGCTGAGTGAACGTCGAGAGCTCCGCGAGTTCGCCGTAGCAGATGCAGGCCGCCTCCATCCCGAACAGTAGCTCGCCCAGCCTGCGCTCGTCGACGCGATCGATCTCGATCCGGACGTTGGGGCAGTCCGCCGCGGTGAGGCTGGCTTCGGTCGCTTCGAACTCCGCGTCCAGCAGCGTGCCGAGCGACTGGCCGCCGAGGTAGGAGAGTCCCGCCAAGTCGGTCTCCGGAATTCCGCGGTCCTCACGCTCGGTCGGGCGCACGAGCGTGACGAGCTTGTCGCGCGGGCCGGCGCGGTAGAGTTGGAGCTGTGAGTGCTGGTCGGTCGCGCCGAGCGCGCGGGCGGGTGTCTGGCCCTGCCCGTCCTTGCCGAGGCTTTCGGCCCACAGCTGGGCGAACCACTCCGCGAACGTCTCCAGCGACTCGGCGTACGGCATGAACGCGTTCGTCACCGCGCCGCGTTCGGCCAGCGCGTAGGTGGTCGCGCCGTAGGCGTAGGCGGGCGAGTCGTACAGCGATCCCGCCAGTCGATCGCGCTCGTCGGCGGCGCCGGCGAGAATCGCTTCGAGATCGTGGCCCTGAATCGCGGCGGCGGCGAGCCCGACCGTCGAGAGCACCGAGAAGCGACCCGGCACGCCCTCGGGCACGTCGAGCGCGGGCAGGTCGTGTTTGTTTGCGAGGTTCCGGAGGTTCCCCTCGGGGCCGGTGGTGACGAACGTCTGCTCGGTCCAGTCGACGCCCTCGCGCTCCATCGCGTCGCGGACGACGAGGAAGTTCGACAGCGTCTCCGCGGTGGTGCCGGAGTTCGAGACGACGTTCACGGCGGTTCGGGAGAGGTCGAGCGAGTCGAGCAGGCGGGTGGTGTGCTCGGGGTCGACGTTGTCGAGGAAGTAGGCGTCGATGTCGCTCTCCAGCGCGTTCGTGAGCGTCGCGGCGCCGAGCGCGCTGCCGCCGATGCCGACCGTGAGGACGGCGTCGCTGTCGGCGAAGGGGGCGACGGCGTTCCGGATCACGTCGGGGTCGGCGGTTTCGGGGAGGTTCAGCGATCGGTAGCCGAACTCGCGGTCGGCCATCCCGTCGGCGATGCGTTCGTGGGCCGCGGCGACGTCGGCGTCCAGTTCGTCGAGGGCGTCGCGGGTCAGGGCTGGCTCCCCGCCCAGCGCGTTGCCGATGTCGGTGCGCATGGTCGGAGTGGGGGTCGGTATCGGGAAGTAGCTTCTGAGAGCGCGACGCCCGCGCCGGGCTGGCCCGTCGGAGTTATGTCCTCTCGGGCGAACGAACGACTGTGTTCGACACCCTAGTCATCGCCACCGACGGCTCCGCGAGCGTTCGACGCGCGGTCGACGTGGCGCTGGAGTTCGCCGAGCGGTTCGACGCCGAGGTGCACGCGCTGTTCGTCGTCGACGAGGGGGAGGTCGAGTCCTCGCCCGAGCGTGTCCGGGAGGAGCTCCGGGAGGGGCTCCGCAACGACGGCGAGGACGCCGTCGCCGACGTGGCTACGCGCGCCGAGCAGCCAGTCACCACGGCAGTCCGCCAAGGGCGACCGGCGGCGACCATCTCCGACTACGCCCGCGAGGTCGACGCCGACGTGGTCGCGACCGGCACACGGGGGCGCCACG
>ENA-ORCS01000768-ORCS01000768.1-marine-metagenome-genome-assembly--contig:-NODE-768-length-17527-cov-3.008195_pt1 | contig 17527 bp, 18 predicted proteins | sample MGYA00237781_ERZ508513 | MGnify/ENA primary metagenome ERZ508513 (study PRJEB26184, sample SAMN06268793) | marine metagenome | isolation source: Eden Landing Ponds, San Francisco, CA, USA | place...
CGGATCGTGAGCGAGGAGCCCTTCAGCGACACGTCGTCGGAGTAGATGATGTTGATACGCGACCCGTCCGGCAGCGTCGAGTCGACGATCGGATGCGCGTCGGAGACGGGGTCGCCGATCCGTTCGCCCATATTCCGGAGCCAGTTGTCGAACTGGTCGGCGGAGTCGAACTCGACGGTGGTCTCTAAGAGCCCGAACTCCCCGTGGTCGACGTCGACCTGACGGGGCCCGATGACGTGAATGTCCTCGTTTGCCGGATCGCGCATAATCGGTTCCAGCGGGCCGAGGCCGACGATGTCGCGGACGAGCCGGTACTGTACCTTCTCGTAGGTCTCTTCGGTCACTTCGAGTGGACCGAGTTCGAGCCGCTGGATCAGTTCGTTGAGTCGGCCGGTGTTCGCCTCTTCGAGCGTGACGATCTCTTCGAGGAGTTCTTTGATCCGCTCTTCGTACTCGGTGTCCTCGGCAGGGGCTGGCTTTTCGACGGACCGCTCGAGGAGTTTGTCTTTGACTTGGCCGAAGAGGTTGCGTTCCTCGTCGTCGAGTTCCGGCTCGATCGTGTAGTACTTCGTCGTCTCGCCGAAGTTCCCGTACACTTGGCAGTAGACCGGCCCGCCCAGGTGGTAGATGATGTTCGGCCGCCGCGATTCGTAGCCGTCCGGTTCGTCGACGAGCATCGGAAACTCCCCGGTGATCTGCCGAAACCGCTTGAGGTGCTCCCGGAGGTGCCCCCACTTCTGCGCGTGGCGCTTCAGTTCGTTGTCGATGCTCGCAGAGCCGTGTTCGGTTGCCATCAGGCGACACTCCTGGACTCGATGACGATTCCGATGCCAGAACGGACGGAGAAGCCGACGCGGTCACCGACTTGCTGGCCCATCCCGGCAAAGCGCTTCACGAAGATATTCCGACGGACGTCGTTGCCGACCTCGACCATCTCGAGTTCGAGATAGACGTCAGCGATCGATCTGAAGGGGCCGATCGCCTCGTCGTCGACCGTCGAGGGGTCGACCGTCAGGACGATCGTCTTCCCCTTCGTGGTGAGTTCGCGGAAGAACGAGATGATCTCGAGTGCGGCCTGCCGCTCCTCGTTCTGCCTGACGAGCGCCTCGAACTTGGGATCGTTCCGGAGGATGGCGTCGAACGTATCGACGATGATGACATCGCCCTCCCACATCGTCTCGGCCTCCATCATCCGCCGGAGGAGTTGCTTGCGCTCGTCGTCCTCGTCGCCGCCGGTCAGGGCCCCCGACGCGTCGATCTCTGCCGGAATGAAGAGGATCTGCTCGTCGAGCAGCGGCTTGACCACGTCGTAGGTCAGCGAGTGCATCTGATCCAGGAAGCCGCGGACGCCGAGTTCCGTCGAGACGAGCGTGGTGACGACGCCTTCCTGGGTCATCCCGTAGGTGAAGCGTTGCGAGAGCACGCTTTTGCCGGCCCCGTAATCGCCCTCGATGAGGACGATCGATCCCTTGGGGATGCCGCCGCCGAGTTCTTTTTCGAGGCGATCGTGGTCTTTCAGTCCGAGCGAGTATTGATTCGTTCCCATAGATTAGACATTGAATCGGAAGGTCTCTTCGTCGCCGTCGACGGTCAGTGTGACCTGGTGGTCACCGCTGTTGAGATCCGAGTCGCCGATATCGATTCGCACGACGTCGTGCGGTGCCCACGAGTCCGGATCGCTACCGTCGACGGTCGTGACTGTGACGTTCGTCCGGTACTGTGCATCCACGATGACGTCGAACGTTTCCGCCGTCGCTGGGATCGTTCGCCTCCCCGTGTTCTTGACGTACAGCGTGATGTTGGCCCCATCGTAGACGTTCCCGTCCGAGCTGCTGATGACTTCGATGTCGGTCCTGATGTTCTCCGCCACGTCCGCACCCTGATCGTCGAGCGCGCCGCTGATGCCGGTGACCGTGTCGATCAGGACACCGGAGACGCCCGCAGCGACGACGATGCTTGCGATGAACAGGATCAGACTCGGGACGGAGACGTCGGCCATCTAGTTCACCACCTCGACCGTTGCGTTGCTGGCGGCGATACCGTTCTCCGCGACGACTTTGACGTCCTCGGGCGGGGACGTGTTGGTGACGTTCAGCGTCAGCGTCTGTCCCGCCGCCCAGACATCGGTCTCGAAGTCCCCGCCGACCGACGTAGTATCGGGGACCACGTGGGAGTTGTTGACGAGGAGGGTGGTATCCTCGACTGAGAGCGCCGTCGTGCCGGTGTTGCTGACCTCGATCGAGAGATTGCTACTCGACTCGTTGTAGAGCACGCTCGTCACGTCGATCGCGGTGTTCCGACGGTCAAGCAGATCCTCGGACTCCCCGTCGTGCGCGTCGGTGATCTGCTCTGCGCTCCCGGCTGCAGCCGTGTAGAACGTTCCCGACGCGATCAGGACGCCCAGGAAGATGACGGCCGTCGAACCGCTAACGCCGAATCCCACGAGCACCACCTCCGAGCGCTGACAACTCATCGAGGAGCCGCGCCTCGCTGACGTCGCCAGCAAGCCGACTGATGTACGTCAGGCTCTCTCTGTGGTGTTCGGCCCGAAGATCCTCCGGCCGTTCGGTCTCGCCGGCCGTAGCGGCGTTGCGGACGTGCTCACACATCGTTCGCTCGACGTTACGGGTGATCCACCCGAGCGAGCGATACTGGCGCAGAGCGCGAGCCGCGCCGATCGCGCCGCCGACGTCGACGAGGAACCGCGTCCACTCCAGGGCGACCGACTCCGCCGTGTACCTGGCCGGCAGTTCCGTCAGGTACGCGTCGGTGTCGGCCGGCGCCTCCTGTCGCGACGCGCTTCCGGGTTCGGCTGCCGAGTCGCCCGCGTCCGCTGCGGAGTGAGCGTGCGTGGACTCGGCGGTCCCGTTCGTGGCTTCCGTTCCGGCGTCCTCGACCGCGTCCTCGGTCTCGTCGATGTCTTCGGCCTCGAAGAGCGACTCGTCGGCCTCGATCTCTTCGGCGGCGTCCATCCCGTCGAGCGCGTCGTCGATTTTCTCTTCGGCCGTCACTTCCTCGTCCTCCGTCTCGTCCGCGTCAGCGTCGTCGCCTTCGAGGTCACCGCCGACGTGGTCCTGCATCTCGTCGAACTCCGCCTCTTCGTCCGCCGACTCGGCCGCCGCGTCGGCCTCTTCCATCTCGTCCCAGCCTTCGTTCTCCTCGTATTCGGACTTCAGATCGTCGAAGCTGGCCCCGCCGCCGGTGTCGCCGTCCGCCGCGTCGTCGTCATCTTCGTCGAGCGCTTCGGCGGGGTCGACCCGCTCTTCGTCGGCGAGTTCGTCTTCGGCGGCGAGTTCGGCTTCGTCTTCCGCGGCGTCGAGGTCGCCGAAGTCCTCGTCGAAGAACGATTCGGCGTCGGCGCTCGCCACTTCCGAATCGAGGCTCTCTTCGGTCTCTTCTTCCATCTCGAAGAGGCCGAACGCGCCGTCGCCTTCGAGGCCGCCCATCTCCCGGGCGTCGTCGACGAAGGGGTTGATCCCACGCGTCACCATCTCGTAGATGTCGAGCAGCTTTCGGACGGTCTCGTCGAGCTCCTCGACGGTCTCGCCGATCTGTTTGTTCTCCTCGCGGACCGTGTTCATCTCTGACGTGGTCGAACTGACCTGGTTCTCGAGTTCGGAGATGCGGTCCTCCATCTCCGCGATGGTATCGGGATCGACCTCCGTGCCACCGAAGTCGCCGCCACCGCCCCCGAAGTCGTCGCCGCCACCGCCGTCGAGGTCGCCCATCTCGTCCATCTCGCCGTCGAAGTCGCCCATCCCGTCGTCGAAATCGTCCATTCCGCCGCCGAGATCGTCGTCACCTCCGCCGTCGAGATCGCCCATCTCACCGTCGAGGTCGTCGAGGTCCTCGTCGAACCCGAGCCCGTCGGTAGCGAGCGTATCGGACTCCTCGTCGTCGCTGTCGCCGTCGATCCAGTTCATCACGCCCATCCCAATCCCCCCCGACGACGCTCAGCCGCCTTTCGGCGCAACCGCTGCTGAGGCCTGTCTCCCTCTGGCGTCCGTGCCGACGGGGCGGGTCCGCCGACTGGGTCGCCCGGTCTCGATGGAACAGGTAGCATTAGCTAATTTATCCCAGTATCGGTACAAGAAGGTTCGCTCCAAATTATCGCTCGTGATAGAACCAGATACGCAGATCGGCCACGTATTGGTCTGTCGATTCGCAGATGGTTTCTCTTGCGGCCTGTCTCCGTGCGAAGAATTATCCGGATGCGGGACGGACCACCCACCCAACCTCCGCGAGGGAGTGACAACACGTATGCCAGAATTTGTCAAAACAGGGATCGAGGGCCTCGATTCGATTCTCAACGGCGGCATCGTCGAGAACGCAGCAGTGCTCGTAAGCGGCAACCCCGGGACCGGCAAGAGCCTGCTAGGGCTGCAGTATCTCTACAACGGCGTCGATATGTTCGACGAAGGGGGAATCTATCTCACCTTCGAAGAGTCCAAAGACGACATCAGCCAGGCCGCACAGTCCATCGGCTTCGAGAAGTGGGACGACTTTGTCGAGGAGGGCCGCATCAAAATCTACGACAAACGCACGCTGCTGAAGAGTGGCGACTTCTCGGAGACACTCGATACGATCTTGGAGGACCTCCAGGATACGAAGTACGATCGCTTAGTCCTCGATTCGCTGACGATGTTCCAGCTCTTTTTCGAGGACGAGAAAGAACAGCGGCAGTACCTGCTGAAGTTCATCGACATCCTGAAGGACAGCGGCCTCACGTCGATCCTGACGATGGAGCAGTCGGCGGTCTTCCCCGAGACCGAGATCGGCCTTGAGAACTTCCTGACCGACGGGAACATCTACCTGATCCAATCGCCCGCAGGTTCGACGTCGAACCGCTACGTTTGGGTCGCGAAGATGCGGAAGCAGGCGATCAAGAACTCGATGTTTCCCCTCGAGATCGATGATGGTGGTCTCAAAGTGTACGAACAGGCCGCCGGGTTCTCGATGGTCGGCGAATCGCCGCCGTGGTTCGGCGAAGAGACCGAGTAACGGGTCGGTCTCGACGGCCGGCGACCCCAGTCTGGGCGACGCTGTTCTTGTTTTCGCCGTCAGACCGTTTCGACTCCCCCGCACACGAGAACGCGCCGCACTCGTCGACGTCGTTCGTGTCTGTCTCACCGGCTACGGTCTCCCTTCAGTTCGTCTCGTTTCACTGTCAAGACTCCGCCGCGGCGGTTGCCCGCCGAGTGAGCGCGGCGTCCGACAGCGTCACCTCGGCCGAGTTGTGCCGTGAGCCGCGTACTTCGGACAAACGACGGTGCCGCCGCTCGGGAGTCGGCGTCGGTAAAATGAACGGAAAGCCGCGGAGTCGGGTTACAGTTCGACGGGCTCGCCCTGCGTCTTGCCGGCGAGTTGCTGGGGCATCGTCAGGATGACCTGCGTCGTCCCGCCCGTGCGGGAGGTGATTTCGAGGCTGACCTGCTCGCCCGTCGAGAGGCCGCCGACGAGGTCGGTGTCGTCGCCGTTGCTGTCTTCGATTGCGGCCGTGTCGATGGTGACCTCGTAGCGGTCGTTCATGCTGTTGAGGACGCCGAACGAGCCGTCGTCGTCGGTGACTTTGTCGAGGCCGAACTCGTCGCTGTCTGCGACGCCTTCCGCGGAGTCGTTCCCCGCGGAGTTCGCTCCGGTCGTCACCGTCTGGTTGGTCAGGGTGATGACGCTATCGCCGCTGAGGTACTTAATCGAGGTCTCGTTCATGTCCACCGCGTCGGAACCGGCGGCGAGGCGAACGGTGAGCGTGATGTTGTCGATGTCCTCTTCGCCGCCGACCGTGCCGTGCGTGTTGAGGACTTCGACGCGGTTGGTGACCTTGTTCACGGATTGCTGTCCGGCGTCCTCGGCGGTGGCTTGCAGGAAGCCAGCCGTGTTCACGAGGACGCCCGCCGCAATTGCGGCGACCAGAACCATCGCGATGAAGACGATGAGGGTCCCGATACCGACCTGACCGCGGTCGTCGTCAGTAATGTTGTCGAACATGTGAATCTCCTAGAGTGCGATGGGGTCGTTGTTGTCCTTGCCGGCGAGTTGCTGGGGCATCGTCAGGATGACCTGCGTCGTGCCACCGTTGCGGCTGGTGATGTCGAGCTTGACGGTCTGACCCGTGGCCGTCCCGTTGGCGGTGGAGCCTTCGACCGTGGAGGTGTTGATGACGATCTCCGCGCGGTCGGACTGCTCGTTGAGAACCTCGAAGGAGCCGTCGCCGTCTTCGAGAACGCCCGCGGTGAAGTTGTTCCCGGTCGTTAGGTTGGCGGGGTCCGCTTGGTCGTTGGCGTCGTTGGTGTCGTTGTACGTGAGGGTCCGTGCGGTCGTCTCACTCAGGTACTTGACCGTCGTGTCTTCGAGAGAGACACTCCCGGAGCCGGCCGCGAGGCGGACCGTCAGGAAGACTTGGTCGACGGTGCGTTCCTCACCGGTCTGGTTGACCAGGCCGTGGGCGTTGACGACGTCGACGCGGTTGGTGACCTTGTTCACGGATTGCTGTCCGGCGTCCTCGGCGGTGGCTTGCAGGAAGCCAGCCGTGTTCACGAGGACGCCCGCCGCGATCGCGGCGACCAGAACCATCGCGATGAAGACGATGAGAGTCCCGATACCGACCTGACCCCGGTCTTCGTTGATGTTTTCGAACATGGGTTTCGTGGGTTTGGTCCCACACTCTGTGGAGAGCGGGGAACCGTCACTCGTCAACTTGGAGAGGCCCTACATAACGCTACGGCCCTCAGTATCAAGACTGATATTGGTGAGTAGGTGCGTCGATAAGTAAGGTCCTTCGCACGCTCACGCGAGGCTGAATCGGCGCTCGTATCAGAAACCGTAGGAAAAAAGACCGGAGCCGGAGCAGGTTCAGTCCTGCGTAATCTTCCGCCACACGTCGTCGAGTTTGTTCTTCACCTCCGGGCGCTCGGTCACGCTGACGGCGTAGTCGTCGCCCTCGAAGCGGACGACTATCTCATCGACTTCGCGGCGGTAGACGTTCGTCCGTCGGTGTTCGTCGGAGAGAACCCGGTCGTGTAGTTCGAGGAGACCTGCGGCCGTCAGTTCCTCGATCCGGCGATAACAGGTCGCGATGGGGATATCCAACATCTCGCTGAACTCCTGTGCCGAGTGAGGCTCGTCCGCGGCACGGAGGATATCCGGGTTGTATTCGTTCCCCAGCGCGGAGAGGGTCCTGTCAGACTCCATAGATAGAGGTTCATCAGTACGCGCCGCTTGTCAATGTGTTGGTTGTCTATCTGCCACGTTCTCAGTCGTAGTAGTGAGATCGTCACGCGCGGTGGCGATGGGATTATATGCCACGGCACCGAGCATTCGCCGATGGACGACGAGGACGAACGTCCTCCCACTCACCCAGAGGAACAGGGGGTCGTCGGGACAGACGAACTCGATATCAGCCGCGACGAGCACGTCGCGGCGCTGGACACGGGTCGGTACGTTATCTCGACGGGGGAAAACAGGCCACCAACACCGGTCGACGACGCGGCCGGTGGCGGGAGTGGCCCCTCCGACTCTGACTCCGACTCCGACGAGGCCGCCCACCCCGATACGGAGGCGGCTGGTGACGACGACGAGAAAGACGCGGGCACCAGCGCACCCGAGCTCGTCCTCCCGAAAGACCCGAAAAAACGGGCCGTGCTCGCCCGCCGTCTGCTCGCGGAGCGCGTCGGGGCGGTCCGCGCGGACCATGCGCTCGTCACTACCGCGCTCGTCGACGGCGAGGTCGCCCGACACGAGACCGTCTCCGACGACGTGACCGAAGTCGTCCACTCGTTTCTCTCGTGGTACGCCGAGGCCGTCGGTAGCGCCGACACGCCGCCCGACGAGGTGCTCGGTATCCTGCTTTTAGCCTCGGAGGTTCAGGTCACCTACCCCAGTCGGGCCGTCGAGGCGCTCGCGGCCGCGAACGGACTCGGCCGCGACGACAGCATCGGTGACCTCCTCGACGCCGTCGAAGAGACGGGGGCTTCCTTCCCACCACGTCAACGCTGACGACGGTGACACGCTCTGTGAGCGCTCTCCGAGAATCGGCGTCGACACGGCGTGACGTGGGCGATTGACGCCTCAGATTCCGTATCAGCCTTGATAATGGGGAGGAAGGGTTTATGGTGTGATTTTCGGAAATCTGGAGGTATGGCAAGCAAGGTACTGGTCGTAGACGACTCCGCGTTCATGCGGAATCTCCTCAAACAGCTCCTCGAGGGTGAACACGAAGTCGTCGGCGAGGCCGAAAACGGGGTCGAAGCGGTGGAACTCTACCGCGAACTCGAACCCGATGTCGTCACGATGGACGTCGTGATGCCGATTCGAAACGGCATCGAAGCGACGTCCGAGATCAAGTCGCTCGACGCCGGCGCATCGGTCATCATGTGCACGTCGGTCGGACAGGAAGAGAAGATGCGCGAAGCGGTCGAGGCGGGGGCCGACGGCTACATCACGAAACCGTTCCAGAAGCCGAACGTGCTCCAGGCCATCGCCGACGTGATTCAGGCAGAGGCATGAATCTCGACGTCCGGTCGCTTCGCACGTTCAGTCGGCTCGCTCACTCGGGTGCGGAGAAAGCCGCGGACTCTCTGACCACGCTCGCGGGCATCGACACGTACGTCAACGTCACCAAAGTCGAGCTCGGGACGAAGTCGGACGTGGAAAACGAGTTCGCCGAACGCGACCTCGTGAGCGTCCACATCGGCTTTTCGGGTGGCTTGGACGGCCACACCGTGTTGGCGTTCTCGCCCGAGTCCGCAGAGCGGTTGGTCGACGCGTTGATGCCGGGCATCGACGCCACCGACGCCGAGGGCGAACTCGCCGAGAGTAGCCTCAAGGAAGTCGCGAACATCATGCTCGGCGGCTTCATCGACGGCTGGGCCGACTACCTCGACACCACCGTCGACATCACGACGCCGACCTACGTCGACGACGAGAACGACGGGCCGCTCGACCACATCGAGGCCGAGGGGTTCGAAAACGGCGGCGACGACGAGCACGTCCTCGTCTTCCGCAACCAGTTGGAGGCCGCGGACAACGCTATCGAGTTCGACCTGTACATGGTGCCGACCGCCTCCTCCATCGAGACCATCGTCGAGGCGAGCGGCGAGGACGGCGCGCTCCCGGTCGAGTCGTTCGCCGCCTTCTCCGAGATGATAAACGACGGCGCGAATCAGGCCTCGGAGGACATCACGGCGATGACGGGCATCGACACGACCGTCGAGGTGAGCCGGCTGAGCTTCGTCCCCATCGAGGGGGTGCCGATGTCGTTGACAGACGCGGTCCGTCGCGGCGTCGTCTTAGAGTTCAGCGGAACGCCGAGCGGCTACATCGCCATCCTCTTCGACGAGCCGTCGGCGGAGAACATCGCCAGCAGTCTCCTGCCGGGCATGGAGGGCGACGAGGCGATGCGCCAGAGCGCGATTCAGGAGATCGGAAACATCACGACCTCCGGCTTCCTCGACGGCTGGGCCAACGCGCTCGAGACGACCATCGACATCTCGCCGCCGAAGCACGTCCACGACATCGGGTCAGCCATCATCGACCCGCTCGCGACGGACCTCGCGCAGTCTCAAGAGTACGCGTTCCTCATCGACTCGACCATCCGAACGGACGACGACGAGTTCACCTGCGACATCTACGCGCTCCCCGACGAGACGGAACTGCGCAAGGCGCTCAAGCAACTCTCGCCCGCCGCGTGAACCCTCCGTAGAGGTAACTCAATGCAAGTTTACACAACGGACACGCCCGCGGCCCGCTCCGGTCGAATTAAGGTCGGAATCGCCGACTTCGCCGTCTCCAGCGACGAGAGCACGCTGACGACGAGCGGTCTCGGCTCCTGTATCGGCGTCGCGCTGTACGACCCCGAGACGGGCATCTCCGGTCTCGCACACGCCATGCTCCCGAACGCGGACGACGACAGCGAGCCGGCGAAGTTCGTCGACACCAGCGTCGAACTCCTGCTCGCAGAGATGCGGGCGGTCGGCGCGGACACCGACCGAATCGTCGCCAAAATCGCCGGGGGGAGCACCATGTTCGACTTCACCTCGGCCGACGGCGACGGCAGTATCGGCGACCGAAACGTCGCGGCGACGCGAACAGCGCTCGCCGGGTTCGGTATCGACGTCGTCGCCGAGGACGTCGGCGGCTCCCACGGCCGCTCGTTGGAACTCGACAGCGAGACCGGCGACCTCCGCGTGCGGAGCGCGAAAAGCGGCACCCACGTTCTCTGAGTGGGTTTCTCTCTTCTCGGTGCGGTTGTGTCGAAACCGTGTTCCGCACGTTGCGTCGAAACCGTGTCCCGCATCCGAGTAGGCGACCGGAGACACCGAGGTCGGGTGAGGACGACGGATTTCGAGCGCCGAGACAGTAGGGTATCATTTGTGATAATGGTTCGAATAGATTTATGTCGCCTCCTTCGAATGCTTTCACCGAAACGGGACGACAACACGTGTGACACACCGGACAGCGCCCTGCGCTCTCCGCCGCCCTGAGTCAGGGGGACTCGGGGAGTCGTGCCGTCTTGAACGAGGTGACCTATGTACTTGGACCCGGACGAATACGACCCAGACGAACTCCGACGTATCGCGCGTGACGCCCCACGTCCCAGACGGAACGGCGACGGCCGGTTCGACGACAGTAGATTCGAGGATAGTCGGTACGACGACGGCCGGTTCGACGACCGGGGACCGTTCCGGTTCGACAACCCGCTTTTCGACCGGAGCCGACAGGAGGCGTCCGAGGCGCTCCGGTCGAGCCAGCTCGAACACCTGCTCGTCCACCAGTCCCGCGGCGAGGAAGACGGCGTCGAAAAGCCGTATCTCACCTCGCTCCCGGACAAGTACGGCGCAGAGCGCGTCGTCTTCGACTGGCTGGAGTTCCTCGTCCTCAAAGGCGGGTTCAAGCGGGCGATGGACGCCCTCCGGTACTACCAGACGGTCGACTGGGTCACGCCGGGCGTCGAGGAGACGCTCCGTGACTACCTCCTCGGCTTCTCCGCCGACGTCGACGAACCGACCGACCTCGACGTCGACGACCACCTGCTGAGCCTGGTCTACGTCGCCCGTCTCTCCTCGATGGTGTGACGCCGACCGCCGGGTCTCGAACACGGTCTCTCCTTGCGACAACCGAGTGAATTCCATGACTGCGCGAATCACCCCGCCGAGTCCGAATCGAGTTGATACCGTATGACGAACGACGCGGCCGCGGCCAACCGCGCCGGCGCGACGCGCGAGTCCGGCGAGCGCGACGTGCCGACGGCCATCGGCGTCAAGTTCGGGAGTTCCCGGACGGCGCTCGTCTTCGACGACTGCGACGCGGAGACGACGGTTTGCCTCCCTTCGTGTCTGGCCGATGACGACGACGGCGACGGCGCGCTCATCGGCGACGGGAGCGGCCCCAACGGCGAGAGACCGGTCGGACGGTCTCCCGAACGAGGCGAGTTCATGCTCCGCTCGGGCGTGCCCGCGACCGCCCGCGACGCCGAGTTGTTCGAGCGGTTCGTCCGCGAACTCTGCGAGCGACACGGCCTCCCCGCGGAGAGCGCCGTCGTGTACGCGATGCCGACTGTCGACGACAGAGTCGGCCTCGCGAACTTCGGGACCGCGGTCGGCGAGTGCGGTCTCGGTGCGGCGCTCACGCGCGGAGTCCCCGAATCGCTGTGCGCGTCGATTCCGCCGCTCGGCGACGGCATCGAGGCGGTCGACGAGGTCTTCGTCGCCGTCAACCTCGGTGCGACGAACCTCGAAGCGTGCGCGTACCGACACGGAACGCGGCTACTCCCGTTCGTCTCCGCGGACGCGTCCGGCGACCGCGTCGACCGGCGCATCGCCGAGGCGGTCGAAACCGAGACCGACGGGCGAGTGACTATCGACCCCGCAACCGCCCGCGAGTACAAGGAGGACCACGCCGACTTCGACGGGTTCGAACCCTTCGCCGACGCGGTCGAACAGGGGAGCGAGGGCACACGCGAGTTCACTGTCGAACGGGGTGTGATGGAACCGCTTGACGACTACCTCGACGACGCGGTCGCCGAGCTCGGCGACTTCTTCTCGCGGTTGGCGAGCTCGCACATGAAGACCTATCAGCTCGCTCGTGCCCGCCCGCTCGTCGTCTCCGGCGGGATGGCCTGCATCCCCGGACTGGTCGAAGCGCTCGAAGCGCGTCTCGCCGCGGAACTCGACCGGCCCGTCGAGATGGTCGCTCCCGACGACCCGACGACCGCCGCGGCCGAGGGCGCACACAGGCTCGCGGTGCGACTCCGGGACGCGGCCTGAACGCTCGGTGCTCCGGTCGTCTCGTTTTCTCGGTTCTCGGTTCCCGTTCTCCCCGTTCGTACGCGGCCCCACCGTTTCTGCGTACCTCCGCCCGTCGGTCAGTCCGTCTCTGACTCGCTTGTCACCGTGCCGTCGTCGCTGACGGAGGCCGCGCGGTCGGCGCTCCGGAGGCCGACGACTGCGACGGTCCCCCGTGGCTCGTTTTCAGCGAACCGGAGCCGGCCGTTCGAGCGGTCGATTATCCACTGGACCAGCCAGAGGCCGAGCCCGCTTATGTGCTGGAGCGGCGTTTCGGTTCCCGATTCGAGGACGGACAACTCGGCGTCGGGGACGCCCGGTCCGTTGTCGGCGATTCGAATCTCGACGTAGTCGGTCGAGGTCTGACTCCGCTCGACGGTGACCGAGACCTCCGGGATGACGCGGTCGTTGTGTTCGAGCGCGTTGTCGATGAGGTGCTTGAGCGCCGACTCGATGAGGTCGTCCGCGGAGACCCACATCTCCTCGGGCAGGTTCCGATGGACGATTGCCTCGGGGTAGTCGGACTCGACGTCGTCCAACTGCGTCTCGATGCGCTCGACCACCTCGACGGGTTCGAGGCCGGACGACTCGCGGGTGAGCGTCGTGTCGATGTGCCGGGTCTGCTCGCCGAGTTCGACCAGCGACGACGCCTTCCGCTTTATCGTCCGGGCGTGGTCTTTCGACTCGGCGGGGATGCGCTCGTCGAGGAGGAGGTCGGCGTGGCCGAGGATGACGTTCATGTCGTTTCTGAGGTCGTGCCGAAGGACGCGGTTCAACACCCGGAGGCGCTGTTCGTAGCGGTGCCGACTCGCCACGTCCCGCGAGTTCAACACGACACCGCCGACGGCGGGGTCGTCGAGGAGGTTCACGCCCACCGTCTCGAACCGCCGCCACGTGCCGTTCTTGTGGCGGATTCTGAACTCCGCGAGCACGGGCGAGTCGCCGGTGATGACTTCGTCGAGCGAGTCGGCGACCCGGTCTCTGTCTTTGGGGTGGACGAGGTCGAGCACCGACTCGCCGACGAGCGCCTCGGTCCGATAGCCGAGCACCTCCGTCATCGAGGGACTCGTGTAGGTCCGTTCGCCGTCCGCGTCGAGGACGGTGATGACGTCTCGCGAGTTCTCGATGAGCGCGCGGAACTCCTCTTCGGTGCGGCGGCGCTCCGTCACGTCGTAGAAGAGGAGCAAGCGCGCCCGGTCGTGCGTCCGGTCGCCGAGAGACTCGGCGCGGACCTCGAAATACCGACAGCTATCGCCGTCCTCGACGACCGCTTCGGCTCTGTCGCGGCCCTCCAGCACCGTCCGAACCTCGGCCGGGACGCGGACGCTTTCGAGGACGGACTCGCCGATGCAGTTGGCGACCGGTCGCGCCAGCAGTTCCGAGGCGGCACCGTTCGATTCGACGATTCGGTCCTGTTCGTCGAGGACGACGACGGCGTCGCGCATCTCCGAGAGAATCGCGTCGCGGGCGATGGGCGTGATGTCGAACAGCTGGTGTCTGAAGAGCGCCCAGAGCACGACGACCGAGCTGACGCCGACCGAGGCGGGAACGGGGTTGATTCGGAACGGGAAGAAGAACTCGCCGCCGAGCGCGGCGAGGGGAATCGCGCCGGCGACGAAGAGAAACCCGGCCTGTCGCCGGTGGATGTTCGAACTCTTGAGGTAGGTCCGTGCGATGACACTCACTCCGGTGACGGCGACGCCGAACCCGTACACGGCGTGTGCGACGAGCGCGAGGTCCGGACCGAACGGACCGAGGAAGTCCGCGCCGGAGACGGCGAATCGGTCCGGTTTCGCGGCCCGCCAGGGGTCGAGCGGCGACCCGAACAGTCCGTGCGAGGCGTTCGTCAACTTGAGGGCGATAGCGACGGCGGGTTCGACGGCCAGAAAGCCGAGCATCTGCGAGGAGAGCAGTTGGTCCTCGCCGGCATAGACGAGCGTGAAGACGAGCCATATCGTGGGGAGCACGGCCGCGCCGACCCACGCCAACTGCGCGTAGAACAGCTCGCTGGCCGGCGTCACCGCGAGGAAGACGAAGCCGTACGCGGTCGCCCAGATGCTCGCTGAGAGCGTCAAGAGCGCAAAGGGGAGACGGACGCGCCGGGAGTAGAGCCGGAACCGACCGAGAACGACGAGCGTCACGGCACCTGCGAGGATGCCCGCGGCGAACAGCGCGTACGCGTGCGGAGACTGTCCGACGCTGGTCATGAGTAGGTCGTGGCTCGCATCTGTGGCTCTCTTGGAACGGTTCTTTCCGATGACTGTCACATCGGATCGATATCAAACGTGTAGCTGGTTCGGAACTTAAGGAGTTCGCTCTGTCTATCAATACTGATACCGGCACGATTCCCCGAAGCGGTCTCATACGGCTCGGCCACGTGCTAGCGTTCCATCTTCTACTCGCCCGTCATCCGATTATCAATCGACCAGTTCGGACGACTCCATCGGCCCGCCGGACCACGGACCTGTCACGATTCGGACGCTCGCCCGAACGCTTAATTCGGCTGGACGCACACGCAGGAATAGATGCCGCGCGAGTCACGTCACCCCGCCGACGCCGACGGCCCGACCGGGTCGAGGCCCCGTCACGGGACCGGCGACCAATCGTTCGACTGGGCGGACCCGCCAACGAACCGGACGTGGCGCGACGTGGCCCACGAGCGCCTCCTCGCGACGACCGCGGCGGTCACCTCGGACGGCGAACCGTTCCTCGACGACGTTCCGCGGACCCCGCGGGCCGAGCGCGTGCTCCTCGACTGGTGTGTCCACCTCGTCGAGCGACTCGGCGGGCGCGGCGCGCTGGAGATGGTGTCGTACTACCGGGACATCGGCTGGATCGGCGACGGGGCCCACGACGCGATTCGCGAGCGCGTCGTCTCGTTTACGGTGCCCGCGGACTTCGAAGACGCGCCGACCGAAGAAGACCACGTCCGCAGTTTCTCGTACGTCGCCCGACTGTCGGCGATGGCCGAGGCGGACTGAGTTTCGGTCGGCCCCGAATACCCCTCAGAGGCCGAGTTCGCGGCCGATGATGAGGTGTTGAATCTCGCTCGTCCCCTCGCCGATCTCCATGAGTTTCGCGTCGCGATAGAACCGCTGGGGGGCGAAGTCGGTCGTGTAGCCGTAGCCGCCGAGCACCTGCACCGCGTCTTCCGCGACCTCGCGGGCGGCCTCCGAGGCGTCGAGTTTCGCCAGCGCGGACTCCCGGCTGACCCGCTCGCCGGCGTCGTACCGCGTCGCGGCCTTGTGGGTGAGCAGGCGCGCGCGCTCGGTCTTGCGGTGCATCGAGACGAGTTTGTCGCGGATGGCGGCGAACTTCGCAATCGGCCGGTCGAACTGCTCGCGCTCTTGGGCGTACGATTTGGCGTGGCCGTACGCGCCCTCGGCGAGCCCGACCGAGAGCGCCGCAATGGAGATGCGGCCGCCGTCGAGGGTCTTCATCGTCTGCGTCCAGCCCTCGCCTTCCTCGCCGAGCAGGCGGTCTTCCGGCACCCAGCAGTCGTCGAACGAGAGCTCGCAGGTCGGCGAGCTGTTGAGTCCCATCTTGTCCCACTCGGTCGTCACCTCGAAGCCGTCGTCGCTCTCGGGGTCGACGATGAACGTCGAGATACCGTCGTAGCCCGCGCCGGGGTCCGTCACGGCCTTCACGAGGACCGAGCCGGCGACGCTCGCGTTCGTGATGAACTGCTTCGTGCCGTCGATGACGTAGCCGTCACCGTCCGTTTTCGCGACCGTGTCCATGTCGCTGGCGTCGCTCCCGGAACCGGGCTCTGTGAGCGCCCACCCGCCGAGGTGCTCGCCGGTCGCCAGCGGCGTGAGCCAGCGCTCTTTCTGCTCGTCGGTGCCGAACAGTTCGATGGGCTTCGACCCGAGGCTGACGTGGGCGGCGTACGACAGGCCGATACCACCCGAGACGCGGCCGAGTTCCTCGACGACGAGCGCGTACATCAACTGGTCGCCGCCGAGGCCGCCGTACGCCTCGTCGATGGGGACGCCCATCACGTCCAACTCGGCCAACTGGTCGAATATCTCCGCGGGGAATCGGTGTTCGTCCTCGATGTCCTGCGCGATGGGCGCGATTTCTTCCTCGCAGAACTCGCGGACGGTGTCCCGAATCATCCGGTGTTCGGCCGGGATGTCGAAGTCCATGCGGCAAACTATCGCCGTGTCGGACATAAACTAATCGAACGACCATGAAAGATGGGTGCGGTGGAGGCGAACGCGGCGGGCCGCTCCGGGGCGCTCCCACCGCGTGGGAATGGACGTTCGGGTCTTTTTGCGCCGCGACCCGAGACGCTCGTATGTACTCTCACATCCTCTTTCCGACCGACGGAAGCGACTGCGCGGACGCCGCTTTGGACCACGCGCTCGAACACGCCCGCACCTACGACGCGACGCTCGTCGCGCTCTACGTCGCGGACGTGCGCGAGGTCGGCTACGCCGCACCCGCGCTCTCGCTCGAACGGGTCCGCGAGGCGCTCCTCGACAGTGGCGAACAGGTGGTAGACCGCGTCACCGAGAGGGCCCGAGAGGCCGGCGTCGAGGTCGAGACCGCCGTCAGCGAGGGCACGCCGGCGAGCGAGATTATCCGCCACGCCGACGAGCGGGACGTCGACCTCGTGGTGATGGGTACCCACGGCCGTAGCGGCATCGACCGCTACCTCATCGGGAGCGTCGCCGAACGGGTCGTCCGCGGCTCCGACGCGCCCGTGTTGACCGTCCGACAGGACTCGACGTAGGCCCACGAGGTTAAGCCGCCCCTCGTCTTACGGGGGTGCATGGACCTCCGTCGGCTCGTCCGCGGCCGCCTCGGGTGGCCGCGTCTGGAGACGGTCGCCCGCGAACTCGCCCGGCGATACGACCGCGACAGCCTCCACATCCGATTTCTCGAGGCGGACAACTGGCTTTCGACCCCGATGGTCGTCGACGACGAGTGGTTCGTGAAAGTCATCTCCAAACAGAACTCGCTCGTCCACGCCGTCTTCACCACCGGGCGGAACCTCGGCGCGTTCTCCAGCGGGACGGAGGGCTTTTTCGGCCACTTCGGAACGCCGCTGGAGATGGCCGAACACGAACTCGCCGCGACGAAGCGACTCCGCGACATCGGCCTGCAAGCGCCCGCGCCGGTCGAGGCGTTCGAAGTGGACGGTCTCGGCGTCCTCGTCCTCGAATACCTGCCGAACTTCCACACCCTCGACACCGCCGCGCGGGAGGAGGTCTCGCGGCTCCCGCCAGAGCTGTTCGCGG
>ENA-ORCS01000769-ORCS01000769.1-marine-metagenome-genome-assembly--contig:-NODE-769-length-17520-cov-2.915382_pt1 | contig 17520 bp, 16 predicted proteins | sample MGYA00237781_ERZ508513 | MGnify/ENA primary metagenome ERZ508513 (study PRJEB26184, sample SAMN06268793) | marine metagenome | isolation source: Eden Landing Ponds, San Francisco, CA, USA | place...
GGGTTGTGGTGTTTGAGCGCCTTGGTGAGGAAGGTGAAGGTCTCGGCGTGCAGGGAGAGTTCGCCCGTGTTCGAGCGGATGGCCTCGCCCTCGGCGCCGACGATGTCGATGAAGTCCAGTTCGTCGATGTGCTCGTAGCCGTCGGTGTCCTCGTCGAGGATCAGTTGCACGGACCCCGACTCGTCCTCGATCTCGACGAAGGCGATCCCGCCGAGGTCGTTGATGCGGACGACACGACCCGCCAGTCGGTGGACCGTCTCGTCCTCGATCTCCTCGATATCGTCGTACTCGTCGACGAACGCGCCGACCGAGGTCGTCGGTCGGTACTCCGGCGGGTAGGGGTCGACCCCCGACTCGCGGAGTTGCTCCAACTTCTCCAGTCGGTCCGGCGCGAAAAAGTCCGCCGGGTCGAACTCGCTCATTACCAGGCTTTCTGCGGTGTGGGATTAATCTCTGTCGTCTCCACCTCGGTCGGGGCGTGTGGGTGTGCTCGCCCACTGTGGGAAGAGACTCGACCGCAACCGCACTCAACGTAGTGCGTTGAAAGCCCTCGGGCCGCTCGCGGTCGCTGAGCGGGATATTCTCGCTCAATCACCCGCACCGCTCCGCACTCGCGAGAATAGAGCCCGCTCAGGCGACTAAACTGAACGCGACCGGCCCTCGCCCTTTCAGTCCGCCAGGAAAAATCAAGATACACAGGCTGTCTCAGCGTAGAATGCTCGGTAACCGATTCCACAGATTGTGTCCCCTGGCGGACTGGAAGGGAGAGACGGGCTCGCGGCGTCCTCGCGAACGTAGTGAGCGGAGTCGCCTGAGCGGGCGACTATCCGCGCGGGTGGTGCGGAGAGCGCGGATATCCCGCTCAGCGAGCGCGAATGCGAGGCCGACCGAAGGAAGGCCTCGATGTGAACGGGGAGCGAAGCGACCCTTGAGCGAGCGCGTCGAGGGCTTCCATCGCACCACGTCGAGTGCGGTCACGGAGACACCGGCGGACTCGATCACAGGTGTATGCCTCACACCTCCCCAACCTCTTGCGCTTCTCGGGCCTGCGGCCCTGCGATGCTCGTCCCTCGCACGATACGTCTCGCGATGAAACGCTCGACGGCGCGCGCCACGGCGGCTGGTTCACCGGGTATCACACTCACCGACGGGTCCGTGGTTCTCGTTCGAGCGATCCGCTGCGACCGGGCAAACGACTATCCTTGCGCCGGGAGACGGTCCGACCGGATATGCGGTTCGTCGACCACGTCAGAGCGGGCGAGTGGTCCACGGTCCTGGGCTACCTGCTGTTCGTCGCGCTGATGACCGCTGGGTACTACTACAACGTCACGTTCGTCCAGCTGGGCCTGATCGACCTCGGAACGCGCCTCGTCGGGATGAGCAATACCGCCGTCTCGGCGTGGATGGCCGCACTCGCGCTGTCGACGTTCGTCGTCGCCGTCGTCGCCGGCGTGACGATGGACCGCCGGGGCTGGAGCACCGACCTCCGGACGAAGCTCAAGCTACTCTTTGGCGTGCTCGTCGTCCAGTTCGTCCTGACGGCCGCCGCCCCGCACATCCGGACCGTCGCGGCCTTCGGCGCGTGGATCCTCGTCGCCTCGGTCGCCCTGGGGATCGGTTTTCCCGTCTCGTTCAGCCTCGCGATCGACTTCGTCCCCGTTCCGGACCGTGGCCCCGTCGCGGCGGTGATCACCGCGGCCACGTACTTCCTCGCCAACGCCGTCCCCATCGAGTGGTCTATCGGCGCGTTCAGTCAGCTGATGGTCCTCGCGATGGCCCCCGGGCTGGTCGTGCTCGGCGCCGTCGCGTTCGAACTCCTCGCGCCAGTCGAGAGTATTGTCGACGACCTCGCCGGCCAGTACCGGGAGTTCGGCACCGGACGGTTCTGTCACGAATCGCCCGTGAAGACGCGGAGTCTGGCCTTTTTCGCGCCCGTCGCCCTGATGTTCGGCGTCTTCTTCGTCGATAGCCTCGGCTTTCTGCGGATCATCGAGACGCCGGCGCTCATCCTCACCTCCTGGCAGTCCCCCGAGTTCTCGACGAGACTGGCCATCGCCGTCGTCCACGTCGTCGGCGCACTCATGGCCGGCGTCCTCTACGTGAACTTCGACCGCAACGGCCTGTTTCTGTGGGTGTTCGCGCTGTTCGGGTTCACTTACGTCCTCTACACGTCGGACCTGCGCGCGGCCGCACTCTTTCCGACACTCGGTCGCGACGCCCCATCCATCCTCAACCCGCTCTTCTACGCGCTGACGGTCAGTTTCTACACCACGCTCAACTTCGCGCTCTGGCCGGACCTCTCGACGACCGAGACGGTCGGCACGCACTCGGCCATCGGCGTCGGGATGGCGGGCTGGCTCGCGACGTTCGTGAGCACGGCCGTTGCGCTCTATCTCGACCACGCCGCGGTCGGACTGCTCACCCACCTCAACCTCGTCAACGCCCTCGCACTCCTGTTCTTTTTCGCGCTCGTCGTCGGTATCTACCTCCGGCGGATGCTCGCGGTCGCACGGAAGGACGAGGGGGCGACAGAGGGGGAAGCGGATCCCGGTGATGGGGAGGTGACGGGATGAGCCCCACCGAGATCATCCCGCTGTTGCTCGTCGTCTTGCTCCTCCTGGCTGGGAGCGGCGCCGAACCCGACACGATGGAGGTCGTCTTCGAGGGGAACCACACGCTGGGCGCTGACTCGTCGACAGGCGGAAATATCAGTACAGCCAGTTTTTCCGGCGACGACGGCGCGCTCGTCGTCGGGGGCGGCACCGTGTCGGTACCCACGGACGCCACCGTATCGGCGCCCGTGTTCGTCGTCGGCGGCGACCTCCGGATCGAGGGGCAGGTCGGCGATGTGCGCGTACTGGCGGGCAACCTCACGGTGACCGACGGGGCCGTAGTCACGGACCAACTGGAGATCATCGGCGGGCGGGCGTCGGTGGCCGAGGGCGCGACCATCGGCTCGCGTTCGGATCTGGTTGGCGAGGTGCAGGGCGCATCGCCGACGCGGAGTCCAGCCGGCTTCCTGTTCCAGGTCGGCACACTGGCGCTCGTCGCCGGACTACTCGCCCGACGGAACCCGACGCTGCTCGAAAACGTCGGCGACTCGGTCGTGAACCACGCCGCAGTCAGCGCCGTCGTCGGTGCCATCGCCGGGCTGGCGCTGCTCGTGTTGTTCGTCTATATGGCTTTCACGCTCGTGCTTCTCCCGCTCAGCGTCGCCGGGCTCGTCGCCGAGTTCGGAATCGTCGTCTACAGCTACGTCGTCTTCGGGTATCTGATCGGAAGCCGACTCTCTGTCGAGCGCGTCGACCTGGCTTCGGCCGCCGGGGTGGTCCTCTTCGTCGTCGCGCTCGAACTCCTGGGACGAATTCCGTTGTTGGGGATTCTCGGACAGGCGCTGCTGGTCGCGGTCGGTTTCGGCGCGGTGTTGATCACGTACTTCGGGCTCCGGGAGTTCGAGCCCGCCGAGATTCCGGGGTGACGGCGTCATCGGTGACGCCGGCAGAACATCAGTCGGTCACGCTGACGCCACCGAAGGCGGCGAAGCCGCTGACGACCAGGTCGAGGTCTTCGTTGCGCCGCTCGGTCCGGGCGCGGTCGTCGGAGGCCCCACCAAGGACCGGCAGGACGTCCATTCTGACGTTCCATTCGCGCGGGACGATAACGTCGACGCCGCCGAACAGCGCGACGGCGTTGACCTGGGCCGGTCGGTCGGCGATCTCGGCATCGCGCAGGTCCAGTTCGGTCCCGCCGAAGATCGCGGTGAGGTCCGCGCCCGTGAACCCCACCGAGGTGTTTCGCTTCTCGACGCCGCCGAAGGCCGCGAACGCGCTGGTGAACGCGTCGTCGGTTTCGCGGACGGCCGAGCGGAACTGCCCCAGCAACACCGACAGCCCGAAGGCGATCACCAGCACGGGCCAGAAGACCACGACCTCCTCGACGGTGGCGTAGTCCAGCGCCACGAGCTGCCATGCGCCAGCGATCCCGACCAGGACCACCGGGCCGACGAGGTTCCGGAACCGACTCTGGACGAGCGACCACAGCCCCACGAGGACGAACAGTGACGGGACGTACAGCAACGCGTTCCGCGTCGGCAGGACGCCAGTGGTGTCGAGCAAGAGCAAGACACCCACCAGGACGATGATCGCGCCGAACAGGAGCTGGCCGGTCGGGAGACGCCGTGATTGCGTTGTCGTGCTCATACCTATAGATACGATAACTGATGTGATAAGTCTATACGGCTGTCCTCGAACCGTGAGAATCTCTATTCGGCCTAAAGTCGATTCTCACTCCGAATGAGCTCGTTTTTCGCTCACACTATACTGGCGATGAAGCTGCCAGACGCCGGCCAGATTGCTATCACGTATCACTACGAGTATAAGTCCTCACGACGCGTCTTTCCGGGTATGGCACGCAAGATCACCATGTTCGAACTGTACTTCGACGGCGCACACTTCGGTCCCTCGACTCCCGACACCGCCGAGGAACACCCGGACGACGAGATGGCCGCCGACTACGACGAGGCAGAGTCCGGTGAGGAGATGGCCTCTGGGTCCCGTGTCCGCCCCGCTCTCGCCGCAGTGGGTGCGATCGCGGCCGTCTCGGCCGCGGGCTTCCTGGCCGCCCGACGGTTCCGCGGCGGTGACGAGGAGTTCGACTTCGACGAGCCCGACCACGACCACGTCGAGATCGGTGAAGTCGAAGAATCCGACGAACCGGTGGCGAACTGATCTGACCGGCCGGTTTCGCCCCTGAGACACTGTCGCTTCGAGTTGTGCTGGTTCGCTGTTTTGGCGGTATTCCCGTTTTCGTTTCCTCCTTTTCGGTGTTCGTTCACTGGCGACCACCAACGTGCTCGGCGACCTGGGCGGTGGCCTCGGCCCGATTGTCTCTTCTGGTCGTCGAATCTATCGGGTTTTCGCCGGTGTACGCCGCGTGTGCGATAATCCCACTCCTGGCCGGGTTGTGTCTCCTCGATGGCGTTTACTTCCAGACCGGGAGCGTCGACCCGCGAACGGCCACGATCAGCGGCGACTAACCCAGTATCAGCGGACGCCATCGGGGGCGGGAGGTTTAATTGTCGAGACACCCTCGGTCGCGTATCCGATGTCGGACGACCCGGACACAGGACCGGCGGGGGGTTCGGACGACCGACCGACGGGCGACCGTGAGGACCGGTCGGGCCGCGACCCTCGAAGACGGCGACGAACCGACGGCGCTCGACACGTCGCCGCCGGCGGAGACGGGGGGAGAGTCCGAGACAGGGACGGAGATACCGGTCCCACGGAGCACCCTCCTGGACGCCACGGTCGACCCGGCGGACGGCGAGAGCGAACCGGCGCCGACGGGCGAGCGGCGTTCGTCTACGAGGCCCCCAACCGCGTCGAGGGGACGACGAACCTCACTGTCACGCTCCAGTTCGGGGCCGGTGAGGCGGCGGCCCGAGCGGTGACGTTCGACGTGCAGGCGACCGGGCCGCTGCCACTCCCCAAAGCGCCGCCCAACTGCACCAACGGCACCAACGGCAACAGCAACAACTGCAACAGGGGCAACAACGGCAACGGCAACAACAGCACCAACGGCAACGGCGGTCGAGGTTAACTTCGGACTGTCAGCGCCAGGAAGTCCAGCCGCCGTCGACCACGAGCGACTCGCCGGTGACGTAGCCCGCGAGGTCGCTCGCCAGGAACACCGCCGCGCCGGCGATGTCTTCGGGTTCGCCCTGTCGGCCGAGCGGGATCATCTGTCTGAGCTGGGCCGCCTGTTCATCGCTGGTCTGTTCGGTGTCTTCCGGCCCGATATTCGTGTTGATCGCGCCGGGATGGATCGCGTTGACCCGGATGCCTTCGCCGCCGAGTCCGTGGGCCAGCGAGTACGTCAGCAGTGCGATCCCGCCCTTCGAGACGCTGTAGGTGGGGTGACCGCCGTTGCCGAAGATGCCGTTGATGCTGGAGAGGTTGATAATGCTCCCGCCACCCGATTCGACCATCCGTTCGGCGGCGACCTGGCAACCGAAGTACGTCCCCTTCGTGTTGATATCCATGAGCTGTTCGTACTCTTCCTCGGTGACTTCGAGGAACTCCTCGGGTCGCCAGATCCCCGCGTTGTTCACCATGACGTCGATCCCGCCGAACTCCTCGGCCGCCTCGACGGCCGCTTCGAGGTCCGCTACCGCGGTGACGTCACACTCGACGAACGTCGCCTCGCGGTCGGTCTCTGCCTCGATTACTTCGTGAGTCGGGTCACCCTCCTCTTTGGGCTCCTCGCGGACGTCCGCGACGACGACGTCGGCGCCCTGGCGGGCGAATTCGAGGGCGATACCCCGACCGATACCGGAACTGCCGCCGGTGACGACGGCGGCCTGGTCTGTCAGGAGTGACATTGCATTTACCGCTTCGACTGCGACGCCTATAATCGATAGCCAGTTTGTCACCATCCGGGAATCCGTCCGTGTCCGCGGGCGGGTGACCGAAGCCGGCCAGTACCCTCATATCGGTGGGTCCGGATACCGATAGCATGGCCTTCTCCGTGCCCGCCCCGGCACTCCCGCCCCCCGGGCAGGTGCTTCCCACGCTCGCTCCGGCGACGCTCGCACTCGCGATGCTCGGTGTCGCCGTACTCGCGGTGGTTGGTGCGGTCGCGATGCGTCGCCGCCGGTTCGACCGCGACGTCACGGCTGCCGTCGACGAACTGAGAGCGGGTGCAAGTACCGAAACCGAGGGCGAACTGACGAGTACTGACACCGAAGGCGAACGGGTCTACACGCACGAGGACCTCGCTGGTCTCCCCGACCCCGTCCGGACGTACTTCGAGGCGGTTCTCACCGAGGGCCAGCCGCGAGCCCGAAGGGCCCGTATCGAACAGCACGGCGAGATCCTGCTCGGCGAGGCCTGGAAACCGTTCAGCGCGACCCAGCACGTCACCGTCGATCCCCCGGGATTCGTCTGGGACGCCACCGTCCGATTCGCGCCCTTCGCCCCGGTCCGGGTCGTCGACGCCTACGTCGACGGCGAGGGCTCTCTCCGGGCGAAACTGCTGTCGGCGCTGACCGTCTCGGCGGCCCCGCCCTCCCGGGAACTGAACGAGAGCGAACTGCTCAGATACCTCGCCGAGAGCGTCTGGGTGCCGACAGCGCTCCTGCCGGGTGCCGGCGTCGAGTGGGAAGCGGTCGACGACCACTCGGCCAGAGCGACGCTCGAAGACGGCGGGACGACCGCCTCGCTGGTCTTCCACTTCGAGGACTGGCGAGTAGAGCGCGTCCACGCCGAGGCGCGCTACCGCCAGGAGGACGACGACTTCGCCCCCTGGACCGGCTATCTCGGCGCCTACGAGGAGTTCGAGGGAATTCGCGTCCCGACCGAGGCCGAGATCGAGTGGACCCTGCCCGACGGTGACCACCCCTACTGGCGGGGCGAGATCGAGACGGTCAGGTACGACCCCGATCGAGCGTAGCGACGTAGCGACGGAGGACACCGGAGTCAGTCCACTCTGACGCTCACACGAGTGCGCTCGTCCCGCGAGGAGCGTCCGACGACCACCGCGTACTCGCCGGGGTCGACCGTCCAGCCCGCATCGGCGTCGTAGCGTGCGAGCGCCCGCTGGGGGACCGACAGCGAGACGCGCCGACGTTCCCCGCCGTCGAGCGCCACCGACGCGAACCCGCCGAGTTCACGGACCGGACGGTCGACCGGCCCCGTCGGTGGTTCGACGTAGGCCTGGACGACTTCCCGTCCCGGCCGGTCGGCCGTGTTCTCGACGGTGACGGAGACAGTGAGGCCGTCGTCACCATCGCGCTCGACACCATCCCCTTCGACGGCGACGTCGTCGAAGGCGAACTCGGCGTAGGACTCGCCGTGGCCGAACGGGAACAGCGGGCTGGCGCCGTCGCGGTCGAAGCCGCGATAGCCGACGAAGACGCCCTCGTCGTAGTGAGCACGCCCGTCGACGCCGGGATAGCGCCGTTCGTCGGCGACCGGGTAGTCGGCGAACCGCCGGCCGAACGTGACCGGGAGTCGTCCGCCGGGGTCGGCTCCGTAGAGCACGTCCGCGAGCGCCGCGCCGTCGGCCTGGCCGGGGTACCACGTCGCGAGCACGGCCGCCACGTCGTCGACCCAGGGCATCGTCACCGGGCCGCTGGACCGGACGACGACGACTGTCCGGGGATTGGCGTCGGCGACGGCAGCGACGAGGCGGTTCTGGTCTCCGGGGAGCGCGAGCGAGTCCCGGTCTTCGCCTTCGGTCGCACCGTCCTGGACGACGACGACCGCCACGTCCGCGGCTGCGGCCGCCGACACCGCCGCGTCCAGGTCCGGCCCGTCGGTCGAGTGGAGTCGCTCACCGAGGCCGGACCAGGGGATGTCGAACATCGACGGGTCCGCCACGCGCTCGACCCCCGGCGCGGCCCGGACGGTGGGGGCACGCTCGCGGAGTCCCTCGATGGGGCTCACCGTGCGGGTCGGATCCACCTCGGAACTCCCGCCGCCGCCGACCTTGGCGTCGTCGGCGTTCGGGCCGACGACGGCCAGGGACTCCGCACCCGAGAGCGGGAGCGTCCCGTCGTTTCCCAGGACGACGGTCCCGCGGCGAGCGACCGTTCTGGCGAGGTCGTGGTGTGCGTCCCAGTCGACGGTCCCCGCGGGCCGCTCGCCGTCGAGCAGTCCCAGGCGGTCGTAGAGACCGAGGACGCGCCGTGCCTTCGCGTCGACCGTCGCCTCGCTGACGCGGCCGGTCTCGACGGCGTCACGGAGGCGGTCGCCGAAGAAGTCGTACGGATAGGGGTCGGGCTGGCCGTCGTCGGCGACGTAGCGGTCGAGCGGGCGCCAGAACAGCGGCGGGTCGACGTCGAGGCGGTCCGAGAGGCGCAGGCACAACAATGCCCGGAGCGTGGTGCTGTTGGGCGCGAACAGTTCGACGACCGAGGCGCCGGGCATCTCCAGGTCGAGGCCGCCCTCGGCAGCGGCGACCGCGTCGTGGGTCCCCCACCAGTCCGACATCGCGACGCCGTCGAACCCCCACTCCTCCCGGAGGACGCCCTCGACCAGCTTCCGATGTTCGCTCATGTACTCGCCGTTGACGCGGTTGTATGCGGTCATGAGCGCCGACGCGCCGGCCTCGACCGCGGCCTCGAACGCCGGCAGGTAGATCTCACGGAGTGTGCGCTCGTCGACGACGGCGTCGACCGTGTCTCGTCGTCGTTCCTGGTTGTTGGCGACGAAGTGTTTCGCGGTGGCGGCGACCCCGTTGGCTTCGAGTCCCCGGACGCAGGCCGCGCCGACGCGAGCGCCGTGATGGGGGTCTTCGCTCAGATATTCGAAGTTGCGGCCGCAGGTCGGCACGCGGACGACGTTCAGTCCGGGCGCGAGCAGGACGTCGTGACCCTTGACGCGCGTCTCGGCGGCGAGAGCACCACCGAGTCGCTCGGCGAGGTCGGGGTCCCAGGCGGCACCCAGCGCGATCGTCGCCGGGAACGCCGTCGCGTCGCCGTCACGGACGCCCAGCGGGCCGTCGACGAGCCGTAGCGGCGGGATGCCGGCGCGTTCGACACCGGGGACGTAGCCGGTCGCCCGTCCGTCCGGGTCGGCGCGCCCTCGAACGAGGCGGAGTTTCTCGTCGAGCGACAGTGCGGCGAGTATCGCGTCGGTCCGCGCGGGAGCCATCGCCGGTGTTTGTGGCGGCCGGGAGATAGCGTTTGGGTGTCGTCGCTTCGCTCGACACGCTGGGTGGCACAGCGTCGACGCGTGGACAGGTCCACGACGCCCGAGTGGAACGCTACCCCTCTTTCCGGACGCGGAACCACTCGCCCCGCCAGGAGATGGGGTATTCGACGATCCCCTTGATAGCGGCGAGGCTGTACAGCGGGAGAAACGCAGGGGAGAACAGCCAGCCGACGCCGACGCCGTCGACGACACCGACACGGACGTCGAGCAGACGCGCGGCGAGAGTGACCCCCCAGATGACCGCGAACGTCGCCGCCAGTGCCCAGGGGACACCCGTCTGTACGAGAATCACTCCCTGCGGAACGAGCGACAGGAGAGCGAAGTTCCCGAGGAGCGCGCCCGCACAGAACGCCGTCGACACGAGGCTTCGCGGGCGGTCCAGCGGACTGAGTCGGCCGACGACGTGGTGAAAGACCTGCGCGTAGCCGGTCATCCAGCGCTTGCGCTGGCCCCACCAGTCCCGGACGGTGTGGGCGCCTTCGCTCTCCGACGGGTAGGCGAAAGAGGTGTGGACGTCGACCTCGGCCTCGTAACACCGGAAGGCGAAGTCGAAGTCCTCGGTGAGCATCGTGGGGTCGTAGCCGCCGACGCGGTCGTACGTTTCCCGCCGGATCACCAGTGCGTTGCTCGCGACGACGTCGAAGCCGGTCACGAGTGCTATCAACCTGGGCGTGAGATACCCCAGGACGACTGACTCGTAGTAGGCGACTGTCTCCAGCGGACCGTCCGGCCGCGGGAACGTCCGGCCCTGGACGGCCTCGTGGTCGTCGAGACCCGCCACGGCGGCCGAGAGAAACGACGGGTGGACGCGCTCGTCGGCGTCGAACACTCCGACGTAGGGGGCTTCGACGCACTCGACGGCGTAGTTGACGGCCGCGGCTTTCGACCCGGGGTTCCGGTCGTTGACGAGACAGGTCACCCGACCGCGCTCGGCGAGTCTGCTGGCCGTGGCGAGTGTCTCCTCGTCACCGGGTTCACACACGACGAAGATACGGACGTCCGCGTAGTCAGAATCGAGCAGGCTCTCGACGCTGCGGTGGAGCGCGCTCGCGTCGCCGTAGGACGGGACGACTGCAGCGATAGTCGGTCCCGACGTCGGGAGGGGACGGCGACGGCGCTCGCGGAGCACCTCGCCGACGAAGACCATCCCGGAGACGAGGAGCGTGGCGGCGAAACCCAGGCAGGCGACCGTCGCGTTCAGCAGCGACGCGGGGGCGAGTCCGAGCGCGAGCAGCGGGAGCGTGACGGTGAGTCGGCCCTGGACGAACCCGACGGTGACGACAGTCAGCGTCGCGAGGGCGAAACAGGTGCGGTCTACCCACCGCCGGACCGTGTGTGGGACCATCGTCGTACGGGGTGTTGTGTATCGCGGGCGGATCGTCGTCTGGCGAGTACCACTGTGTGCGGGACTGAACGCCGACGAGGGCCATACAGCCGGCCGACGGGTGGTATTCACGCGGTGTTCGCCTAAGTGTTGTGCCCGCTGCAGGTCTGGAGGGACAGTTCGAGGTGGCCACCGACGGAGCGCGAGATCCCATCCGGGCACCCGTCTCGCCGTCGGCGCCACCGTTATAGTTGTTGCGGCCATACAGATGTGCCACGACGCAGTTTCGACGCGATCCAGGTATCACATGGACAGGTACGACAGACCAGCGACCGGCGTCCCGGGGCGGACGCCGGCGGGTTGGGCGACCCGACGGCCGAGGAGTTCCGAGCCTCACGGACCGACCAGCGACGAGTCTCGCAGTCTGACCAGCAGTGGGTTTCGTACTCCGACCACCGACAAATCTCGCACTCTGACCAGCGGCGGGCCCCGTGGATCGACCGGCAGTACTGCTGATCGACCGATAGTCCCCACTGTCCGGAGGGAGCAGCGATGAGTGCGCCGACACGAGAGAGATCGGTCGACGTCCGTCGCCTCGGTCGGACGGCCGCCGTCGGGGTCGGCGGGCTGGCGGTGCTCGGGATCGCCGTCTCTGTCGTCGGTGTGGGACCGATACGGCGGACGCTCGCCAGTGCCGAGCCGGGGCCGGTGGCGCTCGTCGCCGGCATCGCGCTGGGTGTGCTCCTCCTCCGTGGGCTGGCTTTACGCGTTCTGCTGGGGGTGCTCGGCCACCGCGCACCGGTCGGGCCAGTCCTCGGCGCCTACGCGGCCACGTCGGTCGTCAACACGCTCGTCCCCGGCGGGCAGGCGGGCGGTGCGCCGCTCAACGGCCTGCTGGTCGCGCGGTCTTCCGACGCCGCCTACGAGGACGGCGTCGCTGCCGTCGTCACGATCAGCGCGCTCTCGAACCTCGTCGTCGGCGCGTTCGGTGTCTTCGGCGTGGCTTACCTCCTCGTAACGGCGACCGCTGGCGACGTCACGCTCCTCGCGACGGTCGGCGTCTGCCTCTTCGGTCTGGGCGTACTCGGTGCCCTGGGGCTCTGGCGGACTCGACATCGCGCGCTCGATCTCGCGGCCACTGTCGTGGTGAACGCGACCCGCATCCTCGGGGTCCTCCCCCGGATATCGCCACCAGACGATGAAACCGTCGAGACGCGCGTGGCCCGGTTCGGCGCTGCGCTCGGTCGACTACGCGACGGGTCGCGGCGCGAGGTCGTCGCGCTCGTGGGACTGCTGGCACTGGCACACGCGCTGACCGTGGTGGCGCTCTGGCTCTCCTTCCTGGCCGTCGGGCACTCGGTTTCGGTGGGCGTGTTGCTGGCGGTCATCCCGGCGGCCGTCGCCGCGGCGGTCGTGCCGACACCCGGTGGCCTCGGCGGGGTCGACGTCGCCCTGGTCGCGCTGCTGACCTCGGGGACGAGCGCTGTCGCGCCCGTCGCCGGTGCGGCCGTGCTCGTCTACCGGACGGCCACCTCCGGCCCAGCGCTGCTCGCCGGCGGGTGTGTCGTCGCCGCGATGGTCTCGCTCGGCTGGCTCCGGGAGGGTGACGCGAATACGGACACAGAATCAGGTTCGTCGTGAGACGCGCCACCGCGCCGCGGCGGCGTCACGACCCGAGAAACCGGAAGACCACGCCGAGGAGGGCAATCACCCCCCCGAGAACGAACGTCCCGGGGAGCGGGATGACGAACAGTACGACTCCGGTCGCGATGACGGCCGTCGACGTTCTCATCGCGAGTGATCGGGTCGCGAGACTGTTGAATGTGGCGTCCGTACGTCCGATCTGGAGGCGTGATACTGTCCCGACGCTTCCGGGATGCCTGGCGACGGTCGCGTTCTCGTCCAGCCCGATGGCCAGGCAGTCGCCTGGAAGTCGCGTCCCGATGGCGCCCTGCCGGTCGGTCCTGGTCGAGCAAGCCGGGTCGGGATAGAGCGAACCGCGTCGGCGCCGTGGTGGGCACGTTTCTGTCGTCCAGCTCAGACCTGTGCCATGCGGGCCGGCGAGAACCCCGCTTTCGTCCGGGTGGGCCGCTCATAGTGATTGCTGGAGATTGTTTCCGGATAGCGCCGACCCGGGGGTGGTACGTACCGGCAAATCGCTACACCAATCACTATCAGTCGCCGCGAACGAGCGGTTCGTACCAGTTGCGGTTCGCGCGGTACCAGTCGATGAACTCGCGGACGCCCTCGCGGATGGTCCGGGAGGCGTCGTACCCCAGCAGGTCGTTGGCCTTGTCGACGTTCGCGTGGGTCGCGTCGGCGTCGATGTCGTACCCCTCGGTGTACTCGATCTCGAGGCCCGGCGCGAGTTCGTCCCGGACGACCTCGGCGAGTTCCTGGATGGAGATGTTGTCGGTGCTGCCGACGTTCAACACCTCGCCGTCGGCCGCGTCGTCGGTGAGCAGCGTCCGGTTGACGTCGACCACGTCGTCGACGTAGGTGAAATCGCGCGTGATCGAGCCGTCGCCGTAGACGACCGGCGGGTCGCCGTTGATACACCGCGAGACGAAGTTCGAGATCGCCATGTTCGGGCGCATCCGCGGGCCGTAGACGGTGAAGTAGCGAAGCGCCACGGCGGGGACCTCGCGCTGTTCGGCGTAGACCATCGTGTAGCGCTCGGCGGCGAGTTTCGACGCGCCGTAGGCGCTGACCGGTGTCGTGGCGTGTTCTTCGTCGTAGGGGAGATAGCGAGGCTTGCCGTACACCGACGAGGAACTCGCGAAGACGAAGCGTTCGAGGGGCGTCTCCTCGGCGGCCTCCAGCAGGTTGAGCGTCCCGTCGACGTTGACCTCGTGGTACTTCCGGACGGCGTAGTCGGTCCGCACGCCCGCCTGGGCGGCGTGGTGGTAGACGTAGTCAGCGTCGGCGACGAGGTCGCCCACCAGACCACGGTCGCGGATGTCACCGTCGACGACCCGACACGAACCGTCGCTCTCGGCGGCCGCGTCCTCGACCACCTCGACGTTGTGTTCTTTCAGGCCGACGTCGTACCAGGGGTCGAAGTTGTCGAGGACGACGACGTCGTAGCCGTCGCGGACGAACTGTTCGGCCAGGTGGCCGCCGATAAAGCCCGCACCGCCCGTGACGAGGATGTCCATACCGTCACCCAGACCGGTGCGGTACTAAAAGGATGTTAGTTCGGTCGAAAGGTCTGGGTCCGGGTACGGGGCTGGGGTCCCTGCTCCGGGTGTCTCCCCTCTCAGCGGTATTCCTCGTGAACACGGAGCCCTTCGGCTTCGAGCACGGGGCCATCGACCGCTGTGGATCCGCCATTGCGCTCGATGATCTCTTCACAGGGGACACCGCTGTGTGCCGTTCCCCGGAGAGTCGCCAGCGACTCGCCGGAGACGCTGTAGACCACCCGGTCTAGCCCGGCGTAGTGGACCGCGGTCGCACACATCTCGCAGGGTTCGGTACTGGTGTACATCGTGCAGTCCGCGAGTTCGTCGGCGTCGAGTTCGCGGGCCGCCCAGCGCGCGAGTTTGAGCTCGGGATGGGCGGTGACGTCGTCGTCGGTCAGCGTCGTGTTTTCCGACCGCCTGCGGACCGTCCCACCGACGACGAGCAACGAACCGAACGGCGTGTTCCCGTTCGAAACCGCCGCTCGCGCCAGTTCGATCGCCTCCCGGATGTACGCCTCGTCCATGCTCGTCCGGAGTCTCTGCCGGGTCGCTCTTAGTGTTCGGGCCACGAAGCGGCACTCAGGGCAGGTAGCGAACGCTGACGACGCCGGGTTCGGCGCGGATCTCCACGCGCTCGACACCCAGCCGGGCCGCTCGTTCGACCGTCGCCTCGTCGTCGAGTACGTCGGTGACCGCCGATTCGGTCTCCCCGTCGGGGACGGTGAGGACGTGGACCTCGCCGGTGCCGGCCCGTTCGTGGCGGGTTATCTCGCCGACCGGCTGGTCGGCGGCAGTCTCTCGTGCCCGCTGGGTGGGCGGTTCCTCGGTCCGGGACACCTCGACGGTGAAGGTTCGTTCGACCTCGGCCGACCAGACGACCTCCATGGGGGGTTCGGGTTCGAGCGTCGCCTCGACGAGTCCCCCGGTCTCGACGCCGGGGTTGTCCGCCAGCGTGTGGACCTGGCCGTCGGTCACGTCCCGCAGTATCGCCGAGGACTCCTCGGCTTCGGTCACGTAGAACGTCCCCTCTTTCATGGCCGCTCGTAGCCGGTCGCGACTCTAACCCGTTTCGACCCGCGACCGGTCGCCGGTGCGTTCGAGGACTCCGTCGGTCAGCGAGACCAGCGGTCAGCGATACCAGCGGTGAGCGAGATAGATGCCGACGACGGCGACGACCGGCGGAACCGCCGCCGCGACAGTGGGGAGCGAGTAGAGGAACGCCCCGACGGCTCCGGGCGAGTCCTCCTGAAGCGCCGGTGGGACGGAGACAGCGAGGCTCACGTACATGCCGAGGAAAAACAAGTACCCCCCGACAGCGAGCGCGCCGCCGCCGATTCCCGTCAGCAGTTCCCGACGTGTGAGTGTCATTGTCAGTTGTCCCGGATACGCCGGGTCGGTCGGTGGATCGGCACCCGATCCGTGTTCTGTGGGCGCTACGACAGCGGCGGTCATAGGTATGGAGCGGCTTCGCGACCGATAGGACGCCCGTACTCCGCAGCATGGCGTCGTTACCGGGGCGGCCGTTCGGGGCGAACGGCCGAACGCGGTGCTGGGGACGTTCCGCAGCACCGACGGCGACAGCCGCCGTCGTCGGTGTCCGGTGTCAGTGTCAGTTCCCGGTATCAGTCGAGTTCGTCGGCGCGGGCTCGGGCGTCGCGAACGGCGTGTCGTTGTGCCGCGACTGCTCGACCTGGAAGCCGAAGTCGAAGCCGATCGAGTCGGACTGCACCTCGTTGCCGACGTCGGTGGGGAGCGTCCACTCGAAGCCGATGCACTGAGTCGTCGCGCCCGGGTACGGCTGGAGGCCCTCCTCCTGTCTGTTCCCGTCGAGGACGATACCGTCCGAAAGCTGGGCGAACACCTCAGCCATCGTCCCCTCGGCGATCTTCTGTTCGCCGCCGAGGACGATCTGGGCGATCTCCGCGTACACCGTGTCGAGGTCCGCCGGGTCCGGCGCGACGAACGCGTCGTCCGGGGAACTCGCGAGGAATTGCAGGAGCGACGTGTTCGCACTCCCGAGCGCGATCGTGAAAAGCCGAATTCCGGCTCCCTTGGCGGCGTTCGCCGCCGAGATGGCAGCCGACGCGGTCGAGTTGCCGTCGCTCAGCAGGATCATCACTTTCGACGCGCCGGGGGTGGCGTTCGTCCCGTTGAGCAGTTCGTCCGCGCCCTCGTCGATCCCGGCCGCGATGGACGTCCCGCCGCCCGAGCTGTAGTCGTCGATCGCGTCCTTGACGGCCTGGTAGTCGGTCGTCAGTTCCTGATCCGTCGTGGCGCCGCTGTTGAACGAGATCGCGGCCGCCTCGTCGGGCGAGGAGAGGTTGTCGACGAAACTCGTCGCGGCCGTCTTCAGCGACGAGAGCGCCGATCCGCCCATCGACCCGGAGACGTCGGAGACGAGCGCGACCTCCAGTTCCTGCTGCTGACCGGTGCCGGTCGGCTCGTAGACGTTGTCGCAGTCCTCGTCGTACCAGACGCAGACCTCGATGGCGTCGGCGAGTTCGCCGATCCCGTCGGCGTCCTCGCCCTCGGCGTCGACCTCGGGTTCTGTCTGGCCGTTCTCGTCGTTGCCGGTGAGCTCGCCCACCATCCGGAGGTATCCGGGGTTGTCGCAGATGTGGATGCTCACCGTCACCTCGCCGGAGTCGCCCGGTTTGACGTCCGAGATGGTGAACATCGGGATCCCGTCGCCGTTCTCGAGGTACTCGTCGGCCTCGGGGCTGCAGAAGGGGAACTGCTCGCCCTGGACGAGGTCCTCCCACTCCTGCAGGTCGGCCGGCGAGGGCGCCTGCGCGAGGAGGTACCGGCCCGTCGATTCGTCGTCTTCGATGATCTCCTCGGCGTCGGGGTAGCCCATCGCCCTGACGGCGTCGAGTCGGCCCGGCCCGCCGAGGTAGGTCGCCTTGTAGTCGAGTTTCAGGTCGAGGGTGCCGGCCTGCAGCGTGTTGTCCGCGAACTCCTCCTCGTCGGAGAAGAACGCGCTGGTACCGAGACCGGTACCGGCGGAGGCGATGCCGACCGCTCCGAGGCCCGCGAGGACGCGGCGCCGGGAGAGGTTGTACAGCGGTAGTTCGTCGTCTTGTGTCATTGTCGTGGTTCGGTCGTCTGTGTCGTCGTCTGTGCGCGGTGCTGTCCTCCCGTCCTCGATGGAGGGAGAGAACCCACCGAGGGAGTCGAACCCCCGTTGCCGCCGCCGTGGGTCGTGTTCGCGGTCAGCCGTCTGCTTGCTCGGGCGCGGGCGCCGCGCTGGCGATCAGGCGGCGAGGGTCGGCCCGGAGCCGTCGTTGTGGCGCTCCTGCTC
>ENA-ORCS01000772-ORCS01000772.1-marine-metagenome-genome-assembly--contig:-NODE-772-length-17480-cov-3.870195_pt1 | contig 17480 bp, 17 predicted proteins | sample MGYA00237781_ERZ508513 | MGnify/ENA primary metagenome ERZ508513 (study PRJEB26184, sample SAMN06268793) | marine metagenome | isolation source: Eden Landing Ponds, San Francisco, CA, USA | place...
GCTCTTCGGTTCCGACTGGGCGTCGGAACACTCGTCACTCACGGGAAGGGCGGGATTCTCTCGCTGCATCAAGATAGAAATCATCGCTTCCATTACGAGGAGAGCACGAGCGGTTCGTACCACTCGCGATTGGCCTCGTACCACTCGACGAAGGCGTCGATGCCGTCTCTGATCGTGTATTCCGGATCGTAGTCCAGAAGTCGCCGTGCTTTCGTCGTATCGGCGTGTGTGTGATCCGCGTCGGCGGCGTACCGCTCGGCATACTCGATATCCAGATCGGGAGCGATCCGATCGCGTATCTCCTCGGCCAGCGTCTGAATATCGATATTCGTGGTCGAACCGACGTTTATCGCCTCGCCGTCGGCAGCATCGGTATCGAGAAGCGTGCGGTTGGCGTCGACGACGTCCCTCACGTAGGTGAAGTCCCGCGTCTGGGATCCGTCACCGTAAACGACCGGCGCTTCGCCGGTGAAACATCGCGAGACGAAGTTCGAGATTGCCATATTCGGTCGCATCCGTGGCCCATAAACCGTGAAGTACCGGAGCGCGACCGTCGGCAGATCGTAGACTTCGTGATACGTGCAGGCATATCGTTCAGCCGTTAGTTTCGACGTGCCATACGGGGAGACAGGGAGTGTCGGATCGGTCTCGCTGAACGGGAGATATTCCTCGCGACCGCCGTAAACCGACGAGGACGAGGCGACGACGACACGTTCGAGGTCTGTCCGTTTAGCTGCATCGAGGATATTGAGCGTCCCGTCGACGTTGACCTCGTTGTACTCGCGCGGTGCCTCGACGCTCGGGCGGACGCCCGCCTTGGCCGCCTGATGGTAGACGTACTCGGACTCCGTGACGAGGTCTTCGACGAGTTCGGCGTCTCTGATATCATCCTCGATAAATCGGTACTCCTGGCCCGTCTCTTCGGCGAGTTCGCGGTGGCGCTCGACTGTGTGTCGCTTGATCCGGAGGTCGTAGAACGGGTCCATCGAATCGAGAACGATTACGTCGTGGCCGTCCTCGAGGCACGCTTCGGCGAGGTGGCCGCCGATGAAGCCTGCGCCGCCAGTGACGAGAATTGTCATCGGGCAGTCTTCGTTGGGTAGTTACTTGTCGATTCTGTTTCTTTGAAACCGTTCAGTTCATAAATATCCCAAATCGGACAGCTTGTCTTCCGTCCGTTCGTCAACCTGTATTCGCCCTTCCCCCGCCATCTTCATTTTGTACGGCTGTGCTTTGATTGCGTTTCAGAGCCTAATTCACTGCGTTTTAGTTTGGCCCGGGATCGTGATTATCATAGCACATTTAGTTGATGATATTATTATTCAATTAAGAAAATTAAAGAAAACTTATAAACTAAGCTCAGGCAAGAGAGGGATAGTGAAGACTTTCACACCATTACCGACACGATTATGATAATGACTATTGAATCTGTTCGCCATACGATTATCATCACCAAGATGTCATGTTCGGTCTTCCGAGGGGAATTGTTGCTACTGCCGTCGTATTCTAACGCAGGATAGTGGGCAGAGATCTAAACGTTCTCTGGCCCGATCAGTGATCGGCCGGCGCTAACCTAAATCGGGGACAGCGTCCATCGACAATGTGTTTCGCATGAGTGTCTCTAATTTAACGACGCCACAATACGGATATCGTCCGTAAGACAACGTTGGGGGGAGGGGTGAACCCTTCTGTGACGGCCACGCTACTTTGTGATAAATATTTCACAAGCTACCGAAGACAATCATTTCTTTTTCTTTCACTGTGTAGCCCCTTGACTCCAGCATGTCTGTAACCTCTTCGGCAGGGCTGTCATCTTCTCTTTCTGGCGAACACTCCACGGCTACCTTTTCTGGCAGTATTCCTTCCATTCCTTGGACAACTTCCGGTTCGGCCCCTTCCGCTTCGATTTTCACAAAGTTGACGCGTTCGTCGAACAGTTCGTCGAGTCTTGAGGTTCTCACCTTCTCGATGCTACGCACATCCGCGGTATCCGTTCCGAGAATAGATGACTCGGAGGTGTCAGTCGCCGTGTTGAACGGCTTTTGACCAGTCTCGCTCCACGCTGCTATCTGGCATACTGGAACGTCGCTCAGATTCATTTTGCACACGGCGTAGTTGATCGGGTCTGGTTCCAAAGCGACCACATGGCCGGTTATATTCCGTGATTCGCGGGCGAACTCCCCTATGAAAGAGCCTACGTCAACCACAAAGTCGCCGGGCTCCACCTCTACGAAACCCTCCAGTTGGTACTTGTTCAGTACTCTTGTTTGGGGGTTCTGACCGATGTGTGTTATCCGTAGGGCGTCCTTGGCAGTAGGGAGGTAGCTCGTCCCTTCGTCTGTGGTAAGTCGCCAAAGCTGCCCGTCTTTCTTCAGACTGTTACCTGTGAGGCTAGTATATATTTTCACGAAGGCTGCTTCCGGTGTAGCCTCAACCGCTGCCATCGAATAATTTCCGGATCGGAGGTGGCTTAATATATTATTGATAATCATATCAACTATTTTGTCTTTGTCTGCTTCCTATATAACTCAAGTCTTCTAACTCTTCTTATATCTTTCTGTTATCACCCTCGTGCCTGTCATAGTCCGGTTTCTCCGGCACATGGTCGGTCCTCTCGAATCCCACGTTGACCGCTCCATAGAAGTCAGGCACGGGGTTGACGGATTCAACGAACTCCTGATGGTTAGAAGAGACATACGCTTTGTTTGTATGCACGCCGTTCTCAAAACCGTGATCGCTAATGAGACTCAGCTTGTCCTCTTCGGACCGGTCGGAGCGTTGTTCGCAGACGAAGTTATCCATCTCGTTGTAGGCACGGTCCTGCAGAGGAGGAGTGTCGTACGACGCGTGTCCGATCAGGTTGCGGCCGCTTGTGTTGCCTGAAAATGGGCTCGTATGCCTTGCTTCGCAGGTCGCGTCTTGTGAGAGCCATACGTACCATCGATAAGTCGATACAGACATCGTAGAACTTAATGCGATTCTCGCTCTCCTAGGGCCCACCTCTCGAAACGTTCACCCATTCTTTCGGAGGACATGCTCGCGGTCTTCTTCATTGGTGTTTATGGCGTAAGAGTACCCCTATCGCCTTCGAATTATGCCCGTCGAACCCTGTGGTTATTCCATTCTCAGAGTAGTACGTATCCGGCGCCAGGAAGGTGTCAGCCTCCGTGTTGTTGAGAATCCATTCACCGACCTGGGTCCGGAGTCCGTCAGGGACAACGTGGTCGGCGACTTTTCTCCCAAAGTTGAAAACCGGATCGTTCCAAGATATACTGCCGTCGAGCGTCAAGCCGTGTTTCTCCGGACCCATTCCAGAAATTATCGTGGGCCAGAGTTTGTACGTACTCGGCTCGCCCGCAGAACTGTCCATAGTCACTATTGAAGAGTATTTAGACAGGGACAGGTTAGGATGTTCGTCCGGATCTCCCATCTCCGGATCCAAAGTTTCTATACCCAAGACAACTACGGCCATGGTGATACGAACGACGCATCCGAATAAAAGAGTTCTGTCATACGACATTCGCCACGATTATTACCCAGACCCCACAACCATCGTTTATGTACGAACGTCCTAATGTTATTTGGCTGACTCTCGACAGCGTCAGGGCTGATCACACTACTATGGGGGGGTACCACAGGGATACAACTCCGAACATGGAGCGCATAGCTGGACGTGAGGACGGTGATTGGTACTCCGAGTGTATATCTCACGGCAACTCGACGCGTATCTCAACCGCTTCGATAACGACGGGGACTAACCCATCACGACACGGTGTCAGGGGTAATAGGGTAGTGCCTGACGAGCTCAAGTCATTGCCCGAGATGTTATCCGAGGCAGGATACCATACAGCGTGTTTATCTAGGAGCGCGAACTCATCGATGGGTTTCGACAAGGGGTTCGACGACTTTAGATGGATCTCCTCGTCCACCTTTCTTGAGAACGTCGATCTGAAAACCATGGTGAAGTACGGCTTAAACCTGAGAAAGCATTCTGCCGGGTTCACCACAGACACCTCAAAATATGCCACTCCCTTCATAATAAATGACATGTCTAAGAGGTGGTTGAAAGGGTATAGAGGGAGAGAGGAACCGTTTTTTATGTATTTACATTATAACGAACCCCATCGACCATACCATCCGCCTCTGAGCTACATAGACGAGTACACGGACGAAATCGGGATGTCCCCTGAACAAGCGATTGAGACGGCGATGGATATGCACAGGAATATGATGGAGATAGTCGCAAACGGGTGCAAGTTTACGGACGATGAATGGGAGGCACTCAAGGCGATGTACGACGCCGAAATCAAGTATACCGACTATTGCGTCGGTCGTCTCTTTGACTATGTAGATTCAATGGACTGGGACAATGATACTGTCTTCGTTATAACTGCCGATCATGGAGAGTCCTTCGGCGAGAGGGGGCTCTTGGGACACAGGCTTGTCCTGCACGACTCATTGATTAATGTTCCTCTCGTCACCACAGGAATCAAGGATAGTATCCTGGAGGAGCATGACCTGGTCCAACACTCAGACGTGATAAAGACGATGATAGAGATGGCGAACGGTGAGTCCGACCAGATAGACGGTTTCGATATGAGGAAGAAGAAGAGAGAGTTCGCTGTAAGCCAAGAGTGGGAGAGCGACAAGACGCTGGATAGACTGCTTGAACTGAACCCTGATTTCGACGACTCCAGATACCATAGACCACTTTTGACTAGTGTGAGAACCAAAGAGTACAAGTATCAAAAAAGTGAGGTGGGGTCGGAGCTCTTCAGACTGCCCGACGAGGATAACGATGTGTCCGAGGAGGAACCCGAGGTCGCCAAGGAACTTGATGAAACGCTCGTGGGCTGGATGAAAGAGAAAGGGCAACCTATCTCGTCGGGCCAAGAGGGCGAGGAATTTTCCGAAGCCATGAAGGAACAGCTGTCTGACTTGGGTTACTTAGTTGATTGATGCGCCTAGCCAAGAAATCGATACTGTACTTTATATCTGATATTGGGACATCCGTTATCGGGTTTTTGGCAACCCTATATTTCGCGCGTGTTCTGGGATCGGGACCGCTAGGCCAATACTTCGCGATAGTGGGCCTTATTGCGTGGGCTACAGTGCCGACTAACGGTTTGTCGGCGGCGATAAACAAGAGAATAAGCGAAGGAAAAGATGCCAATGATATATTCACCGCTGCTACGGTAATCAACGGAGTTTACGGGGGTTTGCTGTTCCTTGTGTCGGTGCTTGGTGGTAGATATGTAAACTTATACATCGGTAAGGAGGTGAACCTTCTATTTGCCGGTCTTCTCTTGATCAATATACTATATACATCCACCTTGGGAGGACTGAAAGGGAAAAAGAGGGTCGCTACCGCGGGCTTCCTACGCACCTTCGACAGAGTGCTACGTACAGGGAGCCAGATGGCTCTGATCTATTTTGGATACAACCTCTTGGGCCTGGTAATCGGCCACATGATAGCACTCGCGGTTTCAGCTTTTGTCGGTGTTATCCTGTTTGGGCTGCGTCCCGGGGTGCCGGGCGAAAAGGCGTTCAAGGATCTTTACTCATACCTTAAGTTTTCGTGGCTCGGTGAGGTCAAAGGAAAAACCTTCGGGTGGATGGATGTGATTGTCCTCCAGCTTTTCGTCTCATCGGGCCTGGTTGGGATTTATGGTGTTTCGTGGCGTCTCGCTTCTGTCCTTGTTCTGGCAAGCAATGCGGTAAGTGCCGCCATCTTTCCCGAAATAAGCGATACATCTATTAATGGAAATGACAAAGACATCCGAAACTTATTGAATGAAGCGATGTTTTTCGCCGGGATATTCGTTATACCTGGTTTTTTTGGGGTACTTGTGCTTGGTGACAAAATACTACGCATCTATGGTGCAGAGTTTGTCAACGGTGTGGTCGTCCTCTTGATACTTATACTTGCGAGGGCGGTAAACGTGTACGGTTCACAGATGCTCAATGTTATAAACGGTATAAATAGACCAGATGTCGCTTTCCGCATTAATCTCGTCTTCGTAATATGTAATTTATTTCTGAATGTTAGTTTAGTTCACCTGTTCAGTTGGTACGGTGCCGCGGTTGCTACAGCGACATCCTCTCTTGTCATCTTGATTTTGGGCTACAGATCGGTAAGCAGACTTCTCGGAACACCAGAAATACCGATATTGGGAATACTAAAACAGGTAGTTTGCGCGGGTGTTATGGCGGTAGTTCTTCTATGCCTAGAGTACGTAATGCCTTTCTGGAACATGTACCTGACCATCAGCGCTGTTTTGTTCGGGACTTTCGTTTACTCTGTGTCACTGTACGCCCTTTCTGGTAGAGTTAGGAAAAAAACATCCTCACTCATGACGTAAGCACGAATTTCCTATGAAGACCTGGCTCTCAACTCTACCAGGTGTTCTTCGGCAACCGTCACTTCGCCTATTCGAAACTTACCTGATCCGGGACCGTGGCAGTCCGAGCCACCCGTCTTGAGTAGTCCGTGTGCTTCCGCAAGGCGTTCGGTATCTTCCACACCGATGTTGGCGTAGTCGTTCGATTGTACCTCACCATACGGATACCATACTTCGACTGCGTCCAAACCGTAATTGGCAAGTTTCCGAATCATTTCGGGGACCCTATCGGAACGGATACGTCCAGGGTGGGCGAGCGATGCAACCCCACCGGAATTGTGTATGGCGTCTATCACTTTGTCGTAGGGTGCGCGTTCCATCGGAACGTACGCGTCACTACCTTTTGTGAGGTACTCGTCAAAGGCCTCCGAAACGGAATCAGCAAACCCCTCATCAATGAGAATATCCGCAAAGTGCGGGCGTCCGAGGGCCCCGTCGACGGAGGCGTTGAGGGATTCGTACGTAACATTAAGATCTGTCATTTTGGTCAGTTCCTCTACCATTTTCCGGTTTCGCTCTTCTCTGTATCCGCGTACTTTCTCAAGCATGGAGGTGAGAATGTTGTCCGTAGGATCTACGTAGTAGCCAAGTATCTCTACCTTAGTGTTGAAGATATTTGCGCGGATTTCGACACCTGTCACCACTTCAAGGCCGTCGAAAATGACACGAGGCGAGTCAAATGACGAATCAATACAGTCATGATCTGTGATTGATATTGCGCTAAGGTCTCGCAATTTTGCCTGCTCTAGGCGTTCTTCAACAGTAGACGTTCCATCCGAGTTCGTTGTGTGTATATGCAGATCGGCGTAGCCGTCTTCCATGATAGTATTATCAACGGTTCCTATGATTTAATTTCTATCGATGGACCGTAGCTGATCACAAGACGCTTATTCGTGGCACCAAACGGCAGGATAGATGATAGAACCACATGGCGGATATCTCGTGGATCGGGTTATAGAGGAGAAACACGCGGAGTCCGCGAGAGAAACCCTCGTCAACAGACCGAATATACGTCTTGACTATGGCGGCTACCAGGATGCGATAAACATCGCTAGTGGCCGTTACAGTCCTCTCACTGGATTTCTCTCTCGCAACGACCTTCTGAAGGTCGCACACGATATGACATTAGAGGACGGCACCGTCTGGCCTCTTCCGATAACTCTCGATGTTGATAGCGAACTTGCTGCCGAGCTCGAACCTGACAAGAAAGCCGGTTTAGAGTCACCGGACGGCGAACTTATCGGATTCATTGAGGTCGATGAAGTATACAGACAGAACAAAAAAGAGATCGCCAAGAGCATATTCGGGACGCAGGATGAAGCACATCCCGGCGTGAAAAGCTACTTGCGAATGGAAGATTTCCTCGTTGGTGGTTCGATAAAGGTCTTCGACGAACACAGGTACAATGATCGTGATCTCCTTCCGCGTGAGTCACGTGTTTTGTTCGATTCAAAAGATTGGGACACTGTCGTCGGATTCCAGACCCGGAACGCGCCGCATCGCGCGCACGAGTACATACAGAAGTCGGCGCTCGAACACGTCGACGGCATTCTCATACAGCCCAAGCTTGGCGATAAAAAAGAGGGCGACTATCAGGACGACATAATAATCGGAGGTTACGACAGACTCATTGCTAACTACTATCCAGACAACAGGGCGGTTCTAACAGTCTTCCCAAGCGTGATGCGGTACGCGGGGCCACGTGAAGCCGTTTTCGACGCGATAATCCGGAAGAACCAGGGCTGTACCCACTTCGTCATCGGAAGAGATCACGCCGGCGTCGGGGACTTCTACGACGGCTTTGACGCCCATCGAATTTTCGACGAAATTAGTGATATCGGCGTCGAGCCGTTGTTCTTCAATTATTCCTTTTTCTGCGAAAAGTGCGACGGTATGACATCCGAGAAAGTTTGTCCTCATGGAGACGAAAAGCGAGTATACCCAAGCGGGAGCAAAATACGTGAAATGATCCGGTCGAACGAGGAGCCGTCGGAGAAAATCATGCGGCCTGAGGTGGCTAACTTTATTATCGACGCAGAGGAACCGTTCGTCGGAGGAAACGCATGAGCTTTACGCTGTGGTTCATGGGGCTGCCTGCGTCGGGGAAGTCTACGTTGGCAAAACGGGTAGAAGAACATCTCCGTGAGGCAGGTCTGGATGTCGAAAACCTTGACGGCGATGAGATACGCAAGAACATGCACCCTGATCTCGGCTTCAGCCGTGAGGACAGGGCTACGAACAACCGACGGACTGCCTTCATCTGCAAGCTTCTGAATAGGAACGGCATAGCTTGTGTCACAGGCATGATTACGCCGTTCCGGGAATCCCAACAAGAAATACGGGACATTATCGAACCAACCGGGAAAGTAGTCTTGATATACGTCAAAGCGTCCGTCGAGACCTGCGCCGAGAGAGACCCCAAGGGTCTGTATAAGAAGGCACAGGAAGGAAAGATAGAGAAATTCACGGGAGTCAATCATCCATTTCAGGAGCCACACAACCCTGATATAGTCGTAGATACGGAAGAAATGTCCGTGGACGCGAGCGTTGAGCACGTAAAACGGAGACTTTCTGAAATAGGGGTCCTCGCAGAGGTGACCGAGGAAGACTACGGCATGGACCTGTCCCAACAGGAGGCGGAAGAGATACAGAACCGTCTTGAAAAATTGGGCTACCTCTAGCGGATGTCGGAAAGTTATAGTCAAAAGAGAGGTGCAGAACTCCCGGGCGTATGTGTGGTCACGATGCGCGGAAACGCGACACCACAGAACGCAACAAAACTCTTGTTGAACGTATTGTCAGAGCTGACGGCGGTTTCGCTTGTAACTGTTGAACTGTCAGAAGACTCGGAGATCCCGGATGAATACGATGTTTCCGAGATATCAAAAGGTTCGACGGGCTCAAATATATTTTCGACTATATTTTTATTCTTGCTTAATCAAGTGCGCATCTGCAGTGAAATACAGAGGACAGATGAAGAAGTGATCTATTTCTTTGGCGGACTTGCGTACGTGGCACCTGTCCTGTTTTCGAAGGTTCTCGGAAAGACGGTAGTGGTACAGCCGAGAGGAGACGTACCACTCACTCTTCGTCTCGGGTGGGAGGAACAGTTTCCCGTAGTTGTCGCACGTATCCTTGGAGGTGCGGTTAGGTTTCTTGAGAAGATTACTGCAAAAGTTTCTGATCGGATAGTCACCTACACGCCTGCGATGGCAAAGGAACTCGGATTTGATGAATTCGAAGATAAATTGTACCCTGACGGGACGCGGTACATAGAGACAGATCAGTTCGCTCCTACGATGCCGTACGAGGATCGCGAGAGGCGCGTGGGTATGATTGGGCGTCTTGATATAGAGAAGGGTGTCGAAAACCTGTCCGATGCTGCCAAGATGATGTCAAGCGAAACTGAGTTTCTTTTCGTGGGAGATGGTGAGTTGAGAGATGATCTTGAGAGCAACTTGAAAGACGAGATACGCCGGGATAGGATACATATAACCGGATGGGTGGACCACGATAAAATATCTGAGTACCTTAATCAAATGAAATTACTTGTACTCGCGTCGGAGCCGACAGAAGGGCTGCCTACGGTAATACAGGAAGCGTTTGCGTGCGGGACGCCAGTGTACGCGACTCCTGTTTCATCTGTACCGGACGTTGTCAAGCAAGGTGAGACCGGTTTTCACATGAATGACAGGGACCCCCAAAGGATAGCCGAAGAAATAGAAGAGATACTTGATAGGAACGACTTATCAAATATAAGCGAGAACTGTAGGAAGTTCGCAGTCAATACGTACAGCTTTAGTGCGTCCGTGGACAGGTTCCACAAACTCCTCGCCAACTTATAGTCCTACCTGAAGACACCATATCTTAATATCATATACCCGGCGAATGAGCGCGTTGTTTGACGCCTAATCTGCTCACGAGGGCTGTTGCGCCAGTGTTTGAGAGTTTCCTTTCGTGTAATTTTTTTGTCTATTTTCCTGTACTCTTCTTCATCAAGCTCAAATCCGTCTAGTTCGTTCTTGGTATACATCCTTTCATATCCAAACCGTGTTAACATGTTCCCCGCTATCTTTTCTGTAATTTTCGTCTCTTTTTCAGGTAACTGCTCACGGAATTTGTCGTAGTTATCGCCCATTATTGGTGATGTAAGATTCTTGAAAACTTCTGCACTTTCGGAAGCTGCCTTAGCCTCCTCAGTCTCGTAGTAATAAAGCATGCGTTCGTCGTACTCCATGTCTAAGAAATCACAAACGTCTTTGACGACAGATTCGGGATCCTGCAGCAGATCCTTGTACCTCAGGAGATGGACGGATTCTCCGTGTTGGTCAAGTAGTTCGGCACCCTTAGTTTGTTCATCGCACCATCTCTTCGCGTTGAAATACGGGTGGTATTTCCCGACGTTCGACGTCTTGAATGACAGAACGACGTCACGGATATCTCTTACGAGATAGACAAACTTGGGGTTCTTGTAGTAGTCGAAGACATCGTCAAGACAGTCCCAGAGAGCGGGATACTTAGAAGCCCACGCTGAACACCCTTCCTCTTCAGCGTAAACGTCGTACAAGGATTTTTGAACGTCGAATAGAGAGTGATTTTGTGCCAAACTCTTGTACTTCTTGTATACGTCGTCAACGCTGATAGAAGATTCAAGCGGATGAAAGGAGTAGTTTTTGTTTATAAGTACGTCGCGCAGAAGCTTGTACGCCTGTCTGTCGCCCATATCTCCCGGTGGAACCACTTTCTGCCACGGATATGCGGTTTCGAGAGGATGAGGTGCAGATATGCTGGGATGGGTATTTAGTATGCTACGGACAAGATTAGATCCTGATCTCTCTGTCGAAAGTAACATTATCGGCTGTTTTCTTTCGTCGACTCTTTTGCTCTCATTATCCGGATTACCACTAGACATCGTTCACCAGATGGTTAGACTGTAGTAAGTCGTCTGGTTAAGCATATCGGATAAGATCTGACTATCCGCATTGCTCGCGACATCTGTACAAAAGTGGTAACTCATTTGGTTAATTATGGAGGGGTGAGGAAAACTTACGAAACTAATTTAGTTTGGCACGACCTTAGTTAATCAAGATGTCTGAAAATAGAATAGGTGGTGAAGAGTCTCGCACACAGTTCCTTTTGATTTTTATTTTGGGTATACTGGTAGGGAGTTTGGTGAGAATAGTTGCCTTCATCATGCCAAGAAGAACTGTGAATTACTTTATGCAGAAACTACTCCCAATGTCTGGATCGGATTGATTTATAGATAGCCGAGGTCTTCGAGACGATCCTTCGTCGCCTGAGTGACTTCGTCAGCGGTGACATACATCTGCTGGTCATCGGTAAGCATCGCCTGTAGATCGTCGAAGTATTCCCCGGCAACTTCATCCTCATCATTAATCAGATTGCGTTCCTCGCCGGGGTCCTGTGCAATATGGTAGAGTTCGACAGGTTCAAGTTCGCCGTTCGCTGTACAGATGAGCTTCCACTCATTGGAGCGTAGGCTGACGAGCGAATCAAGATCATTCCACCCGAAGTCGTACTGCTCGTTCATCTTGTGGGTTAGCTTGTTCTTTTTCGTCAGCTGTCCGTGGTACGTTTCAGAGTAAGCGAACTTTGGATGGTTACCGTCAAGCAATGTTTTCCCGTCCGTTTCAGGGCTATCGATGTCGAGCGCGTCGAGAAGCGTCGGGACGATGTCGATGCTACGCACTTGCTCGTGTACCGTCTTGTCATCGAAGGGTCCTCCGCTGAAAACAAGAGGTACGCGTATCAGGTTGTCGTATAGTTCGACTGCTCGGAATTGGGAGCCAACACGGTTACCTTCGCTGTCGTAGACCCACGGATAGCCATGTTCCCCGGGCATCTTGGAGCCGTGGTCGCCGGTTATTACTGAGATATCGATATCGACGAGTTCATGTAGATTTTCGAGCTGTCGAGAAACGAAGTTTGCTTCCTCACGGTACCTACGTTGGTAACGTCCAATGTACTGTTCGACATTCTCATAGACGTTGTTCTCGTCAAAGTCGGGTTTCTCTCGCTTGCCGAACTCGGAACGTAGCGTCAGGTGTAGGTCGAAGGAGTGTATAAAGACGAAGTTGTCCTCCCCTTCGCGGTCGTCAAGCCAGTTCACAGCACGATTCACGAGAAGATTTACTGGCCCGAACTCGTCACCACGCCCTTCCATACGATCTTCCATCGGAGTAATGTGATGAAACTCGTCGAAAGCATCGGGGATGTTTCCCGTCGGAAGTGGGTATCCACCAGTGAACCCCACAGTGTTATACCCTTGTTCGGACAGGATCTCTGGCAAGAGTGTTGCGTCCGTCTCGTAGTCAACAAGCCAACGGACTCCATGATTGAACGGATTGAGTCCGGAGAGCATTGATGTATGAGACGGGCTTGTAAAAGGTGCTTGCGTGATACAGGTATCGTAATAGCTACCCGACGCCTTCAGACTTTCGTAGAACCGGTGGTCAAACACGTCCGGTCTGAGACAGTCTACCGACGCAAAAATCACATTCATGGCCATTGTTTTTATATCTCCTCGTAAAACTGTTGCGTTCAATCGAAGTAAGAGTTTACTTTGGAGACTACTTTGTTAACCTCATCCTCTGTGAGATTAGAGTGTATTGGTAAGATAATGACTTCATCGGTGACGCGTTCCGTGTTAGGGAAGCGATAAGTATCAACCGACGGTGCAATATTATAGTCATAGAGCGGTTTGTCGTACACTACGGACGTCTCAACGTCTCTCTTCGACAGGAACTCCATCAGACCGATATTATCTTGCGCACGTATCGGAAAAGCATGATAGACGTTAGTCCTATGGGGTAGCGTTTCGGGGAGAACTACATTAGTGGTGAGTTTATTAAGATAGTACTCGGCTATCTTCCGCTTTTCAGCGACGATATTGTCGTACTTTTTGAGTTGTTGTACACCAATGGCGGCTTCTATATCATTCATCCGAACGCTACGCAGAGGCGTTTCGAAGTCACCGTTCGTGTTTGACCGTAGTATTCTAACCCTTTCGGTGTACTCCTTGTTATTAGAAACGACTATCCCTCCCTCAGCGGTTGTTATGTTCTTTGTGGCACCAAAGCTACACACGCCGACATCGCCGTACGTGGCTATATTATTCCCGTCGTAACTTGCTCCCGGTGACTGACCGAAGTCATTGACGACCGTAAGGTCATTGTCCCTAGCTAGCTCGGTGAGTCGGTCCATCTCACAAGGCTGTCCATATAAATGAGTGAGAAGAATACCGTCAACATCCTGCTGTGCCAGTTCGCTCTTGACGAAATCGGGATCTATATTGTAGCTGTCCTCACGTATATCGCAGAACACAGGTTGCAGACTTTGTCGGATAAGTGAATAAAGAACCGCAGCGCAGTTGAAGGGTGAAACAAGAACTTTATCACCCTCCTGTAAATCGCTAACCTCTAAGGCAAGTTCCAAGGCGACGCTACCCGAGGAGACAGCTGCTGCATCTCTCGTACTGGTGAAGTCACGAAAACTCTCTTCAAACTCCTCAACTACGTTGCCCACAGAAAGCTCTCCTCTTGACAAAAGAGTACTAACCGCTTCTATCTCATCTTCTCCCGTTCTCGGCGAACCTAACGAAACCATTAGTTGCTCTTCTCTACACGGTATTTGGGGAAATATCCACTGTCAGTGTCGATACCTGCTCTGTTGGCTTCATCCGTGAGTTTATCGTATACCTCTGGCAGATGCACTGACGTGCCGAGGTACATCTCGGCACGATCAGGCGAGAATGACTTCTTGAACTTGAAGACCCCAGGTCGCCCCCCTTGGAAATCGAATATCTTCCTTCCCGTATCACGCATGTTCATCAATGCCCCGTAGCAGAGTAAATTATTGACGCGCATATCCCAGTAGTCAGGGTTAGAAGCACGTAGGTAGTCGTGAGCTATCTTTTCGTCGTGTACTACCATAGCACCACCGACTACGTTATTATCGTACGTTGCTACAAGAAGCGTTGAGATATCCGTCTCCAACAGATCGACGAAAAAGCTATACTCGAACCGGTAGTGATCGGTAGCGTCCTTGGCATCCATAGCATTGGTGTAGATCTCGTAGAACGCTTCGTAGTCTTCGTGATCGTTAGTAGGCTCCACCACAAGCTTCGTCTCCTGGGCCTGTCGTATCGCGTTCCTATTACGTTTCTCAAACTCGTTCCAGATCGTTTCCTCGTCTTTCGTCAAGTCAACGGGGACTGTTTCCCTGTTGAAACCGGGCTCCAAACAGTCAAACCGCTCGTAATTCCTTTCGTTGGGATCGAAGCGGACGAACTCGGCGACGATATTCTCTGATCCGCAGAAGTCACTGAACTCTGCCGCAAACATTTCACAGAGTTCGCCATCGTCTCTCGATGTGAATGGTCCGCCGTAGTACCACGAGGAGACGATATCGTCGTATTCCGATAGATCTGTTTCGGCTTCATCGGCGAACGGAACGGATTCGAGTGACCGGCGTATATACGGGTAATAGACGATATCGTCGCCGTCTTCGAGAACGATAGCTTCCGCGCGTTCGTCGTCGTGTTCGAGATTTCCTGCGAGTGTCTGGAGATAATCAGGTCGATGATACGGCCCGGGCTCTCCGACTTGTTCGTAATATTTCCACCACTCTTCTCCATCTCCGGCAGTCAGATGAATCAATTCCATCTCTCACATGTAGGGGTATTCAGAGTTCCTGAAGTTGTCCTTCTCGTAGTCTGTGATTTCCTCTTCTTTCATCCACTCCTTAATCTCCTGTACGCCATCTGCGATATCGTGTTGTGTTTCCCAGCCAAGTATGTGGTTGATTTTGTCGAAGCTGACGCGGTACGTCCGGTCGTCTTCTTTGTGTTCGACGAAACGCACTTCCGCATCATCTACGTTCTCTTCAACGATACGACCGACTTTCTTTATTTGATAGTTAAGTTCGTTGTCGCCGACGTTGAATATCTGATGGCTTACCTCCTCCTCATCTGCTTCAAGGACTTCGGCGAAGGCACGCGCAGCGTCGTGGACGTGAACGAGCGGGCGATACTGTTCGCCGCCGTAGACGGGTATATCGTCCTCTAGAACTGCCTTCGCAGTCAAGAGATTGACGACAAGGTCAAAACGCATCCTGCGTGACCAGCCGAAGATAGTACCGAGACGTAGTATCGTGGACGATATCTCGTTGTCCGAGAACATGTCATGGGTCTCGTGAAGGATTATCTCTTCCGAATCAATCTTGGATTCGGCGTAGAGCGACAGCGGATTGAGGTACGAACCTTCATTCAGTTCCATCAGTTCGCTTGCCCCATAAACTGAACACGTCGAAGCAAACACGAGTCGCTGAATATCGTGTAACTTACATACTTCAACGAGTGATTTCGTTGCCTCCACGTTGACCGCTTGCGTCGCCTGTTCGTTTACACTGCAGGCCGGGTCTCCGACGATACCCGCCAAGTGTATTACTGCGTCACAGTCCTCCATCGCGTACGATATGTCTTCTATGTGGCGTATATCTCCTTTGCGTACTTCAAGACGTTCGTTGTCGCGTAGGGGTTCGAGAGCGTCGTCTCCCCAGAGCATCGAGTCGAGAACGCGAACTTCATGACCGTTTTTCAATACTTCTCCAACGACATAATTGCCGATATAACCGGCCCCGCCAGTTATGAGTACTTTCACAATTGATGGGTTTCGGGCGATAGATTAAATTTGTTGTGACCTGATTCAGCACATCCATATAGCTCGAAACCTTTGAAGCGGAGTTGCTACTGGTTGGAAGTAAATTCATATACGATCTCAGTAGCCATCCTGCTGCCGGCTATCAAAAGTTTTGTTGCGTCGGTTTTGAAGGTTTCCACCGCAGTAAAAGGCGTCAATATCTATGTCTATACGACCGGAAATTCTAATCGCCCTCATTCATTGTTCCTCATCCGTTTATTACAACTATTTCAACGCATCGTACTGGAACAAGACGCATATGCTAAACGTAAACCCTACTACGCCCGGATAACTTTCGTAAGATATGCAAGTTTCCGTCGTCGTACCGACGTACTCCTCTGATCGCTACGATGATCTCTGTGAATGTATTGAAGCACTCCTCTCGCAAACGTACGGAGAGCTTGAAATCGTGGTGATTGTAGACGGCAATGAGCAAGTCTACGAATGGGTAGAAGACGACTATGGGGAGTACGACGACATCATCATATACGAAAGTAACGACGATGCTGGCCCCCTGAGTCGAGGGAACATGGGTGTAATCCAATCAACTGGTGATGTTGTTGCAATTACAGATGACGACGCAGTGCCGTCTGAGGACTGGGTTGAGCAACTCGTAGATGCTTACGAGCGTCACGATGCTATCGCAGCCGGTGGACGAATCAAGCCGGAGTGGGTGGCAGGAAAAGCGAAATACATTCCGGAGGAGTTTTATTTTCTCATCGGAGCGACTCATCGAGGATTCCCGGATAAGGAGCAGGAGGTCAGAAACACCTTCGGTGCGAATCTTTCCTTCAAGCGTGATATTTTTATGAAGATGGGGGGATTCAAACTGGGAGGGATTGACCCTTCAAGTGTCCAAGGGAGAGAGACAGAATTCTGTGCGCGACTTCGTCGGACGTACGGTGAAGGTGTTATTTATACACCTGATGCCGTGGTGAGCCACAAGATCTATCAATACAGAAAAGAGCCGAGATGGCTTATGGAACGTGCTTTTTGGCAGGGATACTCGAAACGAGCAATGGAGAAACTCGTACCAGATTCTTCTGATGAGGAATCCGATCAACTTCATCAGTTACTGTTTGAGTTTATTCCGCGTCGTTTCTGGAAGTTTCTGGTCTCGCCTACCAAAACGAAGATTGCACAACTAGTCATGCTCTTTCTTTTGCTTGGGTCGACAGGAATTGGATATTTATATGGAATGCTCCGATGGCGATAATCATAATTAAATACTTCTCCTGAATAACTATTAGAATACAAGTGGATGGGCTAGACCCACAGAGAAGGGTGACATCCTCCCCGCCGTGAACGGCGGGGCTTCCCTACACAGAGGGAACCCGGCCTGCTGCCGGTCGGTTTTAGG
>ENA-ORCS01000773-ORCS01000773.1-marine-metagenome-genome-assembly--contig:-NODE-773-length-17454-cov-9.305807_pt1 | contig 17454 bp, 22 predicted proteins | sample MGYA00237781_ERZ508513 | MGnify/ENA primary metagenome ERZ508513 (study PRJEB26184, sample SAMN06268793) | marine metagenome | isolation source: Eden Landing Ponds, San Francisco, CA, USA | place...
TGGGGAGGTGTGTGGCGCGGTGTGGTGCCGTGCTGTCCTGGTGTCCTCGTGAACGAAGTGAACGAGGGCTCAGGAGTCGAGCGTAGCGAGTCTCCTGGTGGATCGAAAGGGCGAGGTGGGCTCGCGACGGAGTGGCGTCGTCTGAGCGGGCGCTATCCGAGGGAACGAAGTGACCGAGGATATCCCGCTCAGCGACCGCGAGCGCGCCGAGGGCTTTCACCGCTTGGTGGCCCCAGGATTTGCTCGACGGTCGCTTTCTTTCATCCATCACCAACAGATTCGACCGTTCCATTTGCAGGTCTACTGATCGGCGTCTTCGGCCAAACCCGGAGGAAAGAAATGCCAGAACGAACCGTTCGACGACCTTTCGGAATCACCGATCACCGTTGACCAGTCGTCCACCCCACCGCTGGAGCGGACGGGGGACGAACCGAAGGAGCAGGACGGCCATCTTCATCGCCAGGCCGGGGATCACGACAGTCTCGCCGGCGTGCAGTCCCCGATACCCCGCACGAGCAACCTGCGCCGACGTGTACAGGAGGTACCGGCCGACCGCCGAGTCGCCCATCCCGGCGCGGTCCTGGAACTCCGTCTCCGTGGGGCCGGGACAGAGCAGCGTCACACCGATGTCGTCGTCGTGGTGCTCGGCGGCGACGGCCTGCGTGAAGCTGTTGACGTAGGCCTTGCTGGCGTAGTAGCCCGCCATGTACGCGCCGGGGACGAACCCCGCGACAGAGCCGATGTTGAGGAGGTGCCCCGAGTCGCGGCCGTCGAGGAACCGCCGGGACAGTTCGACCAGTACGTCGACGTTGAGTCGGAGCTGGGTCCGTTCCCGGCCGAGGTCGCTCTCGGCGAACGGGCCGTGCGTGCCGATTCCGACGTTGTTGACCAGCGTGTCGATTGCGATGTCACGGTTGTCGAGTTCGTCCCAGAGCCGGTCGGGCACGCCCTCAGTTGCGAGATCCATCGCGACGACGTGGGCCGTCACGCCGTGGCGAGCGAAATCGTCGGCGAGGTCGCCGAGACGCGCTTCCCGACGGGCGACCAGCACCACGTCGTGGCCGTGCCGGGCGAACTCGCGGGCCAGTGCCTCGCCGATACCGGCGCTCGCCCCGGTGATCAGCGCCGCACCGTCGTTCATCGGAGTCGTTCAGTCGTCTCGACCCACTCGGCGAACTTCGCCAGCGCCCGGCCGCGGTGGGAAACGGCGTTTTTCGCCTCGGTGTCCATCTCCGCGAACGTGGTGCCGTCGTGCTCGAAGATGGGATCGAAGCCGAAGCCGCCGTCACCGCGCGGCGCGACGATAGTGCCCGGGACCCGGCCCCGAAACAGTTTCACGGGGAGGTCATCGCCGGCGACCTGTTCGTCCGTGGTCGCTGCGCCGCGCTCGTCGGCTGCGAGGTCCTGTCCACGACGCTCCTCACGGTCGACTGGATTCGGGGTTGCCGCGAAGTCCTCCCCGTCGCAGTAGGCGATCACCGTCTCGAAGGCCCCGCCGTGATCGTCTTCGGGTTCGGTGAGCCGCCAGACGCGGTCGATGCCCAGTCGGTCCTCGACGTAGGAGGAGTAGGGGCCGGGGAACCCGTCGAAGGCGTCGATGAAGAGCCCAGAATCGTCGACGATCACCGGTTCGCCGGTCGTCCGGTAGGCCTCGCGAGCGCCGTGGGCCGCGACGGCCGCGAGGTCTTCGCCCTGCACCTCGGTGTAGTCGAAGTCGAACTGCTCGACCGTCGCCTCGCCGAGATACTCCCGCGCCTCGTGGATCTTCCCGGGGTTGGTGGTGACGAACTTGAGCATACCCCCCGTCGGGCGAGCAGCGGAAAATAGGCGTCGATACGAGGGTTTCAGCGACGGTTTGTGCGTCGATTCGCGCTTGCGTCGGTGGAGCAGACCTGTAGTAGATCCGCGTACAGCGAGTCACAAAAGGTATATAAACACGTAATACAGCCTTGTGAACATGAGTCGTTCCGCAGTCCGCACTACCCTCTGTCTGCTGATCGGAATCTTTGCAGGGCTTGTGATCGGCCCCCTGTTTGTGCCTGACCCTACCGGAGTGCTCGCCGCTGTCTTGTCAATCGTTGCCACAGCAGTCGTTAGTGTATTTCTCTACCGCTCTGACTGGCTGGATGAACAGAAATCGATCGCGTGGCAGAACACCTGTACTAACCACATCTTGCAGTCAGCATTCGCGCGAACGAACGGCTCGAAGAGCCCGGTAGTGAGCGAGATTCACTGTCAGAGCAAGCGCTGACGAGCAGTGCGTTCGCAGCGCTCACGCACAACACCGGACCCGAACAGCGGGACCGTCCGGCCGTTTTGACAATCGTCACACTGGGAGTTGAGACTGTCCCGGCCTCGCCGATACCCGTGGCTGTATGGGTGCAGAAATCGGAGAATCGGGTGGCAGGCGATCATACGGTGTACTGTAGCCTCTTCCCGGTCGACCGCCCACCGTCGTGCGGTCGGTCCGGTAAATAGCTACAGTAATCCGTATCAGTCGACGACGACTTCGACCGGTTCGTCCTCGCTTTCGGTCACTTCACCCGGGCCGCGGTTCTCCTGCCACAGCAGCGCGCCGACGACAGCGAGCGCGACCCACGAGCGCCAGTTGGCGAGGTTGAGCGTGTAGCCGATACCGAAGGGTTTCTCGACGAGCATCTCGTCGCCGGGTTGCCAGTACGAGGAGAGCATCCGTCGGACGCTCGGCCGTTCGAAGTTGTACGGGACCCCGAACAGTTCGCCGGACTGTGGTCTGTCAGCCATGGGACGGGATAGGACGCGCCCGGTTAAGTCGTTTTTCCTCATACGGACGGTTGTCGGTCTTTCCCAGATCGACCGCACGACTACGTCCGGCCGACTGGGGAACCGTCGACAACCGTCCGCATCGGCCTAGCCCAGCAGCGCGGTCACGGGGCCATCGAAGTTGAGCATGATCGCCTGTGCCCGGTCGCCGAAGACCGCCTTGCCAGTCGGCGAGCGCTTGGTACCGGTGACGAACACGTGGTCCACGTCGTTGTCGGCGGCGGCTTCGAGGATGCGGTCGGCCTCGTTCTCGGCCTGGCCGACCCGACCCGCCAGAACGTCCAGTTCGACGTCGATGTCGCCGACGACTTCCGTGACCACTTCTTCGGCGTCCTGCCGGACGTTGTCCATGAACACGCCGTCGTCGTAACTGGTGTTTTCTTCGGCCGCCATCACATCGAGGGCCTCGCGTTTCTCTTCGAACGCCTCGTGGCTGAGCAGGGAGAGGACGTGCAGTTTCGCGTCGACGCCGGCCGCGAGTTCGGCGGCCTCAGCGAGCAGTTCGCGACCCTGTTCGTCGGTGTCGAGGACGACGAGTGCGTTTTCCATACTGCCGTGTCTTGTGGTGCTCACTTAAGTATCACTGGTACCGGCCGCGTCCCTCGACGGCGGCCAACTGCTCCAGGACCGCGCCGTCGCGTTCGCTCTCGGCACGGTAGGCCGCCGCCATCGCCGCCCCCAGCGTCTCGGCGTCGTCGGTGGTCCCGGCCAGCGACTGATCGAAGACGTGCAGATCCATCGCGTGGTCCTCCTCGTCGCGCGTGGAGTAGCCGAGGCCGAAGTCGATGAGGAAGGTCGTCGGGTCCTCGCCCGGCGCGACCCGGACGTTGCGCGTCGTCGGATCGCCGTGGACGAACCCCGCGTCGTGGATCCGTGCCAGCGAGCGGCCCACGTCCCTGACCCGCGCTTCGGTCAGCGCGTCCCGGAGTTCACGGTCGCCGACGCGCTCGAAGACGATCCGGCTCTCGACCGGGTCCACGTCTCGAACGACGGGCGTCGGGACGCCGTGCCGGCGGGCCTCGCTGGTGAGCCGTGCCTCCTGTCGGGTCCGCTCGGTTCGCAGCCGTTCGTCGAGTTGGGGGTGTCGGTACGAGCGAGGGCGGCGCTCCTTGACCACGCGGTCGCCCTCGATCGTGACGACGGCTTCCGCTCCCTGGACCTCGCGATCGCCGCTGGCCGCGCGGGCGACCGGTTCGCCGGCGTCCCAGGTCACGTCGACCTGATCGGGCCGGAAGTCGGCGTCGACAGTCGACGCCGCGATCGGCAGTGTGTCGCCGGCGGCGTACATCCGCGCCCCCAGGATTGCGATCATTCCGGCGTTGTCGCGGAGGAACCGTGGCTCTGGCGCGAAGAAGTCCGCGCCCCGTTGGTCGCACATCTCGGCGAGCATCTCGCGCAGGCGCTCGTTCTGGCCGACGCCGCCACCAAGCACCAGTTCGTCCGCGTCGGTCAGCGAGAGCGCGCGCTCTGCGACCTCCGCGAGCATGGCGAAGATGGTCTCCTCCAGTCCGCGGCAGACGTCTTCGACTGGGGTTCCGTCGTCGTACGCCTGCTTGGCGGCGGACATGATCCCGGAAAACGAGAAGTCCATCCCCTTGACCACGTAGGGCAGGTCGACGTACTCGCCGGCCCGGGCGTGCTCCTCGACCTTGGGGCCGCCGGGGTGAGACCAGTCGAGGTGGCGCGTGAACTTGTCGATGGCGTTGCCGACGCCGGTGTCCATCGTCTCGCCCAGCACCCGGTAGCGGCCCGAGCGATAGCCCAGGACGTGCGCGTTCGCGCCGGAAGCGTTCAGACAGACGGGGGCCGAAAAGCCCGAGAAGTAGCGGCCGACTTCGAGGTGGGCGACCATGTGATTGACGCCCACCAGGGGCACGTCGAAGCGCTGCGCGACCGCCCGCGCCGCCGTCGCGACGATGCGCAGACAGGGGCCGAGCCCCGGCCCGCGAGAGAAGGCGACGGCGTCGATGGGTGCGTCGGGGTCGTCACCTGCCGCGCTCGCCCGCTCGCGGGCGTGCTCCAAGACCGTCTCCACGACCTGTGGGATGGCCTCGCCCATGTGCTCGGCGGCCTCGCGGGGGTGGATGCCGCCGCTTTCGGGCTGGTAGGGATCGCTCTCGATGAAGACGTGGTCGTCGTCGCGGACGGTCGTTGGCTGCTCGGTCGCGTTGCTCACGGCTTCGCCGTTCGCTCGTTCCGAGGACTCCCTCCGCTCGACCTCGCTGCTCGCGTGTCGCTTCGCTCCCGCTCGCTGTCCCGGGACCCCTTCCTCACTTCGTTCGTCAGGCGTCTCGAACACTGCGGCACTGGCTGCCCAGGCCGTCCCTTCGATACCGAGAATACGCATTGTGGAACCGCTACGACGCTATTCCCACTCGGTGTAGCCGCACTTGCCGCAGTGTTTGCGGTCGTCGTGCTCGGCGAGGAAGGTGTCGCCACACCGGGGGCACTGCTCGCGCTCGACGGTCCCGTCGTCGCCGTAGTACTCGTTGCGGGCCATCTTATGCCTCCTCTCCCTCGTCGCCCTCGCCGTCGGCGACGATCTTGTTGCGTTCGAGCATGTGGTCCTGCTCGACCTTGCGGGCGAACTCGGCTTCGTCGTAGACCTTGGCGTAGCCGACGGTCTTGCGCATGCCGAACTTCGTGTCGAGTTCGTGGACGACGACTTCTTCGGCGTCTTTGTTCAGTTTCGCGGCGAGCGAGTCGCGAACGGAGAGTCGCGACGGCGTCGCCTCGTCGTGGTGCACTTCGAACCGAACGTCGGTCCGGTGCAACATCGGGTTGTCGTCTTCCGCGATGATGTCGATTTCCATGGTTCGTTGTCCCTACATTGCCCCTGAAGCGCGTAAAAGGATTTCGAACGGGTCCCGCGTGCACGGTGCGAGCGAAGGACTCGGACGGTGTCGACGGACACTGGCGAGGAGAGCCGGCGGCACCGTACCCGGTGGCGAGCGAGTCGTTCGGCGCTCTCGGCGGTCCTGTTCGGCGTCGGTCACCTGCTGGCACTCGCGAGTTCGATCGGTCTCTCGCCGATACTTGTCGTTCGGACGGTCCTGCTCAACACCGTCGTCGGCGTCGGCCTTGGCTGGCTGTTCAGGCGGCGCTCGCTGGAAGCGGCCGTGGTCGCACACGCGAGTTTCACACGTCGCCCTGGTGACGATCTCGGTCTCGCTCCTCGTCCTGACGTAGTGTCGTCCGTGTCGACTGTCGTCACCGTGTCGCCCATCACATATGATATCTGATTTGTGTTTGTACGTACCATGTCACTGGTTACAGGGCGGTAAATGGGTTTGAAAAGCGTTTTCACAGAGAGTGACATGGTACCGTGTCTCAAAAACAATCGAAATTCTGAAACTTTTTGTATCCGGAGTTGCTCGTTCTCACTGTGGCGCTCGGTCTCGACCGGTCGCCGCCAGGAGTCCCCTATGTCATCGAATACATCCCATCTCCGTACACGATCCGATCGCTATCGACCGGCGGCCGGCGCGTCGCTCGCGTCGCTTGTCGGTTACCCCCTCGTGCTGATCGCCCTCCTCGTCGTCGCGAGCTATCCCATGGCGACGGTCGCAGTGCTGACTGTCACCGCCCTCGGGACGAAGGTCGCGCAGGTCGCGCTCGCCGCGCTGGTCCGGCGGTCGGGCAAGACACCCCGACAGGTCACCGTCCCCGGCGTCGGTACCGTGACCGTTCAGGTCGCGCCGAGATAAGCCTCGATTCTCGCGTCGTTCTCGCTCTTTTCCGTACGTCAATCAGTGGAAAAACTTTCTCTCCGTCGGCGTCTCTCAGCCGTCGATTCCGTCGACAGAAACGAGAGCCTCGTCGGCCAGGACCGCCCGGACGCGACCGTGCCACGCTTCGGCGAAGGCCGCACGCTGCTCGTCGGTGGCCGTCCCCTCGACGATCGCAGTGAGGTGGCCCACCGCGGGACCGCCGTCGGGGATCGATCCGGTGTGGTAGGTCGCCTCGACGGCTTCGTCGGTGTCGCACCGCCGCAGTCGGATCGTCGGTTCGGGACCCGCGTCGAACGCGTCGAACCGCAGACGGTCACGGCGGCCACCGTACCCGCCGGCGAGGCCGCCGAACCCGTCTTCGGCGGCCGCCCCGGTGACGTACGAGAGCAGGCGACTGGTCACGCCGTAGGTCGGGTCCGAACGCGGTTCCGGGAGCAGGACGTCGACATCGCTGCGAACGGGGTACTCCTCCCCGGGGTAGAGCGCGTCGAGACCGTCCTGCGCGAGACGGAAGGCACCGGCCGCCGTCGGACAGGAGTGGCCGGCCGCACGGACCACGTCCGCGTAGGTGATCACGAACGGCGCGCCCGGTTCCAGCACGCCCAGCGCTTCCGCGACGGGGTCGCGGATACGGATCGGGTCGACGTCGTAGTCGATGGCCCAGCGTTCGTCGGTTCGGTTCGTCTCGGTCGAGGGATGTGTCGTGGTCATCGTCAGTGGTTCAGTGTCGTCGTTCATACTGTTGGCTGTAAATCTGTACAGAGTTTCGCCACCCCGGGTGGCGAATATCTTGAAACAGTTACAGCCGACAGTATCAGTCGTCGTCTCTCTCATCGGCGCGGTGCTCGTGGTCGGCCCCGGCCCGCTGATCGGCGGGCGGTTCGTAGCGGTGCCGGCGCAGACGCATCCCGTTGAGGATCACCGCCAGCACGCTGGCCTCGTGGACGAGCATCCCGGCCGCGAGGTGGACGTAGCTCGTCAGCACGCCGGCCAGCAGCAGACCGACTGTCACCACTGCGAGGCCGACGTTCTCGGCGACGTTGCGGCGGGTCGCCTTGCTGAGTGCCACGGCGTAGGGGATCCGGTCGAGGTCGTCGGCCATCAGCGCCATCTCCGCGGTCTCGATAGCGGTGTCGGTGCCGGCGGCACCCATCGCGATGCCAACGTCGGCGGTCGCGAGCGCCGGCGCGTCGTTGATCCCGTCGCCGACCATCCCGACGACGTGACCCTCGGCCTGGAACGCCTCGACGGCGGCCTGCTTGTCCTCGGGGAGCAGTTCGGCGCGGTAGTCGTCGATCCCGACCGCCTCGGCGACGGCGGCGGCCGTCCGTTCGTTGTCGCCGGTCAGCAGGACGGTCTCGACGCCGGCGTCACCGAGCGCCCGGACGACCCCGGCGGCCCCGGGTCGGATCTCGTCGCGGACGGCGATCGCGCCGACGGTCTCGCCGTCGAGGGCGACGTAGACGGCGGTCTCACCGCTGGCCTCACGCTTGTGGACGTACGCGCTGGCCGCCTCGGGGACGGCGATACCGCGCTCGTCGAGCAGGGCCCGGGAGCCGACGACGATGTCGCGCCCGTCGTGGCGGGCGACGACGCCCTTGCCGGCGAGTACGTCGAAGCTGTCTGGGTCGGGGAGTGTCGCGGTCGCGTCGTCCGCCGAAGGAGCGACAGTCGCCGCGCCGCCGTCGGTGCGGGCCGGCCCGGCCGACCGGCGTTCTTCGGCGGCGTCGCGGATCGCGCTCGCGAGGTGGTGTTCGCTGCGCTTCTCGGCGATCCCGGCCAGTTCCAGCACTGCGTCGGTATCGCGGTCGAACCCCGCAACGTCGGCGACGGTCGGTTCGCCGGCGGTCAGCGTCCCCGTCTTGTCGAAGGCGATCAGGTCGAGTTCCCCGGCGCGTTCGAGGTGTTCGCCGCCCTTCAGCAGGACGCCGGATCTGGCGGCCGTGCCGATGGCGCTGACGACGCTGACCGGCGGGCCGATCACCAGCGCGCCGGGACAGCCGATCACCAGCAGGGTGAGCGCGAGCATGGCGTCCCGCGTCACGAGGAACGCGCCGATCGCGAGCGCGACGATGCCGGGCGTGTAGTAGGTCGCGAAGCGGTCGATCAACCGCTCGGTCGGCGACTGTGCCTCCTGTGCCTCCTCGACGCGTCGGATGATCCGCTGGAGGGTCGTGTCAGACCCCGCACCGGTCGTGCGCACCGTCAGCGCGCCGGCCTGGTTGATCGTCCCGGCGTACACCTCGTCGCCGGTGGTCTTGGTGACGGGGACGCTCTCGCCGGTGACGGGCGACTGGTCGATAGCGCTCTCGCCCTCGATCACGTCACCGTCGACGGGCACCTTCTCGCCCGGCCTGACGACGACGGACTCGTCGACTTCGACGTCGCGGGCCGGCACCGCGACCTCCTCGCCGTCCCGGCGGACTGTCGCGGTGTCGGGCGCGAGTTCAAGCAGTTCTTCGAGGGCACTGCGGGTCTTGCGCATCGTCCGCCCTTCGAGGTAACTCCCGAGGCTGAACAGGAAGACGACCGCCGCCGCCTCCCAGTACGCCCCGATCCCGATCGCGCCCAGCGCCGCCAGCGTCACGAGCGTCTTGATCCCGAGTGTGCGCGCCCGGAGTTCCTGCACGGCGATCTTCGCGATGTCGACACCGCCGACGACCGCCGCGGCCACGAGAATCATCGCGCTCGCCAGGTCGAACGCCGTCAGGTAGCCGAGGCTCCAGCCCCCGGCGTACAGCAGGCCACTCGTCGCGGTCAGGACGGCCTTCCGGTGGCGACGATATGCCCGTCGGAGCGACTGGGTGTCCATCGGGCCACCTCACGCCGGCCGGGGGGTGTACCCCTGGCTCTCGATGATCTGTTCGAACGCTTCGGTACCCGTCGCCGCGTCGTCGTAGGTGACCTCGACGCGGCCGGTCGTGTAGTGGACGGTCACGTCCTCGACGCCCTCTGTCCCGGCGAGGGCCCGTTCGACGGTCCTCGCACAGGTCGGGCAATCGAAGTCCATGACGCGCAGTTGTGTAGTCTCGCTCATTGGTACACCTGAACGTAGGCGCTATCCACTCAAAAGTATTTTTTAGATGATATGTTTGACCGTCGAGACGGACCGTCGGACCGATCAAACGGGTCGTCTAGGACTTTCGCCGGCTCGCCACCACCAGTCCCACGACACGCAGTTCGCCACCAGCTTTTCGGCCCCACTCGTCCTCTCTGTCGGTATGGCCCCAGCAGATGCCGACGGACAGCTCGAAGACATCGTCGTCCGGGACACGCGAGTCTCGGCCGCGGTCGACGAGCCGATGCGGGCGATGATCCTCGACGTGCTCCTCGACGAAGCGCTGCCCGCGGGTGCGGTCCACGACCGCCTCGCACAGCGTGGCATCGACCGCACGGAGAACACCGTCCGCCACCACATCAACGAACTGCGCGACGCCGGCCTGGTCGACGTGGTCCGCTTCGAGGAGGGACGGGGCGGGACGAAGAAGTACTACCGAGCGAATACGATCGTCCTCTCGTACTCGCTGCCCGAATCGGCCGACGACGCCGTCGAGGAGATGGCCGGATCGGTCCAGCCCCACCTCGACGCCGCGCTGGCCACGCTGACCGACGAGTACGACGGCGATATCGCCGACATCGTCGACGAGATGGCGCCCTGCGAGCACTGCGCGACCCAGAAGTACGAGACCTACGTCCTGCTGACGGTGTTGCGACGCGCGTTCGTCAGCGCACTGCGGGACGACACGACCTGACGTGTCGTCAACCCGCTTCCCGAGCCAGCGACGCCTCGTACGGAACGCTGTCGGTCTTTGCCGATCAACCGCACGACCGCGTGCGGTCGACTGGGGAACCGTCGACAACGTTCCGTCTCACTCTTCGAGCGGCGCTTCCATCCGGCGCACGTCCAGCACTACCTCGTCGGCGGTCTCGGTGACGCCGATCACTTCGCCCGCGACGACGAGTTTGCTGCTGGGCGTCGGGCCGACGACGATCGGATCGCCGACTTCGATCGCGGGCAGTGATTGGTGGAAGTAGATGTGGGCTGTACACTCGGTCGGATGGTGGACGTTCGTCAGGTCGATCCCCTCGACGGTGGCGTCGACGCGCTCGAACGCCTGCGAGACGGTGACGGTCTCGGCGTCGTCGATGGGCTCGCGATCGAGCGTGTCGTAGGCCGTCGCCGTCGGTTCGTAGCCGCCGGTCGGACCCTGCACGCTCTCGACGAGGCCGACTGCCTGCAGGTTCGTCAACTGGTTCTGGACCGTGCCGGCACTGCGATCGAGCACGTCGGCGATCTGCCCGCTCGTCACCGTCCCGTCCGTGGTCTCGTGTTCGTTGAGCAGCGCCGTCAGGAGCTGTACCTGTGTCGTCGAGAGGTCGATATCGGTCGGAGCCATCTAGTTGCTAGTCCCGTATGCGGTCGACGACTATGAGTATCCTGCCTCGGCGCGCCCGCCTACCCTATGCGGACTGTCGTGGTCCCGCACTGCGACCGGATACGTCTGTACGCGAACGTCACGAGTCACAGCGCCTCGACATCCGCCGCAGTCACGTCCTCGTCGGGCAACCGATCGATGCAGTCGAAACAGAGGAAGTGCTCGGTGTCGTCCTGCAACTCCAGCGTCATCCCCCCGGTCGGCGTCTGCTCTTGCGTCCAGATGTTCGCGATGCCGCCGGCGATCGTGACCTCGGCGTCACAGCCATCACAGGAGCGAGTCGCCATGACGATCGTTGGGCCCAGTAGGTCAAAAGGCCGTGGCTCGTACTGCTGGCTGTCTCAGTTCGGCCGGTCATGTTCAGATAACAGAGTGAGACAAGCAGTTCGAGGCACCGAAAGCCCTCGTACAGTTGCGGTCCCGCGGCTCGTTGCGCGCGCTTCGCGTGCTTACATCGCCGGGGTTCCCGCAACGGTACTCGCCCTTTCATCCCCCAGGGTTCAGACGGTCGAGCAGCCGACACCTGGTGGATGAAAGGGCGAGGCGTGGTAGCCGGGTCTGCGCCGGCACTATTCGACCGCAGGGAGAATATCCGGGACAGACCCGGCTAGCGCGACGAGGGCTTTCGGTGTCTTGTCGTTCCCATCACCGGTCCCTTATCTGAACACTGCCGTTCGGCCCGCCCCCGCCCTTTTCTCTCGGCGCGACGAACGGACGGTCATGAAGGTCGACTGCGAGGGGTGTGCCGGCTGTTGCATCGACTGGCAGTCGCTGGCCGACGCCGACATCGACCACGAACACCGTGGCGACCGCCAGCCACTCGACGGGACGGCCAATCTGGTCCCCCTGACTCGCGACGAGGTGCGGGCCTTCGTCGACGCGGGCCACGGTGACGCGCTGACACCCCGGCTCTTTTCGGACGACGACGGCCTCCGGATCGACGGCCACTCGCTGGCCGCCGTCGACGGCCGACCGGTGTTCTACGTCGGGCTACGCAAGCCGCCCAAGCCCGTCGCGCCGTTCGACGCCGATCCCACGTGGCTCGACACCTGTGTCTTCCTCGACCCGGAGACCCTGCAGTGTCGCATCCACGACACCGACCTGTACCCCGCGACCTGTGGCACCTACCCCGGCGAGAACCTCACACTGGGCGCCGAGACCGAGTGTGAACGCGTCGAGCGCCACGCGCCCGGCCAGCGCGCTGGCCAGCGACTCCGCGACGACGAACCGCCCGACGACGCGACGCCACTCCTCGGCCCCGCCGCACTGGGGTCGAAGCTGTTCGCCCACCCCGAGCCGGATCGACTCACCGGCATCGTCGACCGCCTCGTCGCCGACGAACTCACCGCTGCCGACCGCGCCGAGTTCGTCGCCGTCGCCGCGGCCTCCGCACCCGGTACCGGGGCGATCAGCGACGACTGGTACGACCGCTACGACGAGCGCGCCCGCGACGCCGACTCGTGGACCGGGCGCGCCATCGAGACGTGGACCGAGATGGCCGACGCCGACGGGGCGCCCGCCCCCGACCCCGATCGCGCCCACGAGGTCGAAGACGCCGACGGCGCACCACCCACACCGGGCTGGGAGGACCTCGACGAGGGGTGACGAGGGAGTGGGTGACGTGAACGGTCGAGGCTCGCTCGGCGGAGAAAGGGCATTCAGGCGTTAGTACTTGTGATGAGAAGAGAGCAGGGCGAGAGCGTTCAGTCGCCGCTGTGTGTATCGACAGGTGGCCACGCAGCGTCCACACCCACTACGTCGGCCGTCCACTCCCAAAAGTGCGATTCGGCCGCCGTATCGGTCGTCTTCGCGTCCGTGAGCCGTTCGTTCGAATAGTAGCCGCCGTTCTCGATGTCATCAGTCGTCGCCAGAAACAGCGACGTTGCCGCCGCGTCCCGCTCAGAATCGATCGGGCCGAACGGCACCAGCCCACCGACGATCCCGAACAGCTTCCAGCCGAGTCGCGACAGCCCCCCGGAGTCTCGGGCCAGCCGACTCGACGGAACCACACCGGGATGACAGCACGCCGCAGTGACCCCCGCACCCTCGCCACGTCGCGCCAGCGCCCGCGTGAATGCGACGTTGGCGAGCTTCGAGTCGGCGTAGGCCTGCTGGCCCGTCGGGCCGTCCGGACCGACGAACCGATCCGTGTCCAGCCGGCTCCCCCGGTGGAGATCAGAGGAGACGGTGATCACGCGCCCCTCGACAGCCGAAAGCAACGGCCATAGCTCGTGGGTCAGCAGGTAGTGGGCACAGTGGTTCACGGCCACCGTCAGTTCCACGCCGGCCCGCGAGCCGTCGGCCCGCTCGCCGGTGGCGTCGACGAGCACGCGATCGCCCTGCCACGTCCCGGCGTTGTTCAGCAGGACATCCAGCTGGTCGTACTCGTCGGCGACCGATTCGGCGAGGTCCCGCACGGCACCGAAGTCGGTCAGATCCGCCTGGAGGAACGTCGCCGCGCCGTCGGTCTCGTGTCGCACCGTCTCGCAGACCTGCCGCCCGCGCTCGGCGTCGCGACCGTGGATGATGACGGTCCAGCCCCGGCGAGCCAACCCCAGTACCGTCTCGCGCCCGATCCCACTCGTCCCGCCCGTGACAAGCGCTACGCTATCGCTCATGGGCGGCCGTTGGGCGAGCGGCGACAAGAAGGGGGCGCTACTCGTTCGTGAAGATGTCCTCGACCGTCGTGTCGTAGTGGACCGCCAGATCCATCGCCAGTTCCAGTGAGGGGTCGTAGCGCTCGCGTTCGACGGAGTTGATCGTCTGGCGGGTGACCTCGACGGCGGCGGCCAGATCGGCCTGGCTCTCGCCGCGTTCCGCCCGGAGTTCGGGCAAGCGGTTCTTCATCGCTGGTAGCGCGCGAGCAGGACCATCGCGAACCACACCGCGAAGAGCCCGGCGACGAAGTATCCGAGGTGGGCGAACCACAGCGGCCACTCGACGTAGTCCAGCGCGCGCAACGCGGTCATCGTCGGGAAGACGACGGCCGAAGCGAGGCCGACGATCGCGATCGTCCAGCGCCCGGCGTCGCCGAAGACCGCCTCGTCGCGCTCGTCGAACATGATGGCCTCCGACTGGGCCGAGAGGCCGATGGCCACCGCCGCGGCGAGGAAGAAGGCCAGCGAACCGACGAATGGGTAGCCGGCGACGATCAGCCCGGCGAAGGCGATCGCCCCCAGCGCCCAGATGGCAGTGTAGGTGGTGCGGTACGTCCGTGGATCGGTAGCAGTCGTTGTCATCGTGGTCACCGTAAAGCCCCTTTTCCGTAAAGGACGCTTTACATGTAAAACATGCTTTTCATCAGTAATGAAGCTAACGGTGTTTCAGACGGATTATTACAGCGTTCTATCCATGACCGTCTCTCACGTAGCGACGATCGCCGGTAAGCAACGACACGAATCCGTATCAGTCGTCCGCCATCGACTCTTTGACCGGGATGATCGTCACCTGGCCCAGTTGCGTGACACGGATGCGATAGCCGGCGTAGGAGAAACTGATCTCCATCTGGGCTTCGGGAGCCGGGGGGTTCTGGAAGATCTTCTCCACGAAGTGGTCCACCTGCTCGTAGAACGGCGGGAGCGACTCGATGTCCGTGTCCCCCAGTTCAGCGACGATCGCGAGCAACTCGTACTCGGCCGATTCCGAATTGGGCTCGATCCGGACTCTCGCAGTGTCTTCGTCGGCCATCTGCTCTGATGGGTCTGACTCGGACGGCTCGTCTGGCATATCCGGATTGTCGGAGAGAAAACGTAATTGAGTAGTTTCCAGTTGATTCCCAGCTCCACTACAGGGACGCGTCCTCGCTTCCCTGGGGGTCGGGGTTCGAACCCCGGTCGTCGTAGTACTTGCGCCCGATGTAGGCGTCGGGCAGGCGCGAGACGACAGTCTCGAAGAGTTCGTCGACCGTCTCGAAGTCCCCCTCGTCGACGTTTTCGAGGACGGTGTCGATCGTCTCGGACGCGTCGCTGTCGGGCGCGACGATGGTCGTCTCCCCGACCCGGTCGCGGACCGCCTCCAGCGTGACCGGATACGCCAGTTCCTCGTCGAGATACGTCCGCAGGTCGTTGCGCTCCAGCAGGGCATCTGATGACATGATTGGGCACGGTGTGTCGGCGAGCCGCTCGCCCCACCGTTGTCGTGGCGTTCCTGTCGAGCTATTTCGTAATGAACTGCTTTGCTCGACAGGGCCAACCGTCAGCCGGGCTTACTGCGTGCGTCATCCGAAAACGCAACGGCTGCTCACACGGGAACGACGCGTGCCCTCATGTCGTCGTACTCTGACGGCAGTTCACCGATCTCCCACCCCTGGCCGGTCGTCTCCGTGTAGAAGTAGTCGATCCCGTCGTAGGTGTAGTACGTCCCCCGTACCGAACTATCGCCGCGGACGCCGACCGCGATATGCTCGGAGTTCTCTGGCGGGAGATAGAGCAACGCGGTGCCGAGCCCGTACGGTTCAGAGACCAGAATCGAGGCCAGCAGAATCGTCGAGTCTTCGCAGTCGCCGCCGGCTTCGACGAGCGTCTCGACCGGGTACTTGTTGTAGTTGTCGTACCCGTCCGTCACGTCGTCGCTGATGTAGGGAAACGCCTGGACCGCGTCCAGCGCGTAATCGGCCCGCGCGCGCCCAGTCGAGGCACCAGCCTCCGTGGCAGCGTCGTATACGATCGAACTGAGCGTCTGAGCGATCCCGTCCTCGTAGGCGTTGCGAATCGTCTGAACGGCCGTGACGAGCGAACGCTGGCGCGTGGATATATAGGCGTGTTTGTAGACGATGACGTTGAAATCGACGTCCCCGCTGACGCCGATCGCGTAGGTACCTTCGCCCGCGTAGCGTCGATAGGAGTCGGTCTCCAGCGTCGTCTTGGCGTCGGGATGGGGGTCTCGTTCCAGTGTGGTCCCGTCAAGCGAGAGTCTGTCGGTCGTGTTGAGGAAGATCAGTGGCCCGTCCTCGATGGCCGTTTGGCGGTCGTTCTGTGGGCCAGTCAAGAACGCGTTGAGATAGAACGCATCCGTATCCGGTTCGAGATCCGTCAGATCGTACGTGATCGATACCTCGACGAGACCGTCGCCGACGTAGAACGGATCGGAGAGATCGTACGCCAGCGTGTCCCCGTCGGGATACTCCTGTGCGGCCACGACGACCCGCATCCGATCCTGGAGTTCGTCGTCGAGTTCACTCGGCCTGAACGCGATCTCGGCTCCCTCGAGCGAGTACGACCGAAAATACGACGCCGTGTAGTCCGCGATCGGTTCGTACTCGGCGGCGATCGAGTTGGTCCCGACCGATTCGGCCTCAGTCGGCGTTGCAGTCGGTGTCGCTGTCGGCGTCTCGGTCGGTGTCGCTGTCGGCGTCTCGGTCGGCGTTGCAGTCGGTGTCGCTGTCGGCGTCTCGGTCGACGTCTCAGTTTCAGCCTGCGAGTCCGCCACCGTCTCGGCGTCGGTCGCAGTCTCGGTAACGGGAGCGACGGTCGTGGTCGCGAGATCCGAGCGCTCCTGGACCGAGGAGTCCTTGGGAGCGTAATCCTGTGAATCGATGACGCCGTCGCCGTCAGAATCCTGTATCTCTTCGCTGTCGTCACTTGTCAGTGACGAGCAACCAGCCAGTAGCGATCCAACGCCGACGACACTCGCCCGAGTGAAATCACGACGCTCCATTCGTACATCTCGCTAATGCGCTCTGATAACACTTCTGGCATTTTCCAGTCGTGAAATGACAACGAGAATTGTCGCTTGCTGTACCGTGGTTCTCGCAGTGCTTCGACCACTCTCGTCCGTCTGTCCGGAGGACCAGACCTTCCGTCTGTCAGCCTGCGCTCGCTGCTCGCGGGTCGTTCCTCCCCGCTCGTAATAACGTGGTTTTCGCTACGCTCAAACCACGCTGCTCACGCATCGCTTCGCATTCCGGAGATTCTCGCTTTGCTCAGATCTCCACGCTCGCGTGTCGCTATCGCTCCCGCTCGCGCGTCCCGGGATTCTCGCTTTGCTCGAATCCCGTGCTACTCGTGCCCGTAGACTTCCACCGGCTCGTAGGGCTCCGCCAGATACTCCATGTCGGACTCGGAGAGGTCGATCTCTAGGGCCTCGACGGCCTCTTCGAGATGGTCGATACTCGACGTGCCCAGGATCGGCGCGTCGGTATACTCGTTGTGGAAGTGCCATGCCATGGCGATCTGGGCCATCGATGCGCCCTTCTCGTCGGCGAGTTCCTGGACGCGCTCGTTGATCTCTACGTTCGCCTCGCCCTGGTCGTAGGGGACGCCCGCGTTGTTCTTCTCGTGGTCGCCCCGCGTCGTGTCCTCGAACGCCTCGTGGGGTCGAGTCAGGTAGCCCGCACCCAGTGGCGACCACGGGATGACGCCGACGTCCTCCCGCTCGCAGATGGGATACATCTCGCGCTCCTCCTCGCGATAGGTGAGGTGATAGAGGTCCTGCATCGTCTCGAAGCGGGCCAGTCCCTCGCGCTCGCTGACGTGCAGGGCGCGCTG
>ENA-ORCS01000774-ORCS01000774.1-marine-metagenome-genome-assembly--contig:-NODE-774-length-17454-cov-4.653105_pt1 | contig 17454 bp, 18 predicted proteins | sample MGYA00237781_ERZ508513 | MGnify/ENA primary metagenome ERZ508513 (study PRJEB26184, sample SAMN06268793) | marine metagenome | isolation source: Eden Landing Ponds, San Francisco, CA, USA | place...
CGGGCCCGGCTTCGGTGCCATCGTCGCGGTCATCGCGCTGCTCGCGGCGGCCCTGCTGGCCACCCGGCGCGACTAACTCACCACGACTGACCGCCGGTAGCGGTCGTCCGACTGCCGCTTTTTATCGACACCGCACACACAGCGACCGCCCCGTCACAAACGATATATCGTCGCCGTCCGCCACTCGGAACGTGCGATGACCGACCGTATCATGACCGGTGACGCCGACGAGCGTCCCCACGGCGGCACGTGTCCGGCCTGCAAACGGGAGTACCGACGGGCGATTACGTTCACCGACGACGGCGTGATCAGGGGAGAACTGGCGGGCGATGTCTGTATCACGCCCGAGTATCTGTTCGCCCACTCAGCGATCACGGTCGCCGACCCCGACGACGACTTCCCGACGCGGGAGGTGGGCGCGATGGGTAACAGGCGGGAGGAGTCGGTCGAGCCGACGGCGGTGGCGGACGTCTGGGTGTCCGCGGATCCGGACGATCCGGACGGTGACGGGTTCGTCTTCCCCGACGCAGGCGAGGAGTAACGGACGACCTCGACGTACAGTTACTCGCCGATCCGGAGGGCGAGATGGCGACACAGTACAGCGACACCGAGGAGACGAGTCACGGGTTGACGGAGGTCGCCGCGACGTACGTGACCGAGGCCGAGGGTGTCGTCCGGTACGAACAGGTAGCCGACCAGCCCGGCGACCGGACGTACGGCAACGACGTCCGGTATTCCTCCGCAACGACGACACCAACCCGTTCGGCGGAGCGTGAGCACGGCCGAGGGGTTTTGCCGCTCCAGTCCCGCCTCCCAATATGAGCGAGCTCGATCCGGACACGCTGTTGCCGAACGACCGCATGCGCCAGCAGGCCCTCGACGGGGACGTGACACAGATCCACCGCGGACAGCGGTACGCGGCGGAGGGCGACACCTTCGAAATCGACGGCACCACCTTCGAGATCGTCGCCGTCGACGACCGAACCCTCGGAGACATGACCGACGCCGACGCTCGCGCGGAGGGCGCACGCGACCTCGACCAGTACAAACAGATCCTAGAGCGCGCACACGAGAACTTCGAGTGGGAGGACGACTCGGAGATCGTCCGGCATCGCTTCGAGCGAGTCTAACCGGCGGGCGGTCCAGCTACCCGCCGTCGGTACGGGGGGCTTTCGAGGCCGTTTCCGCCTCCGCGGTGGACTCACAGGTGAAGGTATCGAGCCGCGTCTTCAGCGTCGCGGTCTGTTCTGTGAGGGCGTCGAGCCGCGAGCTGATCTCCGAGACGGTCGTCGCGCCGGAGTCGGCCCGGTCGGCGAGGGTTTCGCTGCGATCCGCGATTGCTCGCGACCGGTCGGCCACGCGCTCGATGGCGTCGACGACCGTCTCGGTGGTCCGAGCGCCGTCGTCGGTGGCGGCCGCAACCTCGTCGACCGAGGCGTCGACCTCTTCGACGGTGTCGGTCAGGGCTGTGAACGCGTCGCCGGCGTCGTGCATCGTCGCCTTCCCCGTCTCGATCCGTGCTTTGGTCCGCTCCATCTCGGCTTGCACCCGTTCGACGTCCGCGACCGTCCGTTCGACCGTCTGCTCGATAGCTGCCGAGTGATCGCGAGTCTCGCTAGCGAGAGATTTCACCTCGTCGGCGACAACCGCGAATCCTTGACCGTCGACGGTCGCGTGCGCTGCTTCGATGTTGGCGTTCAGCGCGAGGATGTTCGTCTGTTCGGCAATCTCTTCGATGAGGTCCGTGCTCTCGGCGACATCGTCCATCCGGGTGTCGAGCGCCTCGACGAGGTCACCGAGTTCCGCGACCGTCTCCTCGACGTGTTCGATGGCGTCGATGGCCTCGGCGGCGGTCTCGACACCCGATTCGGCGGCGTCGGCCGCGTTGCTGGCCTCGCCGGAAACTTGGCTCGCGTTCGCGGCAATCTCCTCGATGGTGGCCGAGAGCGTACTCAACTCGTCCGTGGTGGATTCGAGTTCCCCAGCTTGGTCGCGGAGGTCGCGGGCGAACTCGCGGACGTCGTTGGCCAGTTCCTGCTGGTCGCGTTCGAGCGCCTCAGCGTCGTCGTGGACCGACCGGGTGGTATCCTCGACGGTCGCGGCGAACGCGCGCAGATCGAGAATCGTCGCCGAGAGTTCGTCGGTCATGGATTCGAAGGCCCCGCTGATCTCCGCGATGGCCTCGATGTCCGTCTCCGACGGCGGGTCGGCGGTGAGGTCGCCGTCCGAGACGGCGTCCATCGCCGCCGCGACGTCGTCGGCCTGTGTCAGGAGCGTTCGGTTCAAGCGCTCGACCTCGGCCTGTCGGCGCTCCGCCTCGGCTTTCGCCTCCTCGATTGCCGCTTGCTTCTCCTGAAGGTCTTCGATCAGTCCCTCACTTTCCTCGACGTTTGCGATCTGTGCTTCCGTCTCCGCTCGGGACCGCTCGATGGAGATCCAGTTCTGGATCAACGCGGCCGAGAGCGCGAGGATGTAGACCGCGTGGATGAACGCCCATCCCCACGGGTTCTGGATAGCCGCGGTGTGGTTGTACACCGCGGCAGGGTTCATCATGCCGAAGACGCCGTGTTGGATGGCGACGTACAGAATGCCGACGAGGAAGGGAACCCAGTCCTCGTAGGCGGCGACCACCGCCACCATGACGAAAAAGTGGAAGTGGGCCTCGATGAACCCGCCGGAGAAGTAGACGACGACGGCCGACGCCATCATCAACCCGACCGCCGCGAGCGCCGTCCGTATCCGTCGTCGGAGTCGGCCCCATCGGGCGAGCAGGCCGATTCCGACGATCACCCCGAGGGCGAACAGGACGTACGCCATCGGCTCCGCGGTGAAAGTCGCCCCTGTGATGTACGGGTCGGTCCCGGAAAACCGCCCCAACAGGAACAGGAAGGGGACGTGTGCGAACAGCAGTCGAACGATATTCCGGTGGCGCGTGCGCCACGTATGCTCCGGAATCTTGTCCCCTGTCGGGATGTATTCGAGATACTCCCGTTTCACTCGCTGCCACAGTCCCGACCGCCCCATACTCACCCCAGCCATACGACACACCTCCTCGCTGAGAATAATATGGATTGTGTCGCCCGAATCAGTAATGATAATTTGCTGGTGAGCTCGTGCGAGTCCGAGGAGAGATGCAACGATGGACCCACCGGCCCTTCCGTCGACGGAACTATATGTCTTCGAGACAACACGACGACATGGCGTCAGGTTCGTCGCAGGACATCTACGAGCGAACCCTAGCCGTCTTCGACCGGGGCGGGAGCCGATACGAGCCACTCACCACCCCGGAGGTGGCCGAGGCGCTCGACGTGGACCGCCGGGCGGTGTACGAGCGACTACAGCGACTCGTCGACAGGGGCGACCTCGAGACGAAGGAAGCGGGATCACACGCGCGGGTCTGGTGGCGACCACCGGGGTCGTCCGGCGCGGACGACGCCGACCGAGTCGGTCTGACGGGGCAGTCGGGCGACGGCTCGGTCCCCGAGCAGGCGCTACGACAGCGGTCGCGGGCGGTGGAATCGGCCATCGACGGAATCGGGGTCATCGGCGAGAGCGGCGAGTTCGTCTACGTCAACGAGACCCACGCCGACGTGTACGGCTACGGGGATCCGGAGGAGATGGTCGGCGAACACTGGCGCCGGTGTTACGCCGAGGCGGAACTCGCCCGGTTCGAGGAGGAGATCCTCCCCACGCTCTACGACGAGAACTCGTGGCGGGGCGAGACGCGCGGGCGACGTGCGGACGGAACGACCTTCCCACAGGAACTCTCGTTGACCGTGTCTGACGACGGCGGGGTGATCTGTGTCGTCCGAGATATCACCGAGCGAAACGCACAGGAGCGGCGGCTCCGAGACGCTCGGCGGTTCAACGAGGAACTGGTCGAGAACGCCCCATTCGGGATGTTCCGCCTCGACGAGGACCTCCGGATCACGTACGAGAACCCGCGAGCCGAGGAGATCATCGGGCTCCCCGAAGAACAAGCCACTTCGGACGCGATGGGGGTCGATATCCGGAAGCTACCACCCATCGTCGAGACGGGGCAGGCGGATCTCTTCAGCCAGTTGCTGGAAGGCGAGACCATCGAGTTCGACTTTCCCTTCGAGTCCATCTACGGCAAGGAGGCGTACTTCACGGGGCGTGCCGTGCCGGTGTACCGCGACGGCGAGTTCGACGGGGCGATTCTGATGGCCACCGATATCTCGGAGCGGAGACAGTACGAGCGCCGACTGGAGCGACAGCGCGAGCAACTCGCCGCTCTCGACGAACTCAACGGTGTCGTGCGTGGTATCACCGAGGCGGTCATCGAGCAGTCCACCCGAGAAGAGATCGAACAGGTGGTCTGTGATCGGCTGGCCGCCGCGGACTCGTATCGGTTCGCGTGGATCGGCGCGGCCGACGCGGGACCGGAACTGGAAACGCGGGCGGCCGCCGGCGTCGACGGGGCCTTCACCGATCGGTCGGTGGCGACCGACCCGAACGAAGCGACCGGACAGGGCCCAATCCGCCGGGCCGTCAGAACGCAGGAGATGCAGATCACCCGCAACGCACTCGACAGCGACACGTCACGGAAGCTTCGCGAGGCCGCACGAGAGTCGGGTTACCGGTCGCTCGCGGTGATTCCGGTCGTCCACCAAGGGATGTTCTACGGCGTTCTCGGCGTCTGCTCGGGTCGCCCCGACGCGTTCGCGGTGGAAGAGCGGGCGGTCATCGGACAGTTGGGCGACGTGATCGGGCACGCCATCGCCGCCGTCGACCGCAAGCGGGCACTCATGGGCAACGAAGTCGTCGAACTCACCATCAGGATTCCGGGGCTACTCGACGAGCAGGTTCCGGAGGCAGCCGAAGGAACGGTCACCATCGACCGGGTAACCCCCGTCGGCGACGACGAGTATCTCGCCTACGGAACCGCGACAGAGGACGGCATGGAGACGATCCGTGCGCTCGGCGAACACCGGTCGGAGTGGACGGCGTTGCGGACGTTCGACGAACGCGACGACGAAGTACGATTCGAACAGCGACTCTCCAACCCGCCACTGACCTCCATCGTCGCCGACTACGGGGGGAACTTCAAGTGCGGCTGGATCGAGGACGACGTGTACAGCGCGACCATCCAGTTCCCGCCCGGGACGGACGTCCGAGGGGTCGTTACCCACATCCGAGAGACGTATCTCGACGTCAGAGTCGTCAGCCGCCGACAGGTGGTCCGGGAAGACCCCTCCTCACAGCACATCCTAGACGTCCTCGCCGAGGACCTAACCGAGCGTCAGCGAACCGCCCTCGAAGCGGGCTACTTTGGCGGCTTCTTCGAGTGGCCCCGGCACCGCTCCGGGGAGGCCGTCGCCGATTCGCTGGATATCGGCGCCTCGACGTTCCATCAACACGTTCGCAAGGCCGAGAAGAAACTGCTCGACGTGGTGTTCGCCGAGTTGTGAGCGGATCCACCGGTCGGTCACAGATTTTGGGTAATCAAACTATGCGTTGCCACTGTCTGACACTATCTATGGACGGCGCACCGCGACCACGGTCGAGCGGGGGTGGGGACGCCCTCGCTCGGTCGTCGATCATCGGCGACCTGCGCCAGCGTCGGGTCCTCTCTCTCCTGTTAGACCGGTCCCCGCTGACGGAACGCGAACTCGCTGTCCGACTCCTCGCACGAGAGCGTGACCTCGCACCCGTGGCCGTCTCCGAGACCGACCTCGAACCGGTCCGGACCGACCTCCGTCACCGGTGTCTCCCGCAACTGGAGACCGTCGGCTGGATCGACCGCTGTCCGGACGGCGTCGTCCTCGACGAACGACCCACCTTCGAGTCTGTCACCCCATCTCCACCGGATCTACGGACACCCGAGGATCCCGCTTGGGACGCCATCGGCGTCCTCTTGGCACGACCGTATCGGGCGGACATCGTCACGATACTCGCGGATCGGGACCGCGACACCACCGTAGCGGATCTCGTCACTGCCCTCCGTGAGCGCCACACGGCGTCCGCGCTCCCCGACGACGACCGGTCCCTCCGGATCTCGCTTCACCACGCCGACCTTCCGAAATTGGCGTCTACAGAGTTGGTCGCGTACGATCCATCGGCACGAACTGTCACGCCAACCGCCCGCCTGCCCGCGTTCGTCGACCGGATCGACCTCGATAGCTGAGCGTGTCGCCGTCGCTCCGCGCTCGTTCGGGTACCACGGGCGCTGTCGCTCGTGGGTAGTAGAGAGACGGGGTAGGCCGGCCGACGGAACCACACGTGGAAACGTGGGCTGAAAGGAGTCGACCAGCCGTGCCGCCTGCTCGGAACAACCGTCGCGACCACAAAACACCTCCGGTACGCGCCGCGGCGGTGTGCCAGTGGCCGCCTATCGGCGCTGTTCTCGAAGACGCCTATCGGACGGTGTCTCAGGCGCCGAAAGGACTCAGCCAGCGACGTTCTCGCGATGTGGCTATCGCGGGGGCCCGCGGTGTGTTTCGAGAGCTCGTCCAGATATGAGCCGTTTACAAGCTCGAGGGGCTGTCAGAACAGTGTCCACGTCTGTGTGACAGTTCGCACGCTCGTTGACCATACTCGATAGAGATGGTCTCAGCAGGTTACTGCGTCGTCGCAATCCGTAGGGAGTAAGCGATGCACAGTAGCCCACTGAGTTGGATGGCTCTGACGAGTAACCGGATAACGTTCTGGAAGCGGATCGGAAGGATGCGGAAGGTGAGCAATCCTTGGCCGACAACAGCAAGCGTGTACGCCAGCCCGAAGAGCAGTATCATTCCGGCTGAGAGCCAGCGCATCGACCGCTCGTCGTTGCGCTGGAGCCCGCGATACGCCTGATAGCCGATGTATAATCCGACTATCGCCGTGGCCGTCGCCACGGCGCCAGTGAGCAGAGCAAGGGGCGAGCCAACTCCGACGACGGTCATCAGAGTTTCCCCCACATGCGTGTCAGCTGATCCGAAACGTCGTCACTACGACGATCAACACCCCAGTTTAGCTCGCCATCGCGGATCGTGAGTTCGAATCGGTCAAGCCGGGAGACGTACACAGTCTCGTGGTGGCCGTCGGAACGCGGGCGTGTCTGTTCGCCGATAAGGCCAGCGTCGGTCAGCCGGTCAAGCCGCCGATAGATCGACGACGTAGAGACACCACACCGCTCACTGAGTTCGGTGGCCGACAGCGGTGTTTCGCTAGTCGCGGTGAGGATCGAACGGATATGTTCGTCATCCAGCAGTCCGACAACCGTCGCGAGATCCACATCGGCCGTCTCTGTGTTAGCTGTCATCCAAGTCGTAGTCTTCGGTAGTCGAGGTGCAGTCGGGTTGCGATGAAGATACTGTCGATCCCCGAACAGTGACCGCATAGCAGCATCAGTCATCGTGTGCTCCCTGCAGATCGACGTAAGTGAGCACGACGAAATGGACGCCACCCGTGGAATACACGAGCGAGATGCCTCGCGCGTTAGAGTGGTCGCTCAGGTCAATATTAGCGTCTGCGCCGGGTGAAACGGTCCCCGTATCCGCCCATAGCGGCTGTTTTTCGACTTCGCCGAAGTCGTCCGAGCCGTTAACGTCGTAGTAGAGCCTGCTCGCAGGAACGGACTCACCCGCCTCGTGACGGAATCGAACAGTCCCCGTGTCTGGGTCATGTGTCCCGCTCCACGTTACTTGCGGAAGCTCATATTCAGGAGCAAGCTCTGCTGTCGAATCGAGCGGGCGTTTCGCTTCGACCGTCGCAAGGGTATCCTCTATCTGTACATCGAGCGTTGCAGGATTCTCAGTGAACGGCGAGGGAGAGGTCCCTTCCTCGAGTGCCGTCTTGAGTTCCGACTCCGTCGGTACGCGATCTGATGTATACTGGTAGTGGACGACGTGATAGGCCGTATCGGCGTCGAATCTGTACGCACCTGCCGACATGGCCTTTGCATCTGTCGGGTCGCGGCTATCTGTGGCAATCATAAGAAGGGGGTTCTCGCCAGCCGCCGTCGTGAGCTGATCGAATTCGGGGCTTTCCTCGTGATATCGGGGCCGTGTACCAGCATTAGCGTCGATAAGCGCCTCGAGATGTGGTCTGTCGTGTCTCTGTTCGCTCGTCCACACGATGACCCCGTCGCCGATAGCAACACGGCGGGGGATATCCATCCGGTCCAGTACCGTGTAGTCTCGGTACTCACCGGCGGGTTCGTAGCCGCTGTCGATGGCCGTCTGTGTCGCACTCGTTCGGTCAAACGTTGCCTCGATAACGGTCCCGAAAACGGAGTCGATAGTTCGGTCGTAGTTCTCGAAGCCGATCCCGAAGTAGTCTACGTGACACTTCTGTCTCGCGTGCGCTGAAACGAACGTCTCTTGGGCACCGGGTCGGGGGCTAGCCGGTTGCATGGCGCTGAACGCGTACTGATCTGCTGGCGGATCGAGGCTCTCCGGTGCGGGAAGCCATGTTCGGTACGTTGGGTCCGCTGCGGAAGGGACATCGACGCGAGCATAGGCCCGATTATCTCCAAGCGGTGGAAGGCTGGACAGACATCCAGAGGTCAGCGCGGACAGTGACGTCGCGAGTGCGACACCACCCGCCGAAAGCACCTGACGGCGTGTTCTGTCGTCGGAGGGCCGATGTCGGTTGGGGGACATGGTTGCAGTTGTGCTTTCAGCCTCTCAGGGGATATAGGCCGATTCTGAGTCACGCGGAGGCGCAGAGCACCACCGGGTTTTATACTAACAGAGACGAGCGCGCCGGCGCACTGTTGTTCGCTCTCGCATCGGAAAGCAGGCTCAAGACGGTAGCAGCGTCGCTCGGATGTTGGTGCGCTCCGCGAGCGTGACGGCAAGCCTCTTGATCGTCGGCCGACCGCAGACAGCGCACTCGTTCGTCGGTCTGGCGTCGTCCCTATCACCGCACTGGTTATGCAGGTGACCCTTCTTACACCTCGTCGCGGTCGGTGAAGGTGTATCGACGGACGATCTGCCCGTTTTCGAACTCGTGAAAGTCGGCGAATCCGAAGGCGACTTGACTGTCACCCTGCCGTCCCGAGAACGACCCCCGCACGGCAACGGTGTCGCCGTCCGGGACGACTGTGTGCACCTCGTGGCTCCCATTCGACAGTGGGCGTCCCGCCTCGTAGAACCGACGTAGCTCCTCTCGGCCCTCGATCGGTGACTGCCCCGGGCGCTCGTAGGTCACGTCCGGTGCGAACAGTGCGACGAGATCGTCGTACTCCTCCGCATCGACCAGTTCGTAGTACTCTCTGACCGTCTCGGCGTTGCTCATGTGTCCACGTCGGCGAGTCGCGTACTAAGTCGTGCGGTCTCTGTCAGCACTCTTGCTGCGGGCGTTGCTACAGGTCCCGATACGGGGTTGAGATAGATCGGTGAGACGCTCTCTCCGACGCAGTTATGATTTCGCGGAGCTAGTCGACGGGTCGAGAACATAGACTCGCCAAGTAGGAGGCTTCGCGACCTTGCGATTAGCCTCCTTCAGAGGTTCGACACGCCATCGCACAGATCCGCCAACCTGCGCTTCCGACCCGTCATCTTCTCACGTTTGGTGTATACGTCGGAGTGTTGGTACGCCACCTCGAGAGACACGTCACGCCGCTCGCTCATCGCCTCGGGTGAGAATTCCTGTCGTCGTTCGGACACCCTCTTTTTGTGGAGAGGTACGGTTTCGGACTGTCGTCGCCAATCCTCTCACGCCGGTCGTCGAGTCGACCGGATCTCCGCTGGAACCGCTGTCGTCACACCGGGCATGAACGCACGCCGCTGAAACGTGTGCTCTGAACGGTGTCAGTCGACCTGTGCGGCGTCGTCACCGGGGGAGAAGCCGCCCCCCACCTGCGCACTTGGGCCAGAGCTGTCGTCCATCCGAGAGGAACTGTCGACGGTGAACTCATTCAGTCGCGCCTCAAGTTCGTCGGCCTGCTCGACGAGAGCGCTCAGGTTGGCAGTGACCTCCGTTATCGAGGAGGTCTGCTCTTCGGATGCAGCCGACACGCTTTCAGCTCTGTTGGCGGTGGTCTGGCTTATCTCCGCGACCTCGTCGACACGCGACACGACACGATCGGACGTGTCGGCTTGGTCTTTCATCGCCTTGCTTATCTCCTGAATCCCGTTGTTCGTCTCTTCGATATTCGTCGTCACGTCAGCAAACGCCTCAACGGTTTCCGCGACGACATCGGTCGTCTGGTCGACCCGCCGTTCCGCGTCCTGAATGTTGTCGACCGTCGTCTCCGTCTGTGACGTGACACTATCGATGAGGGCCCCGATGTCCTCCGCCGAGGCCCGTGTCTCTTCGGCCAGTTGCTTGACCTCGTCAGCAACCACGGCGAAGCCGTTGCCGCTCTGCTCGCCGGACCCACCCGCGCGTGCGGCCTCGATGTTGGCGTTGAGCGCGAGCAGATTCGTCTGCTCGGCAATATCCCGGATGAGTTCCGCGATATCGTCGATTTCCGACATCAGGTCGTCCAGTTCTTCGACATTCTGTACCGTCGTCTGCATCGTCTCCTGAACCGCCTCGATTTCGGCGATGGCCTCCCGGGCAGTCTGTTCGCCGTTCTCAGATATCTCGGTCGTCTCTGACGCGGTCTCGGCGACATTCCCGGCGGTTGCGGCCACCTCTTCGATGGTTGCAGAGTACTCGTTCATCTCCTCTGCCATTTCCTCGAGGTTGATCCGCTGGTCGTCGGTCCCGGCAGCGATTTCTTGTACCGAGTGGCTGATGGTCTCACTGGCCTGTTTCACCTCGTCAGCACTGGCGCTAGCCTCTTGGCTGGCGCTCGTGACCTCGCGGGAGAAGTTCTGAATCTCCCCGACAGTCTCTTCAATCGTTCCAAGCATATCGTTGACAGCGGTCGCAACCTCGCTCATCGCCTCGTTGTCGCCTGTCGAGTCGACTCTGACGGTGAGATCGCCGTTGGCAGCCTTCTTCAGCGTTGCTCCAGTCTCGACGGCTTGCTGCTCGAGGCTATCGGCAAGCGCTTCGATCTCGCGCTCGCGCTTGCGGGCCTCTTCTTTCGCTTGCTGTGCTTCCTGTTTCTGTAACTCGGCCTCTTCCCGTGCCTGTTCTGCCTCGGTGCGCTTCTGTTCGGCCGCCTTACGTTGGCTCGCATTTTCCTCAACGAGCGACTGCATGTCTTGAACGATTGCGAGCGTTGCCGTGCCGCCGATAGCAAAGACGGCCACCGTTGTCGTCATCAATGGTCCCGTCACCAAGTCGAATATCTCCGCTTGGATACCAGCTTTCTCGAGCATGAGGGATACGGTCCACGTCACACCCAGCAGCGAGGCGAAACTGAACGCCATCCAGAAAGCGGACTCGGCGTCGCTGTCACGGTGGTTTCTGTATCCGATGACTGTCGCACCGATGAATCCGAGCGCACCGACTGCGTCACCCATCGGCGCAATAACAGTGTCTACGAGTGTGGCTATCTCGACCATCGTCACTCAACACCACCAGTCTGCTGCGTGATTTCCTGTCGTCGCTGGTAGGCAGCGTACATGAATACGACGCCTGCAAGCCCGATGCCAACGACATGCTCTCCGATGTTGAGGGTAACTGGAAGAACGACAGCCTCCAGATTGGTCGATATCATCCCGACGACCAACAGGAGGTAGCCAGCGGTGAACCACTTCGTCTCTTCCTTGTATTGGCTTATGACCGGCAGCAGTCCGATGAGTGAGACTACCACCCCGACGAGTTCTAACACGCTGAATGGACCGATATCTACCATAAAATTTGGTTCGCGCTGGTATTTGTAAATCCATAGCCGAAATTATCACAGACGATATTATTTATCTGCGGATCAGTTTCTGTATGTTACATTTCATAATATTGTCTGAGAGTTTACTGAACTGAAAAAACACGATACGGTGGCGGCCACCGTCGCCGACGCGGGCCATCCACTCGGCGCGGTTGATCGGCTCGATGCGTGTCTCCTCGTCCTAGGTGCGTTACCAGCACGTCGAGTCGCCGAAGTCGTCGGGTAACTCGACTTCCGGGTAGCCACCGACCCGCTCGGTACTCATAGCCGGGCCTCCCGAGTGGTGACACAGCCGCTCGTCCGCTCAACGCCACCGCCGAACGCGAGGCTCCCCGTCCGGCCACACTCCTGACACTCGTAGCGCTCGTGTCCCGTGCCAGTCGGCCGACCGTCGGCGTCCTCGTGATATGTCGCATCGACGATCTCGATCTCCGATGACCCGCACTCGCAGACGAGCGTCACGCCGACCACTCCGCAAATTCCTTCTGCCGATGACCTGACTGCGTCGACGTGCGCCGAACCTCGCGGTGGAATCGTTTTTCAGAGGTACTCAGACCCTCATATAGTCTGAGCGTGATCGACGGTGAGAGAACGCCACGCGTCGCTTTTCGTTCCTTACCAACCGAGTAAAATTTGAATGGACTCGCCGGGATTTGAACCCGGGGCCTCTTCCTTGCGAAGGAAGCGATCTGCCACTGATCTACGAGCCCGTACTGTAGCCCAGCCGTCGGGCGTACTTGTAAGCTTCTGTTCGGATCGAAAGGGCGATGAAACGCCTTAGCGCCGTGTGATCAGTCTTCGAGGACGATCTCGATGCTGACGTCGTTCGGCACCTGAATGCGCATGAGCTGGCGCAGCGCACGTTCGTCCGCGTCGATGTCGATCAGCCGCTTGTGGACGCGCATCTCCCAGTGCTCCCAGGTGGCGGTCCCCTCGCCGTCGGGGGACTTCCGCGATGGAACCTCCAGTGTCTTCGTGGGCAGCGGGATCGGACCGCTGAGGTTGACGCCCGTCTTGCTCGCGATCTCGCGGACTTCGTCGCAGATGCCGTCGAGATCCTCGGGACTCGTGCCCGCCAGGCGAACGCGTGCCTGCTGCATCTATCGCTCGCTGACCGAGAGCACTTTGCCGGCCGCGATGGTCTGACCCATGTCGCGGATGGCGAAGCTCCCGAGTTCCGGGATCTCGGAGGACGGCTCGATGCTGAGGGGCTTTTGCGGTCGAACCGTCACGACGGCGGCGTCGCCGGACTTGATGAAGTCCGGGTTCTCTTCGGCGACCTCGCCGCTGGCGGGGTCGAGCTTCTGGTCGATGGACTCGATGGTACACGCGACCTGTGCCGTGTGGGCGTGGAAGACCGGGGTGTAGCCCGCCGTGATCACGGACGGGTGCTGCATGACGACGACCTGCGCCTGGAACGTCTCGGCGACCGACGGCGGATCGTCGGCCGGGCCACAGACGTCGCCACGGCGGATGTCGTCCTTCCCGATACCGCGGACGTTGAACCCGACGTTGTCACCGGGACCGGCCTCGGGCACCTCTTCGTGGTGCATCTCGATGGTCTTGACCTCGCCACCGACGTCCGAGGGCTGGAACGACACGTTGTCACCGGTGTTCATGATACCCGTCTCGACGCGGCCGACCGGGACCGTCCCGATGCCGGAGATGGTGTAGACGTCCTGGATCGGCAGGCGCAGCGGCGCGTCCGTCGGCGGCTGCGGTTCCGGCAGCGAATTGAGTGCTTCGAGCAGGGTCGGGCCGTCGTACCACGACGTGTTGTCGGAGTTTTCGGCGACGTTGTCGCCCTCGAACGCGGAGATCGGGATGAACGTCGCGTCCTCGGAGTTGAACTGGACCTGGTTGAGGAGCTGCTGAACCTCCTCGGTGACCTGCTTGTAGGAGTCCTCGCTGTAGTCGACGAGGTCCATCTTGTTGACGCCGATGATGAGTTCGTTGATGCCCAGGGTGCGAGCGAGGAAGACGTGCTCGCGGGTCTGCGGCGCGACACCGTCGTCGGCGGCGACGACGAGGACCGCGTTGTCGGCCTGGGAGGCACCCGTGATCATGTTCTTCACGAAGTCACGGTGGCCCGGACAGTCGACGATAGTGAAGTAGTACTCGTCGGTGTCGAACTCTTGGTGGGCGATGTCGATGGTGACCCCACGCTCACGCTCTTCGGCGAGGTTGTCCATCACATAGGCGAACTCGAAGCCGCCTTTGCCCTTCTCTTCGGCTTCTTCGCGGTGCTGCTCGATTACGTGCTCGGGGACGGATCCTGTCTCGAACAGGAGTCGCCCGACCAGCGTACTCTTACCGTGGTCGACGTGGCCGATGATGGCCAAGTTCTGGTGCGGTTTGTCACTCATAGGTAGGTCACGCGCTAAGGCGCTCTGTACCGCCTTCTTTAGCCAGAAAGCCCTAAAACCATTTCGATACGTAGACGGCCGAAACGCCGCAGTATCGCGGTTTGTGGCAGCATCTACCACGGATATCGATCGCACTTTCGTTCCGTCCAACGTCGCGTGAGGAGCCCGCAGACGGGGTCCCGAGCCGGTCGGTTGGCGGTCGGCGGATCTGCGTTCGTCGGCGCCTCGACACTGTCAGAGGTGGCGAGGCCGACGCCACCCGCGGCCGGGATGCCCGCTACTCCAGTCGGCCGACGTCACCGAGAACTGCCGACGCCGTCTCCGGGCCGCCCGCACCGCGGCCACTGAGGTTCAGTTGACCGGCGTGGTCGGTCTCCAACTGGACGATGTTCCGCGTACCCGTGACCGCGAGCGCGGCGTTCTGCGGGACGAGGCGCGGCCCGACGCGGATTCCGTCCCGGGTGGCCTCGCCGACGAGTCGGATCGTCCGGCCGTCTTCGGCGGCCAGTTCGAGCGCGCTGCCGGGGACGTTCGTGATCCCCTCGACCTCGGCGTCCTCGAGCGTGAACTCCCGTTCGCCCTCCGAGAGGACGTTCGCGAGGATGACGCACTTCAGCGCGGCGTCGGTCCCTTCGACGTCGAAGGTGGGATCTGCCTCCGCGACGCCGAGGTCCTGGGCCTCTGCGAGGACGTGTTCGTAGTCGATTCCCTCGGCGGCCATCCGCGAGAGGATGAAGTTCGCCGTGCCGTTGAGGACGCCCCGAGCGGCCGTGACGTGAGACGGCGAGAGGTCCTCGACCGTCGAGACGATCGGGATCGCGCCGCCGACGGTGGCCTCGAAGCGGACGCGCCCCTGGCTGTCGCGTTCGAGGTCCCGGACGTCGGCGTAGCGCTCGGCGACGGGCCCCTTGTTCGCGAGCACGACGTGGCGGTCGCGTTCCAAGGCAGTCCGGAGGTGTGAGAAGCCGGGGTTGGCGTCGCCGAGTGTCGTCGGCGTCGCCTCCACGAGGACGTCGTAGTCGGCTGCGAGGGCGTCTTGCGGGTCGCCGTCACCGACGTGACCCTCGCTGGCCTTCCGGTCGAGAGCCGTCCCGGTGTCGATGCCGTCGTCGTCGACGACCGCCGACGACGAGTCCGCGAAGGCGACGACGCTGTGGCCGTAGTCGGCTGCCAGTTCGACGACCGATCCGCCGACGGCACCCGCGCCGACGACCGCGAGGCGTTTGCTGTCGGTCATACCGCACCCCCTGCGAGCGGCTCGACGACGTGCAGATCTTTCTCCTCGGCGATCTCGTGGACGATCGAGAGGGCTTTCGTCGCCTCGCCCGCCCGCGTCGCCATCCGGAGTCGGGCGCTCGACGTGTCGCTGCGGCCCTCGGGGGCGTTCAGCGAGAAGTCGTCGATCGAGGTCGCCGAGCAGTCTTCGATCCGGCGGAGCGTATCGGAGAGGTCGGTGTCGACGAGGTGACCGACGAGCAGCACGACGACTTCCTCGGCGTAGTGCTCTGCGCCCGCCTGCACGACGTTGACGCCCTCGTCGCGGAGCGCAGCCACGATCGCGTCGAAGCGGTCCGGCGTCGCCTCGACGTCGATCTCGACGGGGATCCGCCCGCGCGGGGTGACGTTCCCCCGCTCGTGGAAGATCGAGAGGAGGTTCCCGCCGTTGGCCGAGATGGGTTCGAGCGCGTCGAGGAGCTGTCCCGGTTGGTCTGCGAGTTCGAGCCGGATCGTGTGCGGTTGCGGCTCGCCGTCGGCGTCGGTGTCCGGGTCGGTGCAGTCCACGCGGTTCGGCCGCGAGCGCTCGGTGGCGTCGGGGTCGGTTTCAGCGTCAGCCGTCGATTCGGCCTCCGCGTCGGGGTCTAACGTCGACGTCACTGCTCGATCACTCCCGAGCGGGAGCGGGCCTCACGAGCCACGGTTCGATGAGAGACGACGACTCGACGGCCGCTGTGAGCGACGGGTCGAGATCGTGAGGTCGGAGCCGTACACATACCCCAAGGTCAACCCCCGGACCGATATAAGCCTTCGTCGATGCACGCGTTGCCGCCGGCGAAAACTGCCGCCGACTCGGCAGTGTGGGCGACGTCGTCGTCAGCCATCGACTCGAGCGGGGACCCGAAACCGAGCTGGTCGGGGAGTGAGAGCAGTTGCAGACGCAGTCAGTCGCCCGAATTTCGCGAGACCGGTGCTCGAACGTGAAGGTTCAGCTATCGGCGTGAAGAACGAGAACGTCGAGAGCGTCGAGAGCGGAGAGACTGCGTTCGGGCCGACGGGAGTCCAGTCGCGCGACCTAGAACTGGTCGACGGACTGGGGGAGTTCGAGCTTCATCCCCTTGCGCTCGCGGATCTCCATAATCTTCTCTCGCTGGAGGTTGTCCGAGAGCACGCGGAAACCGGCGTTCTCGGTGTTCCACGAGGCGCGGCCTTCCGTGGCCGAGCGGATATCCGAGGAGAAGCCGATCATCTCTTCGACGGGCGCGATGCCCTCGATGACCATCAGGTCACCTTCCTGGAACATGTCGTCGACGCGGCCACGGCGACCCTGGATCTCGCCGGACGCCGAGCCCATGTGTTCGGAGGGAACGTCGATACGGACGTTCTGGATGGGTTCGAGCACTTTGATGTCCGCGTCGATGAGCGCGCGGTGAACTGCGTCCCGAACCGCGGGGATGACCTGCGCGGGACCACGGTGGATGGTGTCCTCGTGGAGCTTCGCGTCGTGGAGGCGGAGCAGCGCGCCCTGGACCGGCTCGTTGGCGAGCGGGCCGTCGTTGAGCGCTTCCTCGAGCCCCTCGATCACGAGTTCCATCGTCTCGTTGAGGTGCTGGATCCCCTTCGTGTCGTCGATGAGGATGTTGGTGCCGTGGATGTGCTCGACCTCTTGGGAGGTGTCTTTGTCCATCCCGGCCTCCTGCAGCGCCTCACGACGCTCCAGTTCGGGCATATCCATCGAGACTTCGCCGAGCTTGATCGCGTCGACGACGTCGTCCGAGAGGGGTTGAACCGTGATGTAGAACTTGTTGTGACGGTTCGGCGAGACGCCCTCGACCTCGCGGGAGGCGTCCTGCGGGGACTCCCGGAAGACGACGATCGGTTCGCCGGTCTGGACCGGAATGCCCTGGTTCTTCTGGATGCGCTGGGTGATGACCTCGAGGTGCAGTTCGCCCTGCCCGCTGATCAGGTGCTCGCCGGTGTCCTCGTTGATCTCCACCCGGATGGTCGGGTCCTCTTTGGCGACCTGCTGGAGCGTCTCGATGAGCTTCGGCAGGTCGTCCATGTTCTTCGCCTCGACGCTCTTCGTGATGACCGGCTCGGAGATGTGCTCGATCGACTCGAACGGCGTCATCTCGATGGACG
>ENA-ORCS01000775-ORCS01000775.1-marine-metagenome-genome-assembly--contig:-NODE-775-length-17435-cov-3.464685_pt1 | contig 17435 bp, 23 predicted proteins | sample MGYA00237781_ERZ508513 | MGnify/ENA primary metagenome ERZ508513 (study PRJEB26184, sample SAMN06268793) | marine metagenome | isolation source: Eden Landing Ponds, San Francisco, CA, USA | place...
GGGCTACTAATACCCCAGTCGAACCCCCTCCGGTCGTTTCCCCCCGACTGCTCGTCGAGGTTTCGGTCCAGCCCACGTACTCCCTGCTAGTCAGCCTGCAACGGGTGACTGCGTTTTTTATTCATACGCGGGGAACAGTACCGCGATGGTCTCTGCTGTCGACGCGCTCCTCGTTCTCGGCATCGTCGCCGGTGTCGCTCTCGTCTGGGTCGGGTACCGGGTCTACCGCCTGTCGGAGCGACTGGGGCGGCGGTCGTTCGTCGCGTTCGCTGTGATACTCGGGGCTGGCTGTGTCGTCGCTGGCATCGGCGGACTCGTGCCCTCGATGTTTCCGTTCGATACGGAGAGTTCGACGTGGGCACAGCTTCCGCTTCTGTTCTGGCTCGTGGCGACGTTCCCGTGGTTCGTGTTCGCGGTCCAGTACACGGGAACGCGAACGAAGATCCGCGGGCGGACACTCGGTCTTGCCGGGTTGCCGTACCTGTTCATCGTTGCGGATCTGGGGTTATCCGTGTTGGAGTTCGATCGCGGTCTTCTGAACCTGATCGGAACGGTCGTGTTCCTGTACGTCATCTCGCTCGCCGTCGCCGGGACGTACCTTCTCATCCAGAAGAGCTACTCCTACGGCCACATCCCGGCGGGGCAGGGTATCAGCCTCGGCATCGTTCCGGTCGGGACGCTCGCCATCTGGAACCTGGTCGGGGCCCAGGATACCGCTGCTGTGGGTGCCGCCGGGGCCTACGCCGCCGGGGCAGTTCTCGCGACGGCAGGTGTCGGTGCAGCACGGGGACGGTACGGGCTGTTCGATTCGACCCCGTCTATCGGGACGCTGGGGGAACGGGCTCTCACCCGGGAGACGGACGACCTGATGTTCGTCGTCGACGACTCGGACTGCGTCATCACTATCAACGAGACGGCAGTCGAGATGCTCTCCACGACCCGAGGAGCCGCCATCGGGACGCCGTTGCGCACCTGTTTGGACTACGACAGCGAACAGTTGCGAGGGTCGGAGACAGTGACGGTCCAAACGGCCGAAGGGGCGCGGAAGTACGACCCACAGGTTTCGCCAGTGACCGACCATCACGACAACGAGATCGGTGCGACGCTCAGCCTCCGGGACGTCACCGAGCGCGACCTCCGAGAACAGCGTCTCGCGGTCCTGAATCGCGTTCTCAGGCACAACCTGCGCAACGAGATCGACGTGTTGAAAAGCCACGCCGAGATGCTCGACGAGGACGACGACGCGGTCGCGCCGATACTGGAGTCGGCCGACGCGGTCGCCTCGCTCGGACAGGAGGCACGCAGGATAGACCAGTACGTCTCGGGGTCCGCGGAAGATACGACTATCGACCTGGCGGAGGCTATTCAGTCGGTTCTCGACACCGTCGGAGCGGACGACGCGACGGTCGATGTTTCCGTCGAAATCCCGCCGACAGCGACGCTCGTGACGAATCGACCAGCGGTTGTCGGCGCACTCGAGAGCGTGTTGGATAACGCGGTCAGCTACGCTGATTCGACGGTCACGGTCACCGCGGAATCGCGGCCGGGTGGGTTCTGCCTCCGTGTGACCGATGACGGTCCGGGGATTCCGGACTGGGAGCTCGAATCACTGGACGCCGGCACGGAGTCGCCGCTCCAGCACACCACCGGACTCGGACTCTGGCAGCTCAAGTGGGCGGTCAGGGCGTTGAACGGCGACCTGTCGTTCGATACGTCTGATGGAACGACTGTCGAGATCTTCGTCCCCGACCGGTCGGACAGGCACACGACGGCGTGACGTACCGTCGGTGCGAGCCCCGCTCGTCTGGACGCCATCGAGTGGTGCTGTCGTGACTCCCGCACCACTGGGTGGCGGTCTGCAGACGTAATCTCGACCGGCGGGTGCGAGGACAGTGGGTGCACGTTCTCTGTCTCTGCAACACTGCACGCCGGTCTTTATCTCTCACACACGGAGACGTATTTACGCATGACCTCGCTCGCCGAATGCCTGTACGTGGCGTCGCTGGTCTCGGTCAATCTGACACTCGGCGCACTGCTGTATCTCCTCGGTAGTCCCGTGTTCGCAGGGGTGCTGTGTGTGCTCGGTTGTATCGTCGCCGCCGGCGGAATCGTTTCCCTGCCCACCGAGCATCCCCAGTCCACGGCCGGTTTCGCGGCCGACTGACCGGTTTCGAACCACCGTTGTAGCCACCCGTGATACGGTCGGTTGTCCCGATGTACCGGTCATTCGTTGGGTGCTTCGGCGAATCCCGGAACGGGCTGACAATCGACCGTCCGAGGCGAGACCCGCGTCCCCGCCGGCGCCCCGAACAGTCCAGTTTCGACGGGGGCCGTGTCGCTCTCGGACCGGACCGTTTCGGCGCGTCTCAGTCCCGGAAACACTGCTGGGCGATACATATCCGTCGCACTCGTCGGATCGAGTATGACGGACGTCGACGCCAGGCGTGACACTGATCGACCAGACGCGAAAGCACCGACGGAGGGGCGCGACCCCGTTCCCGTAGCGGTCGACTGGCTGCTGGGGGCTGTAGCCGCTGCGGTCGGTTTCCTCCTGCTGGCAGTCGGTATCGGACTGTACGCCCGGGTCGACCGGGCAGTGATAGCGGAGTTCCTCACCGCCGAGAGCACGGAGGTGAACGGACTCACGACCGCCGAGGCCATCGCCGCCGGGGTACCGTTCGTCGACTGGTTCTCGGCCGGCCTCGCCGTGACCGGGCTCGGACTGGTCGTAGCCGCCGTGGGCTTCGTCCGCGCACGCCGGCGGACCCGTCGTCGGGTCGCCAGCGAGGGCGGCACGACGGCCACGTTCTGGGCCAGTGCCGTCTACGGCGCCGCCGCAACGTCGCTGGTGTCGTTCGTCCCCGGAGCAGGAATCGTCGGGGGCGGCTTCGCGGCGTACCTCCAGGAGAGCGGGTCCACCACGCGGGTCGGTGGCGCGGCCGGACTGGTCGGCTGGGTGCTGACGGTCCCGCTGTTGGGATTTCTCGCAGTCGGACTGCTCGCCGGGGCCAGTGCAGTCGACATGCTCGCGGGCGGGGTCGTCCTCGCCGGCATCGTCGTCGTCGGCGAACTGGTGACCCTCGCCTTCAACATCGGAGCAGGCGCGTTCGGCGGGTACGTGGCTGACCGACTCCTCTGAATTTCGACCGTCGTGGCGAAACCGAGCCCGCGGGGATTTGAACCCCGGACAACTTGGTCCGGAACCAAGCACTCTGTCCACTGAGCTACGGGCCCTCGAACCGAGGTAGAACGTTCCGCGTTTTAACGGTTATGAGACGTCCCGAGAGAACCGACCGTCAGGGCTGCTCGCCGGTTTCGATCGTGAACTCGGCAGTGGGGTAGGCGACACAGGTCAGACAGTAGCCGTCTTCCATGTCGTCGTCGAACAGCGCCTCGTTGTTGCTGTGACGGATGAAATCGTTGGCGTTACCGTCCTGGATCTGACCGGCACAGGAGACACACTGTCCCTGTCGGCAGGCGTAGGGCAGGTCCCAGCCCTCGTCCTCGCCCGCGTCGAGGATCGTCTCGTTGTTCGCGACTTCCACCGTCTGGCCTTCCTTGGCGAACTCGATCTCGTAGTACTCGACCTCGTCGTCGGTGATAGAGTCGGGGTCGAAGCCCGCGTCTTCCTCTTCGTCCTCGCCCTCGGCGAGTTCGCCCTCGGCCTCGCCGGCAGGGATAGCGCCGGCCGCGCCACCGCCGATGGAGCGGTTCATCGGCTCGGGGAAGTCAGTCTCGGGCACCGTCTCGGCGCGGTGCTCCAGCACCTCCTGGGAGATGTCCGCCGTGGGCTCCCAGCCGGACCCCCTGGCGTAGTGGAGCAAGACGACGACGAGCGTCAGTGCCGCCCCGAGACCGACACTCACTGCGCTTACCATACGTGGCGATTTGCGGTGCCCGTATAACTAACTGACGCTTCCTCGCTGTCCCCCGGTCGCGCGGTTTCTCCCGACGCCGAACGTGTGCGCCCCGCCGTCGACTCTCCGATAGCCCCGAACCACCCACACCGCTCGCGCGAAGCCACACCACTGACGCGAGGAAACCACACCACTGACGCGAGGATATAATTGCGTGCGGGATGTTCTCTCCCCCCGTGCAACGGACCGGGGTGACGAACGGAGGGCTGGGTTCGGTCGACACGCGAGGGGGGCGACCGTGAGCGAGGGTAGCGGGGACGTCAGCCTCGTCGAGGCTGTCGCCATCGAGGTGGGACTCATCGTCGGCGCCGGCCTGTTCTCGCTGACCGGCGTCGCCACGACGCTCGCCAGGACTGGCGTCCCCGTCGCGTACGTCGTCACGTTCGTCGTCGTCTCGATGAGTATCGTCCCGACGGCGGTGCTCGGCTCGGCCCGCCCCACGACCGCCGGGAACTACTGGTACCCGAGCAGGCTGTGGTCGCCGGTCGTCGCCTTCCTCACCGCGTGGGGGCTCTCGATCAGCATGTTCGGTGGCGGCCTCCCGGTGTACGCGCTGAGTTTCGGGACGTACGTCGAGTCGCTGGTGCCCGTCGACCCGGTCGCCGTCGGCGCGGTGACGCTGACCGCGTTCTTCGTCGTGAACCTCGCGGGGATCGCCGTCGCCGCCCGCGTCCAGCTGTTGCTCTTCGTCACGCTCGTGTCGAGTCTCGGCGTGTTCGTCGTCTTCGGCGCGCCGGCGGTCGAGCCGACGAACTTCCGGCCGGCGTTCTCGACCGGGGTCGGCGGGGTGCTCACGGGCGCGGGCGTCCTCTATTTCGTCTGTCTGGGGGCGAACTTCGTCGTCGACCTCGGGGAGGACCTGCAGGCGGCGACGGTGACGATCCCCCGGTCGTTCGCGGTGAGCATCCCGATCGTCTTCGTCTGTTACGTCGCGACAGCCGTCGTCGCCGTCGGAACCGTCGGAGTCGACGCGATGGCCGGGGCGACGCTCGCGGTCCCCGCCGAGGCGGTTCTCTCCCCAGCGCTCGCGACGTACTTCGTCGTCGGCGGTGCCCTCTTCGCGATCGCGACCAGCATCAATGCCGTGTTCATCATCGCCCCTCGGTACATGCAGGTGCTCGCCGCCGACGGCTTCTTCCCGGCGGCGCTCGCCCGCCGGAACGACCGCTTCGGGACCCCACACTGGGCCCTGTCGGTCGTGTTCGCCCTCTCGCTGGCCTCGTTGCTCAGCCCGCTCCCCATCGCCGACCTCGGGTCGCTCCTGGCCTACGGTGGGATCGTCCTCATCGTCCCGATGATGGTCGCGGCCGTCCGGTTCGTCCGCCGCTATCCCGAGGCGTACGCCGCCATACCGGTCCCGACCGCTCCGCGGGCCACCATCGCCCTCGCCGCCGGTGCCGTCCTCGCCAACGCAGTCCTCCTCGCGCTGCTCGCCTCACAGAACCTCGCGCTCTTCGTGACCTGGCTCGGTCTCACTGTCGTGGGCGGGGGCGGGTTCCTGCTCGCTCGCGTGTGGTACTTCCGTCGGCGGGGCGTCGACTTCCCCGCGAGCGTCGACACGACCTTTTCACCCGCCGGACCCGAAGCGACGGGTATGACTCCGACTGGCGACGACGTGACCGACGCGCCTCCGGTCTCCCGGGAGGGCGAACAGTGACCGACCACCCACTCGAACGAGCGGGCGTCGTCGGCGCGGGCGTGATGGGGCGGGACATCGCCGCGCTCCTGGCCAGCGCCGGGTACGACGTGGTCCTCGTCGACGTCGACCCCGAGGTCCTCGACGCCGCCTGCACCTATCTCGACCGCGAGGCTCCGGCCGCCCTCGTCGAGGCGGGACTGGCCGACGCCGGCGACTTCGACGGGGACGAGTCGAGTGGCGGTCTGACCGCTCGCGTCTCGTTCGCGACCGACCTCGCCGCGCTCCGTGACTGCGCGTTCGTCGTCGAAGCGATCAGCGAGTCACTCGACGCGAAACGAGGGGTACTCGCCGACCTCGAAGCCGTCCTCGACGCCGACGCGGTCGTGGGTACGAACACCTCCTCGCTGACCGCCAGCGACGTCGCGGCCGAGGCCGACCACCCCGAGCGGGTCGTCCTCTTTCACTTTCCGAACCCCGCGCTGCCACGCGACCTCGTCGAACTGGGCGGGGAGGGTGCGGCCGACTGGGCGCTCGACCGCGCCGAGCGCGTGGCACACGCGATCGAGAAGACGCCGGTCCGCCTCGGGCGCGAACGCCGGGCCAACGGTCTCAGCCGACTCTCGGCGGCGATCAAGTGTGCCGGGACGTGGGAGCTCCGGGTGGCCGACCCGCCGGCCATCGCTCGCGGCGCGCGGGCGATGGGGTTCCCCCGCGGCCCCCTCGAGTTCGTCGACGTCATCGGCGTCGACATCCACCTCGCGACGGTCGACAACCTCCGCGAGGAGTACGACGGGCGGTTCGACCCACCTCCCGAGATCCGCGAGCGCATGGAGCGGATGGTCGCCGAGGGGCGAACGGGAAAGAAGGCCGGCGAGGGCTTTTTCGAGTGGCGCGACGGCGAGGCGGTGATCCCCGACGGCGAGGCCCACGACGTCCAGCCCGTCGTGGCCGCGCTGGTCAACGAGGCCCACCGGATGGTCGCCGACGGCGTCGCCGACCGCGAGACGGTCGACGACATCCTGAAACGCGGCAGCGGCGGTGACCTCGGGCCCTTCGACGTCGAGGCGATGGTCGGTGGAGAGCGACTCCGGGAGATACTGGAACGCCGGTACGAGGAGACCGGCGCGGGCGTGTTCGACCCCGCCGAATCGCTCGGTGAGCAGTAACGGGCCCGAGCCGTGCACGACGGTCCGCTCGAAGAGTCGGTCGATGCAGTCAGCACGAGCAGTTGCCCGAAGTCCGTGACGGGTCAGAAGTTAACACATATATCCGACAACTGTGTGTTCCCACTCGATATGCAGTTCTGCGACGAGTGTGGTTCGATGATGCACACGGAAGGCGACACGTGGGTGTGTCGCACCTGCAAGCACGAGGAGCCACGGGACTCGCAAGCGGAGGCGGCGATGGCGGTCCAGGACGAACAGCGGGACGACGGGACGCCCGCCGTGGCTGACGCGACTCAGGACTCCACCGAGACGAGGCAAGAGCCCTGTCAGGCGGACGACTGCGACAGCGACCGGGCCTACTACGAGATGATGCCGAAGCCGGGCGGCTCCTACGAGGTTCGACTGTTCACGTGCGTCGAGTGCGGTCACAAGTGGCGCGAGTCCTGAGTCCCCGTACCCCGACCCACTCGATTCGCACGACAGAGTGGCCGGGCCAGTTGCGAACGCGGAAAGGGGACGACTGTTCACGACGGCTGTTCGGTCACTCCGGGATGACCGGTGGGACCGAACTCGGGTCGGTCCGCACGTCGAGTAGCGTCGGCCGGTCACGGGCGAGCGCCTCCTCCAGTGCGGGACCCAGGTCGTCCGCCTCCTCGATAACGCTCCCCGCACAGCCGAAGCCGCGGGCGACGGCGGCGTAGTCGGTCTCCGGCGCGAAATCGGTCGAGACGTCGACGCCGTAGTTCAGCAGTTGGGAGGCCTTCGAGGAGCCCAGCGACTGGTTGTTCGAGACGACGACGACCACGGGCAACTCTTCCCGAACGGCCGTCTCCAGGTCGGCGATGTGGTAGCCGATCCCGCCGTCCCCGGAGAAGCAGACGACGGGCCGGTCCGGCGCAGCGAGTTGCGCCCCCAGCGCCTGTGGGAGCGCGCAGTTGATCCCGTCGCTCCCCCGGGCCTGGAGGTAGCCGATCCCCGGTTCGCGCACCTCGTAGAACGCCCCCGAGAAGAAGCCGGGATAGGAGGTCGCGGCCACGAGCAGACCGTCGTCGGGCAGTGCGGTCTGTATCTCCGCGACGACTCGCGCGGGGTCGATCGGCGTGGCCTCACTCTCCAGTCGCCCCGCGAACTCCGAGCGCCACTGCTCGCGGTCGGCGGCGACCGTCTCGACGTACTTCGCCCGGTCGGCGAACGCTGCCTCGTCGACCTCCGCCAACAGGCCCTCGAGGGTCTCTCGGATGTCGGCGCGGACGACGACGTCGGCGTCGTAGTTGCGGCCCAGCCAGTGGGGGTCCAGGTCGACGTGGGCGACGGTCGCGTCCTCGGGGACGAGCGTCCAGCCCATCGTCGAGAGGTCGCCGAAGCGCGTCCCCAGTCCGAGGACGGCGTCGGCCGACGCGACGAGGTCGTTGGCCACCTCGCAGTAGCCCCAGCGCCCGACGACGCCCCCCGCGCAGGGTTCGTCTTCGGCGACCGCACCTTTCCCGTTCATCGACGTCACGACCGGCGTGTTCGTCGCCGCCGCGAACCTGCCCAGTACCTCGCTCGCACCCGCCCTGAGCACGCCCTCGCCCGCGAGGACGACCGGCCGGTCCGCGCTCCGGACGACGTCGGCCAGCGCCTCGAGGCGCTCGTGAGGGGGTGCCGGGCGACTCGTCGGGAACTCGACGGCGAGGCCGGCAGGATCCGCCGACGCGCCACTCACTTCGCCGTCGACCACGTCCTCGGGCAGGTTGACGTGCATCGGGCACGGGACGCCGGCGACCGCCTCGCGAGCGGCCTGTCGGACGGCCTCGACGGCGCGGTCCGGGGTCTCCGGGTCGTCGCTCTCGGTCACGTGGGGTGCGAGGACCGCCTCGTTGTCGGCGTCCTGGATAGCGCCGCGCCCTCGCACCGAGCGGGCGTTGTCGCCGGTGAGCGCGAGGACGGGACTGGACGCCCCGGCCGCTTCGGCGAGGCCGGCACCGGTGTAGGCCGCGCCGGGGCCACCGACGCCGTCACAGACGCCCAGCGTCCGGCCGACGCGGGCGTAGGCGTCGGCCATCAGCGCCGCGCTCGCCTCGCTACGGGCGTGGACGTGCCGCAGTTGGGAGTCGGCCAGCCCCGCGTAGTACGCCTCCAGTTGCTCGCAGGGGAACCCGAAGACGACGTCGATACCGCTCGCCTCGAACCACTCGACGACCGCGTCGCCGGCCGTCGGGTGCTCGTCCGCAGTCGGTGACATACCCCACTACGCGCGCCGGCCCGACAAAAGTCCACTCCCGGGAGCCGATGCCGACGGACTCATAGTGCTTATTGTAGATTATTTCCGGATCGCGGGGGCCGGGGCGGACCGGTAAATCGCTACAATAAGCACTATCACTCCTCGCGTCGTGGGACTTCGTGACGACCGAACCCGTACCGGAGTCTGCTCGCCAGACGTCGCGAGAACCGTCCCGGACTCTGGCCGCCGCTCGCCCGCGAGTCGAAGCGTTCGGCCAGCGCCTGATAGATCAGCGGCACCGGCACCTCCTGTTCGAGCGCCTCCTGTACTGTCCAGGTGCCCGTCGACCCGCCCTCGATGCGGTCGGCGACGGTCCCCAGGTCCGACCCTTCCTCGCGGAACGCCTCCTCGCAGAGTTCCAGCAGCCACGAGCGGATGACCGCGCCGTTGTTCCAGGTCCGCGCGACGGCTTCGAGGTCCAGGTCGTAGCGGCCGTTCGCGAGCAACTCGAAGCCCTCGCCGTAGGCCTGCATCAGGGCGTACTCGACGCCGTTGTGGACCATCTTGACGTAGTGGCCCGAACCTGCGGGACCCATCCGGTCGTGGCCCGCCGGGCCGGTCGCGACGGTGTCGAACACCGGGGTGAGTTCCTCGTAGGCCCACTCGGGGCCGCCGATCATGAGCGAAAAGCCCAGTTCCGCGCCGGCCGGTCCCCCGGAGGTGCCACAGTCGAGGTAGGCCGCGTCGGTCGATTCGGCGCGGCGCACGGAGTCCTCGAAGTAGGAGTTGCCGCCGTCGACCACGACGTCGTCGCCGCCGAGGTAGGGCGCGAGGTCGTCCAGCGCGGCGTCGACTGCCTCGCCGGCGGGGACCATCAGCCAGATGCGTTTGTCCGGACCGAGACGCTCCGCGAGGTCAACGACGGAGTCGGCGGGTGTCGCGCCCGCGTCGGCGGCGCTCGCGACCGCTTCGTCGTCGAGGTCGAACGCGACCACGTCGTGGCCCGCTTCCAGCGTGCGGTCGACGACGATCCGTCCCATCCGCCCGAGTCCGATGACGCCCAGTTGCATACTCGCGACTCTCCGGGCGCGCAGGTAGGGGTTGTGGTTCGACCGCGAGCGGCGACGCGAACCGGTCAACGGTCCGGCGGTCAGGTTGCCGGGAAGACCCGGAGCCACTCGCGCAGACAGTCGTCGCTGCAGTACACGTACGACTCCCGCTCGCGACCGCGCCCGTTCCGGACGACTGCCCGCAGGTGCCAGTCGTCGTCGAAGACGTACCCGCCACAGACCGGACAGTCCCGCACCGTCTCGTCGTCCGGGTCGCGGCCGACCGACACCGCCGTCAGGTCGTAACGACCGCCGAGGTGGATCGGTGCCGGCAGGTCCATACTGGTCCTTGGACCCGACGTGCTTGAACGTCCCGCCGCGGACGCTCGGGTTCCGGCCCTACGAACTGTCCCGACCGTGGCTGCTGAGTGAGTATTCACTCAGTTTATATCGGTGGAGCTCGAAGCAGGTGGCATGGCGACCGAGAGTCGGTCCGAACGAGAGGTCGAACGATGAGAGAGGGGCGCGTCCACGCCGAGCGCGACGAGCAGTTCGTGGTTTTCCTGATCGGGATGCGCCTGAACAAGTTGTGGGCGGTCCATCGGTGGCTCCCGATATTTCTGGTCGCGCCACGGATGGTCAGCGAACTGCGAGACGACGACGAAAGCGGCCTGCTGGGGAGTCGGACGTGGCTCGGGTGGCGCACGGTCGGGTTCGTCCAGTACTGGGAGTCGGTCGAGGACCTGCAGGCCTACGCCCGCGATACCGAGAGCGAACACTTGCCCGCGTGGCAGTCATACGACGCCGAGACGGCCGACACCGGTGCGGTGGGCATCTGGCACGAGACCTACCGCGTCGACCCGGACGACTACGAGACGGTGTACAACCGGATGCCGCCCTGCGGCCTCGGTGGGGCCGACGGCGTCGAGCGCGTCGACGCCACCGGCGAACGCGCCTCGATGTTCGGGCGTCTCGGACGAACGGACGGTGAGGACGCGCCGCTCGCGAGCGAGGACTGACGCGAGTCTCGGGACGGCCGCCGCCCGTCGACCCACGGCGTTTTGGGTGCCCGGGACGGATCCGGGGTATGGACGACCGCATCCGCGACCACGCCGAGACGCTGGTCGACTGGAGCGCCCGCATCGAGGACGGCGACGACGTCGTCGTCCGGGTCGGCGAGGGGGCTCACGACCTGGCCGTCGCCGTCGCCGCGGCACTCGGCGAGCGCGGCGCGAACCCCGTGACCGTCTACAGTTCCGAAGAAGTCGAGCGCGCCTATCTCCGGGCCCACGACGACGCGTTCGGCGACGCCCCCCACGAACTCGCGCTCTACGAGCAGGCAGACAGCGTCCTCTCGCTCGGGGCCGAACGCAACACCGCGGCGACGGCCGACGTCCCCGCCGACCGCTCGCAGGCCTACTCGCGCGCCCGTCAGGACGTCGGCGAGGCCCGTCTCGACACGGACTGGGTGTCGACGCTCCACCCGACCCGCGCGCTCGCACAGGAAGCCGGCATGGCATACGAGGCCTACTGTGATTTCGTCTACGACGCCACGCTGCGGGACTGGGAGTCACTCGCCGCGGAGATGGACCAGTTGAAAGCGGTCTTCGACGAGGGCTCGGAAGTCCGGATCGTCACCGACGGAACGGACCTCACGCTCTTCATCGACGGCCGGACGGCAGTCAACTCGGCGGCGAGCGTCGCCTACGACTCACACAACCTGCCCTCGGGCGAGGTGTTCACCGCGCCCTACGATACCGCGGGCGTCGTCACCTTCGACGTGCCGATGACCATCCGGGGGCGGCGGGTCAGAGACGCGCGCCTGACGTTCAAGGACGGCGTCGTCGTCGACTGGGAGGCCGCCCAGGGCGAGGACGTCCTCACCGAGGTCATCGAGACCGACGGGGGGTCCCGCCAGCTCGGGGAACTCGGCGTCGGGATGAACCGCGGCATCGACCGCCCCACCGGGCGGGTCCTCTTCGACGAGAAGATGGCTGGAACTGTGCATCTCGCGCTGGGTCGGGCCTACGACGCCTGTCTGCCCGAGGGCGAATCCGGGAACGACAGTGCCGTCCACGTCGACCTGATCACGAACATGGACGAGGGGTCGCGTCTGGAGGTCGACGGTGAGGTGGTCCAGCGGGACGGGCGCTTCCGGTGGGAAGACGGGTTCGACGCGTAGTCCGGCCGTCCACGAGCCGAGACGGCGACCCCGGGTTTTACTCCGCGTGCGGTCGATTCTTCGCCTATGACGGACCTCACCGCCTTCGTCGACGACATCGTCCACGAACTGACACAGACCGGGGGCAGGGGAGTAGACCTCACCGTCACCGAGGTCTACGAGGTCGCCGAACCGGGCCGCGTCGACTTCGGTGGGGGCGAACTCGAACCCGCCGGTCTCGAACCCCACGACCGCCAGTACCGGAACGAGGACGACGACTACGAGTGGTGGCACCTCGATGCAGGCCAGTATCTCCTCGAGTACAACGAGTCGCTCGCGCTTCCCGAGGACTCGGTGGCAGCGGTCCAGACCCGCGACGCCGTCCGCGCCCGGGGCGCCTTTCACCCCACGCTCCGGGTCGAATCGCTCGACTACGTTCCACTCTCGGTGGGCGGGGCGGGCCTCCGACTCAAGGAGAACGCGCGCGTCTCGACGCTCACGGGGATCGAGCGAGCCTGACGCGACGAGACGGCGGGCCGTCAGTCCGACTCGCGCTGATCGGCGATACGGTGGACGCCGTCGGCGATGGCCTCGAGCGCGACGAGAAAGCGCCAGAGGACGTACGTCGCGAGGACGAGGACGCCCGGCAGGAGGCCGATCAGTATCGACCCCTGGATCAACACGGCGTAGGCGAACAGTGCCAGCCAGACGACGACGGTTCCGGCGAGCAGCGCGCGAGGGGGTGATGGCGGGGACCAGCCACTCATGTCCGGGCGTTCGCTCGAAACTGTCAAAACAGCTGTCGTTCCGGCGAACTGTGATCCACGGGACCTATCTGAAGCGGCCGAACAGTCGCCACCGAGATGGGGACGACCCGATTCGCACGCGAGGGTGAACTGGACGAACTGCTCGACCTCTACCGAGTGTTGAACCCCGACGACAACCTCCCCGACGCCGGTGAGGCCGCCGACCTGTGGGGCGAGATGCTCGACGACGACACGCTCGATATCGTGGTCGTCGACCACGACGACCGATTCGTCGCGACGTGCGTACTCTCGGTGACGAGGAATCTCTCCCGGGGTGGGCGCCTCTGGGCAGTTATCGAGAACGTCGTCACCCACGAGGGCTACCGGGGGAGGGCTTCGGAAGCCCGTGCGTCGAGGCGGCGGTCGAGCAGGCGCGCGAGCGGGACTGCTACAAAGTCATGCTGTTGACGGGCTCGGACGAGCCCTGGAAACACGAGTTCTACGAGTCCTGTGGCTTCGACCCCGACGAGAAGACGGGGTTTCACCTGGATCTGCGGGGCGAGGACGGGGGCTGACCGGCCGGAGCGACGGGCGAGCGACCGGGCCAGGGACCGCCGGGGCGAAAAAGAGGGCTTTTTAGGCGGCGACGTGTTCGTCCGGGTATGGCTGACTTCACGGTTGCCGTCGCCGACCCGGACGACGGTGCCACCTACCAGGTCGACGTGGACGGACAGGACGCGAACCGGTTCATCGGTCGCGAGATCGGCGAGGAGGTCGACGGCGGTGCCGTCGGGCTCTCCGGCTTCACGCTCGAGATCACGGGCGGGTCCGACGACACGGGCCGACCGATGCGCGAGGACGTCGCGGGCACGGCCCTCAAAGAGGTCCTGCTGGCGGGCGGGACCGGCTACGAGCCGACCCGCGACGGCGAGCGCCGGCGTGTGACCGTCCGCGGTCGCGAGGTCGGCGACGAGACGCGCCAGATCAACGCCCGGATCGTCTCCCGGGGCGACGGCGACCCCGCCGACCTGCTCGGCGACGACGAGTAGCGACGGACTGTTCTGTCACGTCTCAGGTCGCGACCTCGTCGCGAGCGTCGGCCTCTCGCAGCGACTGTCCGAGGTGGAGGCCGAGTGCGAAGACACCGAGCGGGACGAGCAGCGACGAGACGACCTCGATGGCCTGTGCGTAGCGGGTGACGGTCGCACCGACGGACCAGAGTTCGGGGAACCACCACGGCCAGCGCCCCGTGGCCTCCCACGTCCGGAAGGCCGCTCCGAGGACGGCCGAGAGCAGGTGGGGCACCGACAGGAGCGCGACCAGCGCGAGGGTGTGTCCGAGCAGAGACTGGCGGTCGAAAGACATGACCGAACTGTCGCGTGCTCATCTACTTGACCCTTGTGTGGGCTACAGCACCGCCGAGACGGCGGCGAACGCGGCGTAACTGACCGCGAGCGCGAGGGCGAGTGACCCGACCCACGCGAGGACCGTTTTCGTCATCTTCTCGCGGCTGACGGCGCTGTTGCCCGCGGCCGCGCCGCTTCCGACGATGGCGCTGACGATGATCTCGTTGAACGAGACGGGGATGCCGAAGAAGACGGCGGTCTGGGCGATGGCGAACGAGGGGATGAGCGCCGCGATCGACCGACGGGGACCGAGCGAGGAGTAGTCCTGTGCGAGCGCCTTGATCATCCGGGGTGCGCCGGTCCACGAACCGACGAGGAGGCCGAGACCGCCGCCGACGAGAACGGGGAGGATCGGGATGCCGAGGGGGCCGACCAGCGGGAGGAGCGGTCCCGTGGCGAGTCCGACCTGACTGCCGCCCGCGGAGAAGGCGACGAGTCCCCCCAGCACGAGCAGGAAGTGGCGCTGGCCGCGGGCCTCGTCGCCGCGAACGTCCCACCAGAGCGCGAGGGCGGCGAGCGTCGCCACGGCGACCGAGACGCCGCCGCGGACGAGCAGGGGGGCGAGGTCGGTCCCCGCCGCGAGTGCGGCGACGAGCGAGGCCTGTTCGCCGGCCCCGCCGAGGAACGTGAACTCGACGTTGGCGAGGATGGCGCCGACGACGCCCGCGAGCAGGGGGACGGCCAGGCGTTCGGGGACGCGCTCGTCGCGGAGTGCCGTCGCGGTGCCGTAGGCGATCCCGCCGCCGACGAAGGGGACCGCGACCCACAGCGCGACGATCTGTCGGTACTTGGCCCAGGCGGGGTCGCCGCCCATCGCCAGTCCGACGCCGACGACGGCGCCGGTGACGGTGAAGGCGGTGGCGATGGGGTAGCCGGCGAAGACGCCGACCGCCACGAGGATGGCGGCGGTCGTCAGCCCGATGACGGCAGCGGTCGGCGAGAGCGTCACGCCCCGGATGAGTTCCCCACCGACGGCTTCGGAGACGTTCGCCCCCTGGAGGACGGCCCCGGCGAACCCGAGGATCCCGACGATAAAGCCCGCACGCATGATCGAGATAGCGTTCGCGCCGACGGCGGGAGCGAAGGGCGTCGACCCGGACGACCCGGCGCCGATAGCCCACGCCATGAACAGACTCGCGCCGGCCGCGACGAGCAGGATCTCCACCGAAGCCATTTCCCCGGTGTTACCGTGTTCCCGTACAATAGCCTGCCGGTAGCGGCGTGGGGCAGTCGGGAACGTGCCAGCGTATTCGCGCCGAACCGGTCCCGTCGCCGGTCAGGTCGTGTCGGCGTCGGCGTCGACGTCCGTCTCGGGCGGTTCGACGCCCTCGGCGGCCTCGACGGCGGCGGTCTCTTTCTCGGTGTCGACGTGCCAGCGGTCGACCGAGCGCTCGTAGTCGGCGAGTTTGTTCGAGACCCGGATCTTGAGGTCGTCGTCGTTGACGTTGATCTCGAAGACGTACTCCGGTTCGTCGTCGGAGACGCGCTGGAGGTTCGCACTGACGAGTTCGTTGTCGAAGTAGTAGGGCGCGATCTTCGTCATCACGTTGCGGTAGACGGCGTCCTCGACGGTGCGGACGGCCTTCCGACCCGCCGAGTCGGCCGCGCGCCGGACGTAGTCGACGGACTCGCCCCACTTGTCGACGGCCTCGTCGGGTTCGTCCAGGTTCTCGTAGGATTCGGTGAGTTTCTCGCCCGCCGTCTGGAGGTCCTCGTCGGGGTCCTTGCCGGCCTTCTCGCCTTCCCCCTCGCCGACGCTGGCCTGGTCGGCCGTCTTCTCGTTGACGTCCTCGTCCAGGCGCTCGTGGGTCTTGGGTCGCCACTCGTCGAAGGCCTCGAGGGCCTCGCTGTCGACCGGTTCACCCTCATCGTCCAGGTCTTTCAGCGCGCGGACCACTCGCTCGCCGTGTTCGACGGCGTCGACCCAGCCGCCCCGCACCTCGAAGCCGGAGACGCTCTCCTCCACGCTTATCGACCGTAGGTGAGTGCCGTGGCGACCTCGTCGAGTTTCCGCTTGATGCGCCCCGCGACGACGGCCGGCGCGGCGGCCACGCGCATCTCCGACTCGGCGACCTCGATGCGCTCGTCGCCGAACGGGTCGCGCTCGGCCGACTCGTCGTCGGTCATCTCGACGACGCTCGTCATGCCGCAGCGGCCGCACGCTTCGGTTCGATTCGAATCCATCGCTTGGAGAGGATTCGCGTTCAGGCCGGTTAAAGCTTGCTCGCGGCCCCCGTGTCGATCGTGCGCCCGGGGCCGACACGCGCCCGCCTGCTGGCCGGGCCACCGTCGCCGGGCCCGGCCCGTCAGCGCGCGTCGCGTTCGCCGACGACGAGAAACGTCTCCGGGCGGACCGCCTCGTGGACGACGGAGAACCCGACCTCGCGGAGATGAGAGGCGGCGTCGTCGGCTGTGAACCGTTCGTCGAGGGGCGGACCGCTCTCGCCCTCGCCGTCGGCCGACCAGTCCGCGAGGACGACTCGCCCGCCGTCTGCGAGGACGCGGGCGAGTTCGGCGAGCGTCCGCGCCCGGGGGAGTTCGTGGTAGGTCATCGTCGCGTAGGCGGCGTCGACGCTCCCGTCCGTGAGGGGGACGGCGTCGCCGCTCGCGGCGACGAGTCGGACGTTCTCCGGGATGCCCTTCTCCCGGTAGTAGGTGTGCATCGCGGGCTGGACGTCGAGGCCGACGACGCGGTCGGCACGGGGCGCGACGTCGTCGGCGTAGAAGCCGGTGCCGCTGCCGACGTCGAGGACCGTGCCGCCGGGCAGGTCGAGCGCCCAGCAGAGTTCCTCCGCGGACACGCGGCGATAGCGCGCGACGGCGTCTTCGAGCCTGTCGGCGTTCTCGGCGGGGAACGTGTGGTGGCCCTCGGCGGGACCGTCGCGCTCGCCGGCGTGGCCGTGGCACTCGTCCCCGGTGCCGTCCTGGTCTTCGTCCTCGGCACTGTCGTGGCTCTCGTCCATGCCCTGTGTGGGCATCGCGGACGGAAGAACACACCGGGAAATAGTCGACACTTAACTGTGGGGCGGTCCACGTCGCTGGTATGACGAAGACGGCGCTGATAACGGGGGCCTCCTCGGGCATCGGGCGGGCCACGGCGGCGGCCTTTCTCCGGCGAGACTGGCGGGTGTACGCGACCGCCCGCGAC
>ENA-ORCS01000778-ORCS01000778.1-marine-metagenome-genome-assembly--contig:-NODE-778-length-17410-cov-3.753418_pt1 | contig 17410 bp, 12 predicted proteins | sample MGYA00237781_ERZ508513 | MGnify/ENA primary metagenome ERZ508513 (study PRJEB26184, sample SAMN06268793) | marine metagenome | isolation source: Eden Landing Ponds, San Francisco, CA, USA | place...
TGGGCGAAGTCAGAGTGGGACGAAACCCGCCCGACGCCCGATCCGACGGATTTCGGTGGCCGCACGCTCATCAAAGCTCACCGATTCCCCGAACTGCAGGTCGGAGACGTTGTCCGTGTGGATAATGTCGTAAAGGGCTGGTATGGCGAGGAAGCGACGTTCGAGACACGCCGCGATAGCACCATCGAGGTCCTCGAAAGAGATAACGACGAGTCCGAATCCGAGTCCAGGTCCTCGACCACCTCGAACCCCTGTGGAACGCAACGAACCAGACGCCGCCGGAAGTCCCGATCGATGACTGCTGGAAAACCGGTACCGAAGAACCCTATCGCGTATTGGCGGGGTTCCGAGAGCTGGACATTCCTGGTCACAGACTGGATACCCGACTGGTGGCTGGCGCAGGAAAACGTCGAACTAGTCGAGAGAAATCGGAGGATCGAGTCGACGACGAGCAGTAGGACGGTGACAACGTAGAAACGAACTGTAGCAACGAGTCTCTCTCCAGAGACTATGATCTGTAACCCCCTTTCCAAGACCAGAAATCGAGGAGTCTAATTTGAGATTGCGAAGTTACCCCACATAGACTGATTTGTGAGTCTTGTGGGGTAAACAACTGGCAAACCCAACGGAGAGTTCCACTGGCAGAGTCACTACTGCCGTTCGAGGAACTCAAGTAACGCATCGACTTCCTCGTTCGACACCGAAGACTGACCGAACATACTCTTGAACCGATGATCCAGCCCACCATCTTCGATGAATTCTTGGGCCGAACGAAGCTGTGATCGAAGCGCGTCTTCGTCACCCCGATGGAGGTGTGATCCGACTTTCTCGAAATCAATCTCAGGGACGGCAGCGAGTACGTCAGCGAGATCGGTCTTCCGTCCGCTGTGAAGTTTGGCTGCCACGAGCACTTCACCCTCTGCAGCGCGAGCGGTCGTCGCTTGCGTCCCACCTGAAATCGTGGTCTCGATGCTGTGCTCACGAAGGTATTCGAACGACCATTCGGCACCAGTCTGTCGACAGCCCAAGCCGTTCACCAACACGTCAACACCGACTGGATGGACCAGTCCGTCGGTTCGCTCAAAGAGTTCGATCTCCCGATTGTATATGGTCTCTTCCGGCGGGACTTCGAGTTCGTCCGTTCGCTCGAAGTCGTGATCCTCAAGAAATGCCACCACTGCGTCGTAATCGTCGGGTGCGATGACGAGATCGAGGTCAGTGGAGAATCGTGTTTCGAACTGACTAATCGCGTAGCCGCCCACGAGAACGAACCCGATGTCGGACTGGTCAAGTTGATCGAGAACCTCAATCAACGCCTCACTCCGGTCTTCCTGACTCATGCTCAGGCAGACTCCATCCGATAGGTGGCATCCGTCTCGACATCGTCGTACATTCGGTCAAGCATATCGAGTGCCGACTGGAACGTCGCGTAGTTCTCCCGGGCGAATTCGAGCGTCTCTTCGAGAGGAATCACGGGCCGTCCATCAACGAGCTCTGCATCAACTGTCTCGCTCGATGTGAGGACTACCTGAAGCGCCCCATCGATGCTATCCGCTGGCTGGCGTTCGAGATCGGTCGGAATTCCGAAACGCTCGAAAAACCGTACCCATGCGTCAAGGTCAGCTTCTTCGACTGTGATGAACAGGGGATAGTCCTCAGGGTTGCGTGCGACCTGATATCCGCCGCGGGTCCACACGTACACCGCGTCGATCGAGGTGAATGCAAAATTCATCGAGGCGAAGTGGGGAAGGACGTAGGCCTCGGTGATAGACGGTGGTTCGACGTTCGCTGTGGCCATGAGAAAGTCCAGTCCAGCCTCTCGGACCGAGTGGTCAAGCACACGGAGCCCGTCATCGTATTCGACGTAGCCCTCGTCTTCAAGCGTGTTGACGACTCGGCGTATTGTTTCCCGATTTTCGTCGATCTTCCGGGCGACTGCGGCGATGGTGTCGCCGGTCTCGATCGCAAGGAGTGTCTTCAACGTCTTCTCCCCACATGCCGAATACATGATTTCTTATATATGCACAAAATCGTGCGGTAGTAAAGTAATTTACTATAACCGTGATATACCGTTCCAAAGCCCAGAACGCGGTCCACGTAGAAAAGACGTTTCAGTACGATATTAGGCGTCTGAATACACAACTCTCTTCCCCAGTCTTTCTATCGCTCGAAGTTGTAGCAGTCGCTACGACTGATGGGTCAACACCCAGCGCTCACCGAGGCCACAATCCGGAACCTCGCACGTCCGCAGTCGTATGATCGAGGGGAGAATTACTACGATGACGGGCGCGTTCTCGAAACCGTTCGGCGTGGTGACGTGGTGCGAGCTGAGGTAGAGGGCAGCCAGTACGAACCCTATCAGGTCCGGATCGAATTCGACGATAGCGGCGTCGTCGACACGAACTGTTCCTGTCCGTACGATCACGGTGGGATCTGCAAACATCGCGTCGCGGTGTTGCTGACGTACGTCCGCGATCCTGACGCCATCAGCCAGCGTCCACCCGTCGCCGAACTGGTGACAGACACGGACCCCGAAGAACTCCGGAGCCTGCTCGTCGACCTGGTCGAGAAGCGCCCGGAACTGGCAGAGTGGGTCGAATCCCGACTCGAGACGGCCAACTCCAATGACACTAGTGACCGAACACCGGATATCAATCGAGAGTCGATCCGACAGCAGGTACAGTACGTCCTCGGGCCCACAGACGAGCGGAGCGACCACGCCCGCGACCCGTATGCGGCAGTCGAAACTGACGTCGAAAAGTTGCGAGACTTCCTCGACCAAGCGCGAGCGGCTATCGATTCCGGCGACGGCGAGACGGCGCTGGACATCCTCGAACCGCTGGCCGACGAACTCATGGACGAGGAGTGGCTCGCCCTCTCGTACGACGATTCGGGGGCAATCTTCGAGTTCTTCGACGAGGTGGACAACGTGTTGGCCGAAGCGCTGCTCACGGCCGACCTCTCGGAAGAGGAACGTGCCGACTGGGAGGACCGCCTCTGGGGTTGGGAGAGCGAAATGGGAAGTTACACGCACCATCCACCGTACAGTGTCGCTCTCGAGGCAGCTCAGCGGGGCTGGGACTTCGAACCAGTTCAGCGAGCAATGGATGGAGACGGCACACCCATCGATCTCTGGGAAGGAGACCCGCCGTGGTACGCCGAGGATTTCATCAGAGCCCGCCTCAACGTCCTCGATCGCCAGAACCGCATCGAGGAGTACCTGAACCTAGCTGCGACAGCCGATCTCGTCGATGCGTACGTTACCAAACTCGTCGAGGAAGGACGGATCGACGAGGCGATCGAATACGGCCGACACAACCTGGACTCACCCGACGAAGCACTCACTCTGGCCAAAACACTTCGGAACCACGACCGCCCGGAGGCAGCGCTGGAGATGGCCCAGCACGGACTGAGTCTAGAAGGCAGTGAGGAGGCAGAATTGGCCGAGTGGCTCCGGGACAGAGCCAGCGGCATGGGCGAAGACGACCTCGCGCTGGAGGTTGCCGTCGCCGCGTTCGAAGCTGCGCCGGCGCTCGGAGCTTACCAGACGACGGAGGAACTCGCTGGCGAAGAGTGGCCGGACGTTCGGGAAACCCTCCTGGAGGCGCTCGCAGACAGACACACGACTCAGCGAACTGCGCCCCGACACGTCGAGATTTTCCTGTACGCGGAGCGGTACGGGGAGGCCATCGCCATCGCGGAACGCTTTTCGGATTACAAAGTGGTCGAACCGGTCGCCGAGGCCGTCTGGGAGGACCACCCTCAGTGGACAATCGACGCCTGCAAAGAGCAGGCTGAGCCGATCATCGAAGAAGGGCAGTCTCAGCGATATCGCGATGCCGCGGACTGGCTGGAGATCGCTGGGAAAGCGGCAGTGGCCGCAGGCGAAGTCGACGAGTGGCGAACTTACGTGGAAACCCTCCGGGACGAACACCATCGGAAGTACAAGTTGCGACCGATGCTGGAGGAGTTGCTCGAGGAGTTCGAATAGCGGTGACATCCTCCGGACCGTGCGATACATTTCTCTATCTCCGGGGATGTGCCTCTTTCATGCACACCGAGACGTGGATCGAACGAACGGTTATCGATCAGCTCACCACTCACGACAGACGCTACAAACACGACTACGGTGGCGTCGAAAAGACGACTGACCAGATCGTCGCAGCCTGTACGAAACTCGATCTCATCACGCAAGATGAGAACACCGACCTTCCATCGGTCGAACAACTGCTCGCGGCAGACGCTGACCTCGAATCCGACGTCGAAGCAACACTCCAGACGCTACAAGACCAGGGACTGATCGAGCGTGTCGGAGAACGCGAGCGGCGCGGTCCACCGCTCGAACGGGGTGACTACGGGACGACAGCCGTCTGGGAGCCGACAGTCGAGGGACGAGCCGAAGCGAGAGCGATCCGCGAAGCATACTCTACCGAGGTAGATGCACTGGTGAAATCACACGGCAAAGAGTCCGACGAGTTTCAGGAGAAGATCGTATCGGTTGCCAGAACGTACGGTATCCTCCCGAGCTATTTCTGATAGGACGGCTGTGGAATTCAGAACCCGGCTTTCTCCAGTTCGTCGAGAAACGCCGGCCGATTCGAGTACTCCTCTCGCAGGAAGGATACCAGATTCTCGAAGCGTCGGTCACGCCCCAGCGTCTGGATGGTCTGGAGATGCTCGGCCACCTGTCGGTAGTACTTGCGCCGGCTTGCCTCGGCAGCTGCTTTCTTGATCGCTCGACGATACGCATCGAAGTACGCAGCGGGGTCGTGTTCTCCAAGCTGGTCGATATGCGCTTCGAACAGGTCGAGATCGCGGGCGCTCCTGACCGTCTCGAACGCGTCCTCGATCCGCCCCTCTCGCAGGTAGATCTCGACGATCGTATCGGCATCCCATCGACTGTCCAGTCGCTCGACGATCGTGTCGACAACCTGTTTCCATTCGTCGTCCGGCGTTGCTGCCGTCAGTCGGTCGTAGTACGTCCAGTCCGTCCGCTCGACGAACAGATCGATCATCGTTTCCTGGAAGGCACCGGCATCGATCTCCTCGTACTGATCGGCAAGGAATTCACGGAGTTCGACTGTATCCGAGCCAGAGAACGCATCGGTCCCGTACTCCGCGACGGTAATGGCTGCCTCCCGTTCACCTTCGTCCGCGAGGAGACGGGCGTATCGAAGACAGAGGTGTCGAGACGCAGGATAATGTCGGTTGAGGATAGCACCGAGTTCCGTCCGCTCGTCGAGACGGTCGAGCAGTTCAACGTAGCCGCGCAACCAGGCGGTTTCGGTGTACCCGTCGAGTAACTCGTCCTCGGGGGCAGGCGTGGTGAGGTCATCGCGACGCCATGTATCCGAATCGTCATCGTACTGTTCACCGTAGATTCGCTGGGAATCGAGCCGCTCGTCAAGTCGGTCCCGGAGCAGAGACTGCCAGTAGCGATAGTCGTCTTCGGTCGTGCATAGCTCCCAGAGCGCCTCTCGGAAGTACTGCGGGAAGCCCCCTTCTTCGTGTTCGTCGAGCCACTGGTCGAAACAGGACTCGATGTACGTGCGCTTCTGCTCGTGAGGGAGGTTCGCGTCGCGGATACTGGTTGCGTAGCTGGCAATGGCGTCCTGAAAGGTCTCGTCGTGTTCGAATCCACCCCGGTGGGTATCGAACTCGTGGAGGTGATCGCGCATCGCCTCGAACATCGCACGGTAGATAGTCGCTGCGTCGCGGTAGCGCCCCTTCTCGATGTACGACTCTGCCCGCTCCTCGTACTCGGTAAAATTCGGTGCCGTCCGATACCCGTACTTGGACTCGATTTCGGCTCGCAGTTCGTATACGTCGAGGTCAGACGTGTCCAGAAAGGAGTGGAACCGTCGTTCGAGGTCCGGGTCGGCTTCCAGTTCCCGGACGAGAAACGCTCGGAGTGCCTCCGGCGGCGTTTCTTCGAGTCGCTCCTCTCGGTTGCTCATACTTCCATGTCGCTGAACGTCCAGTTTGCGGGCAGACGCTCGTGAAACCCTTCCGTCTCGATTGTCTCTCGTAGCCGTGTCCGGACCGTCTCGTCCCACTCGAACCGGTAGTCCAGTTCTTCACGAAGGTCCCAGTAGCGCGGGATTTTTGGCGTCGAATCGTGATCGACAGTTGCCAAGATCGCCGCCAGCAAGTATCGGTCCTCGTAGTCGATGCGCTCGTCGGTGAGCAACGCTTCGAGCAGGTCAGCCGCAGCGTGCTGGTCGGCGTAAAACGTGTGTGGGAGCACCCCGCGTACCCAGAACAGTTCGTCGGTAACGACATCGTGGATGTGATCCGCGACTGAGTGGTCCGGATGATCGATTCCCCAGCCGTATGTAAACGACTCTTCGCCACTGGTCCCTCCCATCGACTCCCAGAACGAGCCAAGATACGCGAGTGCCTCGACGGGAACCGCCTGAACGCCATCGCGCAGGCGCACCCGGATGACGTGTCGTCCAACCGCGTTCTCGATGACCGGACTCGCGAGGGGTTCGTCGTCGGCACCGTCGGGTGGGTAGGCGTTGACGAGGTCTGCGAGAAAGTCCCATCCTTCGCGCGTGGCGATCTCGTCGAGAGTCTCCGCGCTGGACTCGTAGAACGCCCAGAAGATTCCCCGATACGTGTCGTAGTCCTCGGCGTCGTGGTACTCCCGAAGTTCCCGCTCGTACTGGGCGACAAACCGGAACGCGGCGTCGACGTCTCCCTGGGCAGCCGCCTCAAGATCGGTTTTCAACGTCTCGCTCGCGGCCTCGAGCCCGCGTTTCTCGCGCTCCCGTGCGTTTCGCTGCATATCCGTTTCGAGTGACTCGGATATCGAATCGAGAAGGCCGTCGAACGAGGACAGTGGGTCCTGGCTCTCAGATGCCTCCGCCGGACAGTTATGCAGACGAAGGCGACTCAGTGTGGTGAAAGTCTCGCCGCAGGCATCGCACTCGTGGGGCATCGTTCGTCCTTGTGTGGACGTGCGAGGGTGAGACGTATTTGTGTTCGGGCTCGCCCAAGTTGGGTCGCAGTGCAGTCACTCAACGTGATTTGCCCCCAAGTCGAGGCCCCGACCGATCCTCGGTCGGATACCAAATCGTTCGCTCCAAAACCTTGTTTGCGGTCACAGATACTGGATGTGGATTCCGTAGTCTCGGTACAGGTCGAAGAACGCCACGAAGCGCTGGACAGATTCAAGTTTTGAGTCGACGTCGTCAGCTCGGTGGTCGTATTCGCGGAGCAGGCGGTCCTCCTCGTCTGCAGGGAAGGGAAACGAGACGCCGGACGTCATATTGAACTCATCGTACGAGACGAGTCGAAAGAAGAGCAGGGTGCCAGGCTCGGCAGTTTCGCTGAGATTGACGTCGGTCACTCTGAGTTCGTTCTCGTCGTCGCTCAGGAGATCGGTCACGATCAAGTGTTTGTCGCTACCATCGACGGCAGTGACTTTGAAGAGCGAAGCCTCCGCTTCAAGCAGAGCCTCCAGAATCGTGTGTTCGACGTCGCTTTCCCACCGTTCCTGCTCATAATATTGCTCGACTGCAGTCTGGCCGTTTTGGCGGTACTCGTTGAGCAAGAACTCGTAGTGGACGTTTGTATGCGATTCAGCGTCGTAGAGGATTGCATCGCCGTCTAGCTCGATGCCCAATAGCTGGGCCGACTCCAGGATTGCCTCGCGGTCGGTACACTCACGCAGGAGCTTGGTATTCAGTTCCTGTCCAACCCCTCGATATCGCCTGTATCGTTCGAGCCGATCCTTGGAGTGGGTGGAACCGCTCTGCTCGACGCTGTCCTGAGCCTCGTCGGGAAGCAACGAAGTCGACCTATCGGCGTGAAAGGCGACGTTTTCGTAGGCTTGTTCGATGTGGTTCGCTTTCGACTCGGGCTCGTGAGCAGCGAGCGGCTTCAGGTTCTCCAGCATCGCCTGCAGTTCGTCGGTGGCTCCGATCATCTCGGCGGTCAGGGCCAACTCCTTGATTGCCTTGGCGGCTGCACGCCGGACCCGCCCATCGTCGTCGACGAGCGCGTCCAGATAGAGGTCTCGAAGGCGATTGCGATGCGTGGCCGTTTCTTCGAACGTGTACGCTCCAGGAAGTGCGTCGTCGGTGAATTCTGTTCCGACCGACCGGTACGCAAGACGCGGGTACAGCGCTGCCGCGAAGCGGATCGCCGACTGGCGCTGATAGCCGCCCCCGTCCTCGAAAATTTCTCTACACACCTCGAAGCAGTCGTCGAACAGTGCCGCACGGTCCTCGAGATCCATGCTCTCGACTTCGTCCACCACCCGGTTCACCTGATCAGAGTCTCCCGAAGAAAGAGCGTCGGCAAATGCGTCTGGTGTGCGGTCCATAGTCGATACTTCCTGCCCACAGGTGTAATTCCTCGGAAACGAAATCAAAACGGCTGACAGAGTGCTCCAGTAGTCGTCGGCCGATCAGAGGTCGCCAGATTCGGCGAGCGTGGTCACAGCCTCGCTGATCGGACTCACGTCCTCACCGTACGCCTCTCTGGCACGATCGGCATACGGGGCCGTCCCGGCTTCGAATCCAGCGAGCCGTTCTCCGGTCTGCTCGGCCGTTTCCGCAACCCACGAGTCACGAGTCGCTTCGTCCACAACGGTGATCGACTCTGGTTCGATAGACACGTTGGTTCGGTCGCCACGCTCGTACGTGCGGACCTTCCCGACGACCGCAACGTATGCAGGCGCTTCCGTCGCCCGCAGAACGTTCATCGCCTCGGGTTGATAGTTGCCGGCGTAGACATAGACGGGCGAGTCAGCCGCGAAGACTTTCCCTTGCCAGTACTCGGAGTCTTTCCCGACATCGTTCGTCTCAACGAGCGTCCCGACCACGAACACCCGATTGATGGCCTCACCGGTCGGCGTGAGACCGTACACCGTCGCACGCTCCTCATCGGACTCCTGGAACGTTTCCGTCGTCCCGTTGAGCTCTTCGGCGAACAACCGTACTGCTGGCTGGCGCTGCGTGAGTGCTGGTTCGACCGCCTCGGCCTCCAGACCTGACGGTGCATCGGACGTCTCTTCGACGTCGTTTACCAGGAAGTACGAGCCGAGAACGGTCCCAGAGAGTCGGTACCGCCGTCCGAGGAGCGTCGAACGGATCTCGTCTACGACGACGTCGGTCGACAGCGCATCGGTCGCCATCTGCGTCGCATCGTCGAGTGAGATGCCAGTCACCGCGTTGGTGACTTCTTCGTCGAACAACACGCTCACCGAGCGCTCGCCGTCGTCGACGATAGCCTTGATACGAAGGTCGAACGCACCGTCGCCCGGTCCGTGCTCGGCACAGCGGCCGTTTCGGAGGACGCGAGTGCAGTCGTCGGCACCACAGCGCTTGATAAGCCCCGATCCCTCCTGGATGTCGACGACGCTTCCGACGACCTCCATGGCATCGTCGTGAGCCTCGACTGCCTGGTCAGTCACGGTGATCGTCGTCGCGGAGTTGCCACTCACCGAGAACCGACCCTGGTATTCGTCGGTGACGACGCTCTCGAATCGGTAGGTGACGCCCTCTTCGAGTTCCGGGAGGCCGGCACTCTTCCACGTGACGAACTTGAGACGGCCGGACTCATCACCGAGGAGCCCGACTTGTGCGATTTTCTCGCTCCGGGGTTCCCAGAGCTCGACGACTTCGGCCACGACGTCCGCCCACACGTCAGGCTCGTCGACATCCGCGAGCATGGTTCGAGAGAAGCCACCGGGTCGACCACCGTAGCCAGCCAGGCGTGCGAGATCGCCCGAGAGGTCCTCGCGCTCGAGACCGGCATCGGTGCAGGCCTTACGTACGACGGTGCGGACAGCCTCATCGAGCGGGATCCGGTAGGAGTGGAGCTGTTCGAGTTGGGCTTCGATATCGCGCTGTTCGATGGCGAAAGTAGAGTTATTCTCGTCCGAGGGTCGCGATGCCTCGAAGGCCGCGAACGCGTCGCTGATGGTCTGGACTCGGTCCTGCAGGTCGGGGGTGACTACACTGGACATCGTTGTACTCCGAGGAGGTTCTCAAGCGCAACTCCACGAGTTGCCGATTCGTAGTACGACCGACTCCGGTCGTCGACGCTCGAATTCTCCTCACCCAATTATGTGAGATAAATGCCAGAGACAAGGGCGCTCCAACATGCAACGCTGTTATCCAACTCATCACAAAATGGTGATTTCGACCGATAGGGTGCAAAACAACTGGTCAGGACGCACCCATCACGACAGGGCCCTCTCTTTCTGGTACAGAACGAGTTGTCCTTTCGATGAGGATGGGATTTTCACCAGACAGCCTCATCCGATTTACAGGATGGCCCCTTACATTTCATCAGAATACGCGAATAGTCCCTCTTCTCCAGTTATCTCTCTGGCCAACGCGCCCTCCAGTGATTCTGCATGTGCTCGGGAGTTACAGCCTTTCACTTTGACCAAGGTTTGGGGTGGAAGCGTATTCGTGAAGTTCACTCCACTCTTGTCGGTTCCACTCAGGTGTTCCCCAACACGCTTGGCTACATCATTCGTTGAGCCAACATAGTAGACGCGCTTGCTCTGGTTCAACGCGTGGGTTGCCCGTTCTTTCGGTTCCAGTTCTGAAAGAGGGATCTCCGCATCGATCTTCGTCTGAACTGCTCGGCGGCGGTCGAAGATCTTCGCAGGTTCCTCCTCGATAGGAGGGGTGCAGTCCAACACGTACACGAAGTACGGTGAATCATCGAGCTCGAACTGCGTCTCAACCGGCCGGGCTTCAGAGCCAGAATCAAGGTCAGCGGTGATAGTAAACGGTGAATCCGGTGTGGGAGTTCGGTCAGGAAGGTCCTCAACGAACCCCTTGACGTCCAATGGAAGAGTCGTCGGCGTATGGAGACCCATCCCATAGTCGAACCCCTCGTGAAATGCATCCACAGCAGCGATACACTCCGCGAAGTCCTGCTTCACCAGTGTCTCTACAGGTTCATGTAACGGGCGTCCAACTTGCTCGTGGAGTAGCATTTTCAGTGCAATTGCATTGGTAGCAACACGGGAGGTATCCGCAGAATAACCCTCACTCCTGCGGGCATACTCAACCGGTTGTGTCTCTGGCCTAAGTTCGGCGAACATCGCCATTGTGAGAGGATTGACGCTCGTCGTCCGTTCACCAAGCCGCTCCGCCAGGGCATCGATCAATCCAGCTTTCGTATACTCATTCTGCAGTCGGGTGATCTCCTCACGAAAATCAGCCATTGCCACTGCAATTTCACTTGTACTGATATTAATCTGTGTATCGACGCAACATCGTGTGCTGCCCGCCTTGTATGAGCGATACGGACATCTCCCTCTCGGAGGATTCAGATTCCCGCTACGAGCCGTATGAGGACTGTGAATGTAGCATGTGAGTTGCCCAAGATAGTCGCGAAAATCTACAAGCCCACCGATAGAAGACGACCTATGGCAGCCTGGCGCTTCCGTGCCCGATCATAGCCGAACCTACTGTTCGAGAAGGCGCCACAAAAACGAAAAGAACCTCGACAGGCCGTTCAGTCGGGTCTACGATAGGGGAGTGTCGTCACGTCGAACGCCTCGTAGTGTCGGTTGTAGGTGAAGATGTGGTCAACGTCCAGATGAGCCATGTGTGCCGCGACGACGAAATCAGTCAGTGACGCGTCCAGGTCGGTCCACTGGCGAAACGTCTCTGTCGCTTCCTCGAACACGTCTGTGGAGACGGATTCGAATTGATAGAGATCGCTATCGTCGATCGTCGTCAGGAACGCCGTTGCGTTCTGCATCGACGCCTGCTTTTTCAGGCGTGTCGCTACCTCGTCGACGATGTGGTCGTTCACGACCAGACGGCGGTACGGAAGGTCGCCGTCTCGGACGAAATCCATGAACGCCCGGGAGACGGAGTGCATCTCGTCCCGCGGATTGAACAGGGCGTACAGGAACTTCGGGCCGAGGACGACCTGATGTCGAATCGGTCCAGGCTCGAAGTGTGCAGCTGTGACCGTCCCGATCGGTGTTTCGACTGGCTCTGCCATACGTAGTTAGGGGTCCGGCGACGGGTCTTCAGCGAGTGAAAACGACTTGTCGCTCCCGTGCCATTCGTCGACGAGGTCGTCTTCGTCGCGAGCGTCCGTGTCCGCACTCGCCGGGAGCGACGACTCGTCGAGCTCGTCGAGGACGGTAAATGCTGGATCGTTCGGGTCTGGCTGTTGCTGTCGGTCGATCCACTCGATCACGGCTTCGTGACCCGCCTCCTTGAGCGAGAGTCCGTGTTCGTTGGCAAACTTGCGGAAGCGCTCGTATTCGTCCTCGCTCAACTCGGTCTGGACGTGTTTGGTGTCGTTGCTGCTCATACGAACCCCGCTGCTGTCATCTACTACTATTTCATGAAATATAAGATGATCGCATGAGTCTATTCATGGGATTCGGGATTCATCCGCGTTCGCTCACGAATTATTGCTCAAGAGCCTTTCAAAACGACTTTTTGAGGCGAATTCAGGTAAGTCAGACTGTAACCCAGATACCATCGGTCATGAAAGCCAGCGCCGAAACCTGCCAGCGATCCCCGACGCGTCTGAGTCACTATCTGTTGGTGCAGACTCTCCCGAACGGTTTTCCGCATCTGTCAGAGTATCGTCTTTCGAGTTACGCTCCCCGTGAACTTCACCTCCCCCAGTAGGCTCGACAGACGACTGCCGGCGGCTTTCTTTCACGGACTCTTGCTCACTCCTGTCGCGGGTCGATAGTCGGTCTCCCGATTCAGACCGAATCGTATCTTCGTCGATGCCAAGTTCGGGATAAATACCGAGGACGGTTCGATACTGCTGGAGTTGTCTCTCCAGTTCAGCAATCCGCTCGCGCTTTGACTCAAGTTCGCGCTGTTGGCGCTGTACCTTCGTTGCGAGTCGACGAGCGTCTTCAACGGCCCGTCGGTCAGATAGCCGTGAAACTGCGGGAGATTCCCGTCTATCGTTTGTCTGTGGAGAGGGAGAATCAGATGATTCGGTGTCGTTGGGTGCTGTTCGCTCTTGATTCACTGGCGGGGTATAGTAGTCATCTACACTGAGCAAGGTTCGGGCGACACAGACATCCCCATACGTCGCCCCGTTCGCGAAGTGAACGCTGTCCCACTTGCCTCGCATCAACCCTGAGTCACGGAACAGTCGGTCCATCCGTTCAGGGTCGCCACCTGTCCAGAAGGAGAGATAGAAACAGAGGCCCATATCGGCCTCCGACTGCGATGGATACCGACTGTCCGTCCCGTTCCAGAGGTCTTCACAACCGTCAAGGAGGGCTTGGATAGTCTCCCCGCTCTTGGATGCCACCGCACGTTCGAGGAGGTCGTCATCGTCGAGGTCGACACCGGGACCAGCGACGTCTTCGAGCGTCGTCGGGAGCGAAGAGGGAAGCGCCTTTGGGCTCAGGCTGTGCAGTGCAGCCTCAAGTCCTGGGTCTTCGATATCGGGAAAGTCTAGCCCGTAGCGAGCATACAGAGCCGAATCCGAACCGATAGCGACGACGTCTTCGACGTCACTGTCGTCCGTCTCTGAATCAGCAGTCTCCCCGGTATCGGTCGACTCTTTATCACCGTCGCTGGCCCCCTCTACCACATCACCCAGCTCTGCTACCGAGGTGTCATCGTCGGGGGACGTCTGGACGTATTCGTAGTGAACCCCGAGGAGTGCGTCGCGACGGTGAGTGATGTTCGTCGGCGTCCCGTCGAGGTGGTCGGTCGTGACAGTGAAGAACCGTGCTTCGTCGTACATCTCGACGTCACCGCGCCGGTTTCGACCTGGAGGGAGTTCGCCCTCGACGAGAATGTGGAGACCAGTCTTTGATGGGGAGATCTCCGTATACGAATCGAGACGGTCGACGATATCCCGGGCCCACTCGGTCAGATGCCCGCTCTCAGTAGTCCGGCATGAGTCGAGGTCGATTCCGACGATGGGTTCCTCTGGCGCGAAGACGAATCCGATGCCGTCGGTCTCGACCCGGTCACTCCGGTGAAACGTGAGCGCCGCCTCGAGATCACGCCAGGTCGAGGCGTCGGTCGTACTGGCCTTCGACGTCCCGCTCGTGTGATAGGGCTTGATCGGGACCTTTGTCTCTTTCCCGTCACGTTCGACCGCTTGCCAGCAGATCCACTGGTCAACCACCTTCAATCTATCTGGAATGCGAGATTCGTCGATTGCGCTACTGGACATGGTGGGAGTGTGGTATGGGATTGCTCGCGATCACAGCCGTTTCTGCGAGGTGATAAACCGCGGTGCGCCTCTGTGCGCTCGGTGGGACTCGAATATTGCGCCCGTGCGTCCGAAACCGCACGACGTGAGTGAGTCCGTGCGAATGGGCGTCTCGTTCCCGTTCAAACTCTATTCTAGGTATTTGCCGGATAGGCGCAGAAAGAAATGAGAGAGGAGTAGAGGAGCTATAAAGCGCCCCGTGCGCCCAACTAGTGACGCAGATCATCGTCCTCGGATTCCTCCCTTGCTCGGTCGACAGACTCAATGATCTTCCGCCCACCGACAATCCGCCATTCACGAGGCTTGTCGAACGCTTCCTTGGAGAGTCGTGAATAGTTTTTGAGAGTTTTGGACGGAGCGTGGTCGAGTCGTCCTGCATCGACCAGCGTTCTGATGATTTCGTGGGCTACGTCAGTATGTGGGACCACCCACATCTTCCGAACGCCATCGAACGCTGCGAGGTCGTCGTAGTGTTTGACCATCAGCTCGCGACGGATGTTCGTCACGACTTCGACGATCACTGCCAGCGTTCGACTGCCATCGTCACCAGGGACGAATGCGGCAACGTCGAAGACCATCCCACCGGCCATGGGTTCGTAGTATGTCTCGACGAGGAGACCGCGATTCCGGAGATGCCGGGCGACGTACTCGACGTAGACTTTGTGCTCCGTTTTTTCGAAGCGGTCGCCGTTGTTCCGACCCGAATAGATCTTCTCGTCGACTGCGGTCTGCCCCTTCGGTGTGACATAGTAGTACTTCCGACCGTGGACACGCTGGATTTCGAGGAACTCGTCTGCCTCCAATCGCTCTTCGTCGACGTCACCGTCGACTGCATCGCGGATTTCGGTCATCGAACGAGTCAGATCGTAATCTTCCAGCTCGCCGTTGATCCCCGCGATCACGTTTCGGAGAAACTCTTGGTCTGCGTCGGACAGATGATCGTCATCCAATGGCCTCGTCTCGCTGGAGATTCCACTTCCGGTTTTCGATTGCCGTGTATTCTGGTCGGTCTCGGTATCGGGGTTCTCTCTGATTTTACGGTCCAAGGTACGGTCGGTTGGTTCTGGACGAGATTTTCGCGAAGCGGATCCAGTGCCGAGAACAGTTCCAAACTCGTTCGAAGCACCACCAACTGGTGTCTCTGCTCCATCTTCTGCCGGGTTTTCGTCTATAGAGCCCCCATCAGCGGGACTATCCGAGACAGAAGGGATCCTGTGCGATCTGTCGCCGGTTGCGTCGGTTCCATCGTCCTCGTCAGCGGGTTTACCTGGCGAGACAGAAGCCGAAGACGATGCCTTAGCAGCGCCACTGTTCATCGGACCCGTTCCATATTGCGCTGCACGCTGGGCAGCGTCTGGTGGGCTGTTGACTCCGGGGATGAGACAGTAGCTGAATCGCGTTCGCGACCACTGGAGTTCGTCTGCCTCCTGGTACGTCATTTCTGCCGATGGACCGTACGTCCCAGCATCCACTGGATCCTCGCCGTCGCTGTGACCGGCAGGAATGGGGAGCGGTTTGAGCGTCACCAGCTCGGGAGTATCGGTCATGAACCCCGTGTCCGGAAGTTGCGCGAGCCACTCCCCACGAGGGAGCGAAGCGATCCGGTTCGAGAGTGCAACGGCGTCAAGTTCCTCGTGGAACAGCGTCGTCTCGAGTTCGTCGTCGACGGCGAGTTTCCCGATCAGTTTGGTGTTGATGTTCCGGAGTATCTCCTTGTAGGCCCGCGTATCGAGAGCATCACGTTTGACCTGCTCGGGAAAGTGGACGATGAGCTCGAACCCGAGTGCAAACTCGCGAGCGTCGGGGATCATTTCGTCGCGGACGAGACTCGCCTGCATGATCGGCGCCGCCTCGTCGACGATCAGGTTGACACAATACCCCGTCTCCGGGTCCGGGAGCGAACGGTTCCAGCGCTTCCGGAGCCGCACCCATGACCAGAGGTAATCGAGCAGGAGGACAGTGAAGATGTTGCTCGATGCCGGTCGGAACTCACCGGTATCGATGAGCACGACCTTCTTCGAGTCGAGCAACGAATCGAGGTCGAACAGCATCTGCTCGTCACTGTATTCCCGAGCATCGTCGTCCCACTCGGGAACGAAGTTCAGGAGTCGCCAGATGAAGTCCCGTTCTTTGAGCTTCGTGATCCGATTCATGACCGCGTCGATGGACGTGGCGAATCGCCGTTCGTCCGCCTCGAAGTGACGTGAAAGCACGTCGTCGAGTTCCGTATCGCTGATTTCGGGAAGGACCCTGTCGTTTTGCATATCGATGGCGGCATCGAGGAGATCACTAATCGCGAACGCGTCACCTCCGTAAACCGGGTCGAACAACGCTTCGATGAGATTACTCAGGATCTCCTGTGCCACGAACGCCTGGTTGTGTTGCTCTTCTCCGAGCACGTATTCGAGGAGTTCGTTATAGCGGTCGATCTTCTCCTGTACCGCCGCTTCACGACTCATTCCAGCGGCTAACTGCGGCCGGATATCGAAGAACGGGAAGGCGGGAATCTCCCCGTTCGGCCCTGGCACCGGAAGATGGACGACGTCGTCCAGGTCACCGAATCGCCGGAAGTGAGCACGTTTGTATTCCGCCGCCATGCTGCCACCCTTCTTGTCGAAGACGAAGATCGGTCCATCGAGTTCATCATAGGCGCTCAGGGCATCGTTTATCATCGCGGTCGTCTTGCCGCCACCGGTTGTCGAAGCACGCAGAACGTGGTGTGTGAGTTGTTCTGCGGTCAATCTGATCGGGATGTTCGGCCGGTCCGGAGTCGCGGTCTCGGCGTTTCCGATACACAGACCACTGTCGAACGTCGCGAGCAGTTCCTCGTCTGTCGCGGTGAGCGGAGAGCGCGAATCGGGGGCACCTCCGGACGCGCCTCGACTCGCTTTCGGGAGTGCCCCTGTACTCGGAACAGTGACGAAGTTGGCGAGTTCGTCGGGGCTGGCGACGATCGTCGGATCGGTGCGCTTGAACTGTTGACGGAAGCTCCGACGGCCGAGTGACGCTGCACAGAGCGCCTCGAACTCCCGGTCGATCGACGTGACTGCCGTCCCTTCGATCCCGTAGTACGGACCACTCAGAGCTGTGAACGCGCCGGTTACACCCTGGATGATCTCCGAGGCGCCGGCCGCACGGAGGGACAGGTCGAACGTGGTAGTCGGTTGTTTGAGGTCGATCTGTCCCATGCGACTGTGTTGCGTCGACGGGCCGC